>Ga0181607_10004754_pt1 | contig 11583 bp, 8 predicted proteins | sample 041ome_9_FD_132420 | JGI IMG/M metagenome (GOLD analysis project Ga0181607, IMG submission 132420) | Coastal salt marsh microbial communities from the Groves Creek Marsh, Skidaway Island, Georgia - 041413US metaG (megahit assembly) | ecosystem: Environmental > Aquatic > Marine > Intertidal zone...
CGGCGTCAGTTTTTGCGGCTTGCAGCCCGGCCATGAGGTTCGCGCCACGCTCACCCATGATAGCATACTGTGCCAGCGATTCCGCGTTGATTAGGAAACTTGCCTGTTTTTTGTAACGATTGTAATCAACGTCCAACCCGGATACATACCTTTCTGTTTCGGTAATGATTTTTTTGTCCTGAGTTGTTGGCGGGGATGTTGCAACGCGGCGACCGGGCTTAACCTGTAGATCGCTAGTCTTGGCTGCTCCTTGCATAGAGGCTCCGCCGGGCCTCATTGGTGGGGTGCCAATGTAAAACTTGCTATTCCATGTAATGACTGACGCGTCTGCATAGTCATCAATGTATTTGCTGAGCATGTTGTCAGCGACCTTCTTGTTTTTGAATCCGCTTTGGGGTTTGTTATTTGGTAGCGGAGGAATGAGATATCCGGTGTCGCTGATCTGAGTATTTTTGAGGGTTTGCAAGAAGTCTTGTTGCAACCCGGCGATCCCTGCTGGAGTAATTGTTTCGGTAGATGTGAACAGCTTTTGGAATGCTTTGCGGACATTGCTATTGATTGCAAAACCCGGAGCTTCGCCGCGAGCCTTGTAAACTTCAGCTACAGCCTTGCTCAGTTTTGCAAATGCATCGTTGGTCGCTTTGTCAGCGCCGCGGATTTTGCCTTCGGCAACAAATTGCTCAATGCCCTCGGCCATTGCTTCAAGCCTACTCTGCCCTTTGGGGGTGACACTGGTAATCCAGTTGCCGACCTTGGCGGCGAGATTCGGGCCAAGCGCAACCTGTAGGAGCGATTTATTGGAGTAGGGGTGCTTGATGTATTGCAACTGGTGAATTGCTTCATGAATGCCAGTCGATGCGTTTGCTGCTGCCGATAGCGCCATAGCGGCATCAGTGTCTCTTACCAAACCGCGATACTGCGGAGCGCCTGCCTTCTTGGATTGAGCAACAGCTTTTGCAAAGTCATTGCTCTGTTCTTGGAACCCAGCCTCAATCATTGCATCGACCTTTTTGAGTCGCTCGTCAAGCGCAATGCGCTCCTTGGTCGGGACTTGGTTGGTAAACATGTCATCCTGCTCAAGGGCGGCAATCTCAGTAAGTATCGTTTGCTTATCCTCGTGCAACCTATCAAGAGCCTTGATATTTGGCATGCCTCTTCTCGCAATGCGGAGGAATTGGTTTTGGATCATCCTCGCTGCGTAGGCGGCTTGTGGGCTCTTCGCTGCTAGCGCGTCAGCGCCAAGTCGAGTTGCAAGGCGTGATGCCATAATTGCTTGCCGCGCTCCCTCCGTTAGCCCATCAGCATTAATTACCTCGGCCATGCTGTTCATGGCTTCATTCATGCGGTCGAACTTATCGTTCAGAATTGCCATAACGGCAGATTCGCTACGAGTGCCCGTCTTGTTTGCCAATAGCGTAAGGATTGCATCAAGCTCAGAATCGCCAACGCGCACCTGCAACATGCTGTAGAGAGATTCAGGACTAATTCCAACCCTGCCTGCAACCTGCTTCATGACAGCCATGTAGACATCAACGAGCGGCGCAACCTTATCCTTCACCATCTTGACTGTGTCGCTAGCTTTGAGTGATTTATCAGCCTTCCGCAGTTCAACGCTTGCCTCGGCAGCTCTTTTGGACATCCTGTGATATTCTTCAAACTTACGAGCATTAAGCTCAAGCGCCTCCTCGCGAGTCTTAACATATTTGGTATTGGGGACGCGCTTTTTGATGGTCACCTTTTTGTCATCCTCAAAAACAATTGTTTCGTCTTCTTCAAGTATGGGGCTCCCTTTTTCGTCATACTCCATCTTGGACTTTGGAACGACTCGGGATGCAAGACGCGTGCCGGGCAAGGTAACCTCGTAGCCAGCACGTTTCTTAACCACATTGGCTGGAAGTATAGCGTCTTTTCTGTCCCTGATTCGGGTTTCCGGCAAAGATATTCCAAGTCCGGCGAGAGCAACCTCATCAGTCAGCTCGATGAGAGTTGCAATTGCATATGTCTCATACTGTTGGAGCAGCTGTTTAGTGGTGCCAGCCCCAAACATGTCGAGCAGCTTCCGGATGGTTCCGAGGAAGGTGCGGTAAAACTTAATCAGCGGAGCCATGATCTTTCGATCTGACTTGGCTGCTTTTTTTAGGGTGCTTTCAACAATCCGGTTGCCGACCATGTTGGCCAGCATGTATTCTGCTGCCTCTTGCTCGGTTGCATCACGGCCAAGGTCTTTGGATGCTGCCTTAGTGATCATCCGGCGGGCATGCTCGGGCAGGCTTGCAAACATCACTTCGCCTTCGCCGTCAGCGAGGGTCTTGGCGGAGGTCTGGGCTGCAAGAGCCTGAAGTAGAGCTACGGATCGCTGGTCTCCAGTGAGTCCCTGCCGTGTAATTAGACGACCACCATCAATGACCCAATTTCGGCCTTGCGGCATAGGAGCCTCAGTGGATTCTTGTTCTACGGAGGAAAACATTCTGCCAACAGCGCGTTCTAGACCAGTATCGCCTTCTGCGGCGGGCTTTGCTGCGGTAGTAGCAGTTTCTGTAGTTGTTGCGGTAGCAGTGGTTTGCGCGGGCTCCTGAGCTGCTTCAGGTGCTGCTGCTGGAGCTGTGTCGCTTTGCACCAGCTCCACTGTCTGAGAAACGACTGTTTCCCCTTTACCTGCTTTTTGAGCCTCTTTGGATGCAAGCAACAGGGCCTGCTGCACGCTTCCGGCCTTGACCTCCACGGTGCGAGATTGCCCCATAACGCCTTTGCGTAGGGTGACACGCCAAGTCTGGCCTTCTGCCTGCTCCTCTGGTGGAGCTATATCGTTTGTGCCAGAGACGTCAGCCGCCTTGGCTCCGGCGGTTTTGGGAACCGCAACAACGCCACCAACGGATTGATCATCAACGTAATCAAAGTCATTTGGGTCGAGCCCAAGATTCTTTTTAACGAAAGTTTTTGCACTGCCTATACTGGAAAATCCGTTACCGTTTTTGCGTGTAACCCGCTGTGGGGCTGCCTGAGTAGTCGGAGTTGTTGTGCCAGAGGTGTCAGCCGCATTGGCTCCGGCGGTTTTAGGAACCGCAACAACGCCACCAACGGATTGATCATCAACATAGTCAAAGTCGTTTGGGTCGAGCCCAAGATTTTTTTCAACGAAAGTTTTTGCACTGCCGATACTGGAGAATCCGTTACCGTTTTTGCGTGTAACCCGCTGTGGGGCTGCCTGAGTGGTCGGAGTTCCTTGCGGGCTAACCTGTGGAGATTGTGCAGCAGGAGTAGCCTGTGCGGCAGGAGTAGCCTGTGCGGCAGGAGTAGCCTGTGCGGCAGGAGTAGCCTGTGCGGCAGGAGTAGCCTGTGCAACAGAAGCAGCCTGTGCAGCAGGAGCTGCTGTTTGCTTGGCTTGCGCTTTGCGATCTGCGGCGGCAGCGATTTCAGCCTTGTCGCGAATCTCGCGGATACGGGCGGCCTCGCCTTTATCAACAAGGTATGTGGCGGCCTCGGGCTGGGTGGTTGCAAGGTCAGAGATTGCGGTGTCACTAATAACTAGCTGACCATTGACTTCGTAGACCGCCGGAGTGTTATCATAAAGATTGGCTGAAACAGCATCAATCTCTGATTTGGTCAGTGTGCCGCCATCTTCCGGCTTGGCCATAGTAGCGCCATTTGCAATCTTGATAAGTGCGGTGTTTCGGTCGATCTCGGCCAGCTCTTCGGTTGCTTTTTTGACCCCGGCATCATCTCCGATTTTGCCAGCCCGCTTGAGATCCGCCGTGGCGGCGTTCCTTTTTTGAGCAAGATCAATCTTAGTTTCTGCTGCAACCTTTACAGAGCGCACGCTGACCATGTTGTTTTGGTCACTTTTGGGGTCTGCTTGTTTTGGATTAAAATTAATTAGTTCAAGTCCTGCCTCGATTTGAATTGGATTAAGATCCACATCGTTGCCGTAAACATCCTTGATGGCATCTAGGGCGGCGGCGGGGTCGGAAAGATTAGTAACATTGACGCCAGTGGTGACGGATGAGTAAACACCTTTGGCGAATCCACCAAGAAGCATGCCAGCCAATGCGCCTTGTTTTGCCCCAGCAAGGGCATCATCAAGAGTCTTAAATTCACCATCGATCCAAAACTGTTGCAAGAACTCATCAACACCTTCTTCAACACCCTCACGACCAGACTCCTTAAGTATTCCAATGAGCGCTTGGCGTGCGCGTTTGAAGTTTTCCTCTGGGCTCAGATTGCGATTCATGCCGCGCCAAAAGTCTCTAAGAGTAAATGCTTTATTGGCTGACCGGGCCGCATAAATGGATTCAATACCAGTTGCGCCAAATGCAGCAGTAATAGTGGCAGTTAAGAGACCAGCATTAATTGCTTTGCCTCTGACGCCGTCACTCATTGCAATCGCATCCTTTTCCTCTGGGGTCAATTCGCGGTTTAGCCTCTTTTTCTCCAATTGATATGCTCGGTCATAGTATTCCTGCCATGCTAGGCCCATGGATTGGGCTCCGGATGCAATTGCGCTGCCGCCGACAGAGCCCGCTGTGGCCGCCTTTGCAATAACAATTGCCTTGGCCTCGTCAACGGTAACGCGAAGAGTGCCACGGGTAACCAACGAAGATACCGTGCTTTCCGCGGCAGACGTAGCCATGCCAGCCCTTGCAAGCGCTCCAGCTAGGCGGCCCGCCCATCCACCAGCAACAATTGTTGCGGCGAGCGATGGTGCCTCCTCTAGTATAATGTCTAACGCGCCGCCAATTACGGGAATCTTTCCTCCTTTGTAGTCGTATCCAGACTTAAAGGCGTTGATGTCGGTATTAATGTCGTGTGCTAGATCACGCGCATTTGAGCTGCCCATCACCGCACCAATAGACACGACAGTCGAAACAAACTTGCCTCCTCCATCAACGATCAGCTTGCTATAAAGCCGTCCACCGGTGGCAGCCATGCTCATGCCAAAATTGCGAGTTTCTTTACCGTAGTGCTTGTCGTATTCTCCCATCCACTGAATGATGTCAACGTCCTTGTCTATGCTGCCGCCGTAATGCTGCATAAACCACTCATCAGGATTTGGCATGCCAGCCACCGCAAAGGCAGCCATGCGGGCGTCTGATCTAAGTTGCTCTGCGTATGCACGCTGGTATGCACGCATGGTGTCTTCTTTGAGCATGCCGCGCTTAATCATCCAAGGGGCGGTTGATTTGTTGACAGCCTCTTTGTAGATTTCTGGATCAAGCAGTCTTAGATCTGGGTTGAACTCAATGCCATTGTCCGAAAGAACGCGGGTCTTTTCTCCATCACGCCATTCCTTTTGAAGTTTTCTTATGTCTGAAAGCGCAGACTTAAAGTCTGCATCGCTCATGTTAAGTTTTTTCTGAATAGCCTTTAGGTCATTGTTGGCATAAAGCTGTTTGCTCTCCTTGCGTAGGCCAGCGTGGAGTGCGGAAACATCATGAAGCATCCAAGAGGACTCACCGCTAGGGCTAGTCTTCAAAGAAAATCCGCTTTCTGACGCAAGTGATTTTACAATATTTGTTCCGAAAGTAATTTTATCAAGCTCATCTACCACCGCTTTTCTGTTTGCGGCTTTTTTCTGCATGCTAGACGCAGCTTCTATCTGTGCTTGCTTGATAAGCGATTCGGCTTCAGCGGATCTTTTGTTGGCTTCCTCGTCAGTAATATCATCGTTATTTTCAAAGATCTCTACCGCCTTCTGCATTTTAGCGGCAGCTTCTTTGTTAACTGCGCTCATGTAGCGCCCCTCCTCTTTGAGGGCGTCAATTACTCGGGTTTTAAGTTCGTCTTGATATTCGATGTTTTGTTCGCCATACCTTTTGACAATTGGCGCAAGCATTTGTAACTCAAGCTCATCGTTCTTGAGGTCTTGTTGTTGCATCGCGTAGTCAAAATGGCGTTGCATGTATTGGCGGTTTGCATCTGCAATTGCGGCTCTGTATTTTTGACGCCCTTCAGCCTCTAGCTGCGGTGTGACTCCTTCAGCAAGCCACATATCGTATGTATTATCTATCTCTCTGATTCGTGTCTCATACTGTTTTCTATGTTCTTCATAGTTTCTATTAAGCTCCTCGCTTGTAGCGTTGAAACGGTTAACATAAGAGTTGTAGCCCTCAATGAATTCGGCCTTTGCTTTTGGATCATCAGTTGACGGCAACTCAAGATCTGGTCGTCCTGCTTTAATGTCTTCAGCAGCACGCAGTCTCTGCTTCATTTCTTCAGATTTACCAACAGACTGCTCATGACGTTGCACTTCTTGAGAAAGAATGTTGCTTTCTTCTTGCAGGCGCCGAATATCTTCGGCGGCTTCATTTCTTTTTATGTAGCCAGATTTGATGTCATCCTCATAAGCACGTAAGGATGTTGAGTTTTTCTCTATCTGTAGCTTTTTCTTCTCGTATTCGGACAGGCTAAATTGATTTTTCTTTTCGTCCTCCATCGATCTTCTTAGATCGGTCATTTCAAAATCTGCCGCTTTCTGTTGCGCCTCTTTGGCTTGTTCCTGCTCTTTGCGCTTGCGGATTTCTTCTTGCTGCTCCGGAGATAGGGCTGATTGCAACATCCCCTTCTCATCTTCATACAAATAGTTTTTGTAGCCGCCCTCTTCTGCCTCTCGGCGCAAGGCCCGGTTGGTATCCTCTATTTGTCTTTCCGCAATTCTACGGCGTGCTTCTTCTTGACGTATCTTACGCTTTTCCAGTTCTTCTCGCTCCCTATTAATATCGGAGTCGATTTTGTCTAGTATACTTCTGCCGTAACTAGAACTGCCGCCTTCGTAAGGATTGGATACGGGCGCATCTTTGAACGACTCAGGTAAATACTTATCTGGATCAGAAACCATATTTGTTGTATTATTAATGCCCAAACGGGCTTTCTATTTGTGGCATATTAAACCAACAGCGCATTAGCGTTTACCGCGAGGGCCTGAACGGCGGGCTTTCGTTACAGGTGTTTTTGCAGCGGCTGCCGTGTCAGACAAGTTGCCGCTCATCGTGGCTTTCATTCTCTCGGCTTTAGTATAATCGTCATACGATGGGGCGCCCAAGTCTTCTGGGGTAAGTTTCCCTCCCTTGGAATTGACGCCATAACCCACATTTACCGGAGCGTTTTCTACGCTGCCATACACATCCGTAATGACTTTGCTGAGATAATCGTCTTGCATACGCTGGTTACGTGCTGTTTCTGCGGCAACTTCACGCTCTTGCTTTATTTTATCCTTGCGGGCATTTTCAGCTCTATACTCAGCGCGAATAGCATCAGCTTGACGCTCGCGATATGCTGGATTGCTAGCGGGGCCTCGCATGCTATCGATTCTAGCACGCTCTGCTTCTTTCTGGCGTTTTTCAATTAAGTCCACCCTGCTGCTTTGCATGTCGCGCTGATATTCTTCATTGCTCTTTTTGGGTGCCGCGTTTCTCATCTTGTTTACCCGTTTTGTTGCTTTATCTATAGCCTTTTTGGCGGGCATGCCATCGATCATACCTCTGGGCTGTGGTTTTTGAACGGGCGAGCTGACAGGGGTGGTGTTTTCGCCTCCGGGCGAGCTGACAGGGGTGGTGTTTCCGCCTCCGGTCGTGCTAACAGGCATGTTAGTTGGCTGGCTTGGTGTGTTGGCAGGCGTAGTGCCTGTGCCGGGCGTATTGGTTGGCTTGCTTGGTGTGTTGGTAGGCGTAGTGCCTGTGCCGGGCGGGTTAAAGTTGGGCAGATTAGTTTGGCCTCCGGGCTTATTGGTAGGAATATTCTGACCGTTGCCTTGGCCAAGCATGTCCCGCCGCCTTCTGTCAAACTCCAAATCTTGATTAAACTCGTCTTCCCTTCGCTCTAATCCACGCTCTCGGTCAGCTGCGTAATCGCCTGCGCCTTTCTTGCGAAACTTGTCACGGTTTTGTTCTCCCATTTTATCCCACATTTGATATGCGGAACGGTTTGCATCGGATGGGTGCTGGCCTTTGTATGGGCCACTAGTGTAGCGCCAACCTTTACCGGGACGTTTGCCGCTCAACACTTTTGCACCACGAGCTTCTTTATGCATGTCCATAAAGCGCTCAAAGCCAGCGTTGCCGGGGCCTGCTTGTTGACGCGCTTGGCGAGCTTTCTCTACGGCGCTCATCTCTTCGCGGCTTTTTCTGAGACGTTTTTTGCTTTCTGCTTCTAAATATTGAGGCTGAACTGGTGAGTTAGGTTGTGTAGCCATAGCGGGTAAGGGGTATTTTGTAGGACTTGCAATGATTAGAACATCCTCTTATGGTCTTGGCAATGAGTAATTCAGAACCTGAACAACCAGTTTTACCAACAATTACGCCAGCTCCTCTGGTGGGGACAGAAATAACCGAAGGGACAACCGAAACTCCGCAAGCCCTCACGGAGGCCGCTAAGCAGGGCCGGGTTGCAATTCGCCCAAAAGAAGTTGGGCTCAAATTGTCTCAGTCGCTGGCCGAAAAGTTCTCGCCTGAAGAAATCACCAGCACGCTTGCACATTGCATGAAGGCGACCAAAACCATGGTGGTGGGCGGAAAGCCTTTTGAGGTAGATGACCACAAGCTCAGGCTGGATGCCGTAAAACTTTTGTTGCAATACCAAATTGGCATGCCCGTAGCCCGGAGCGAGTCGGTTGTCCATAACGTGGACACGATGCAAACATTGCAAGACAAGCTCAAAAAATCTCCAGCACTGCGCCGGGCCGTTGGCCGCATGCTCGATGATGAGGCTGGAACTGGCGCGGAGATTGCCAGTGGTCGCGTGGTTGATGTTTCTGATGAGGAAATCAAGCAGGCCGAAGAGGATTTGCAATCCATGCCAGAGCATGCAGAAACGCCCGTGCAGGCAGAGGTTCGGAAGCGGACAATGTCAGATGCCCTTAAGACTAAAGGCGGTAGGGATATTGAAGACAAATTTGGCTGATAAAAATACACTTGCAATTCCTGTGTTTTTCTGATCTAGTGGTTGTATGACCAGCACAGGTCATCCTTCAAAAGTTGATTTGCCTCCGATTTTGCAAGATGGTGGCTGGGTTGACATCGGCCATAATTCGGCCATCCGGCTGGAAGGAGAGGAGCTACAACATCGAGTCGGCAACAAAGTTTTAAGCAGGCCGATCAACTGGTTGCGCGATGAACTCCCGCTGCTCGATTGGATTCTTCGCCAAGAAAAGGCGTTGACATGCGATGTAAGCCTGATACAGCTAACCACATGAGCAAAGAGCAGCTCGATCTTCCTGACTGGATTGACGAAGATAAGTGTTACTACTTCGTTGAAATACGGCGCGTGAATCATGTCGCTATCGGTGGGGCTGTGCGTGAACGCCGCAAGGCCCTCAAGGTATCTTTGAGAGCTGTAGCCAAGTGGATGAATGTTTCAGCCCCATACTTGTCAGATTTGGAGCGCGGCCTCAGAAATTGGTCACAACACAGGCTAGATAACGTCTCAGATGTTTTGGATATGTTTGAGCGCATGAATGCAAAAACTACCAACACCAAATAGCTATGGATGATCCGAGAAAAGAAATGGAAGAGCTGGTTGGCAAAATGCTGCCAGAAGAGCGTGAGGAGATGAAGGTTATCGTGACCAACCTCGCGGATGAGTTAATGGAAAAGACTCAGCAGGTAAATGCCTTGCAGGCCGAGCTAAAAGAGGCGGTCAAGCGCAAGAAGATTAAAAACAATCCGCTGGAGGGGTCAGTGGATCTCGTGATGTTTGGCCGCCCGACCCATGTTAAGGACGCCAAAATCCGGATGATGGTTTCCGATAATGTCCAAATGGCAACGGCAATTGCAAGCGTGCGCCGATTGAAGCGCGACCCACAACACGAGTTTTACGGAGGGTTCCTATTGCCAGCTCGCCGCAAATCGAGGGATGTGCTTGAAGGCAATGCCGAGTGTGTCTGGCATTTGTTTGAACATCTCGACCGGGCTATTAAGGCTGAAGACAGCAAAGAATCTGAGGATGGTGAATAAATCGCCGTTCTATAAACTACAACCAGAACACAACGCTATGAGCAACAACATCATCGAAGCCGAGGTGCCTCAGGAGATTATTGAGGCGGAACAAAAGATTGCCCAATGGGCGAAGGAAAACAATATTGAGACATTTCGTAATTTTGTCCTCGCTGACCACCACCACAAAAACTTGGAGGAATTCAAGGCTGCCGTGCGCGGGCAATTTGAGGAGGAGGTGGAAAGGCAGGTTGGCCCTGTGAATGCCAAAAACGAACAATTGCAGGCCGCCTTGGAAGACCAGCACCAACACCAGCGCAAGCACATCTGGTCGCAGGCTCTTGCCTCCGCTTTACGCAGTGGTGCGGATGTGAAGGTCAGCGATTCTATTGGGTGTGCTGATTCCGCCCTCTCTGCCTTTGACGAGCGATTCCCGCTCCCTGAGATTGAGGAGGAAGATCTCGCTGAAGAGCATTCTGAGTAATCAGTCAATGCCCTTGCTCACAAGCGCTTGGGTTGCGGCCAAGTAAAACAATGCACCGATATTTCGGAAACAAATAGATCCCGTAGTGAGCAGGGGCACCTTTTATTGACTACGAGCGAAGCGAGTCGAAATTTTTAACAAATCCGGGTAAACACCTACTTCTTGTAGGCTTTCTTCACCGGAACCATGCCCTCCGGGCGCTGGGCCTTCCCACCTCGCTTCATCCCCTCCGGCAGGTCACGCTTTTTGCGCGAGTAATCCCGGTTGTTCGGGCCCAGATACATCTCGTAGCCACTAGCCTTCTCACTTGCCACCGTTTTATGGAAAGTCGGGTGGTGCCTAGCCTTGAAAATCAAGCCGCTCTTAGGATCACGGGACGGCCAATGACCGCCCGCATCCGGCTTGATACCAGCCTTCTTGGCGGATTCGTAGTCGTAATCTTTACTGTTTCGATCAAACTTCGGCACCTTGCCTCTGGCTGCTTGTTTCATTTTCTCAGTCAGGCTCATAACAAGCGCAATACAACACACTACCCCCGAGCTTGGCAATCATAATTTTCAGCTTCAGGCTCAGGGATGTCGCAGCCAAACCAACATGGTATCCATTGCGGAGTCCCAATAGGGGAGCCCTCATGCCGGAGTCCCGTTCCATCTCCGGAGTCCCTTAACTGGGAGTCCCAAGGAGTCCCGCACCTAAGGTATCCATACCGGAGTCCCAATAAAGGGGGCCCCATGACACCCCTAGACCATAGGGGGCCCCATCTCAAAACTCAGAATTGAGATCGGTCGGAGAGAGGTAGTTTGTTCAGGGGAGACCTCGCGGCGGGGGGCCCCAAAGCGGGGGTCGGGTGCGGGCAGGGGTGGCGTTGCAAGGGTTGCAAGGTGGCGAGCATTGCAGTGCCCCAGTGCTGCGTGGTGCAGGCAGGCAGGCAGCAGGCGCGGGCAGGCAGGCGGGTAGGTAGGTAGGTGATAGCAGGCAGGGTGCCGGTAGCATGCAGGGCACCGACCATTGCCGGTTGCAAGGTTGCAAGGCAGCAGGGTGGGACAGGTGCAGGGGCATGGGGTGGGGCGCTGGGTTGCACCTCATCAGGACTACAGGGCAGGGGTGACCGGATAGCTACAGCATCCTCGTCCCGCGAGAGAATGATGGGGAGGTGGTGGCAGGGGTGATGAGGGA
>Ga0181607_10004758_pt1 | contig 11577 bp, 14 predicted proteins | sample 041ome_9_FD_132420 | JGI IMG/M metagenome (GOLD analysis project Ga0181607, IMG submission 132420) | Coastal salt marsh microbial communities from the Groves Creek Marsh, Skidaway Island, Georgia - 041413US metaG (megahit assembly) | ecosystem: Environmental > Aquatic > Marine > Intertidal zone...
ATGTTCAAGCCACGGACCTGCGCCTCCATACGCGACGAGATTGCCATACCAGCCGCATCGTCGGCGGCGGTATTAATCCGCAAACCTGTCGAAAGCCGCTCCATTGAAGTTTCCATCGACTTGTTGACCGACGAAGCGGCCGCAGCAGCACCGAGGGCGCCGATGTTGGTGTTTATATTCAGAGCCATGTCGTCTCTCCTTGTGTATCCTGAGCCCGCCTGTGCCGTTTTAAGCAATCACGGTCAAATCAAACCGTCCGGAACTTTTCAGCATTGGAACATTTAGCCTGAGGCCCATGTCGAGGCGCTCAGTGAGTTAAACGACGCATTTCAAGATTGTTTAGCCTGCCCAGTACGATTGTATATCGATCCAAGTGCGTGACACAATTCCGACGAAACCTTATTCGCTCGAGGAGACGGCGCGAGTTCAAGAGCTTTTCCAAGGGGTTATACCGTCAAATTCTCGACCTCAAACCGTCAAATAAACAGCCTTCTAGTTTAAAAAAAATCGCGTAAAATCAAAACTTAAGGACAAAAAGGGCCTCTAATATGCATAAAATGCAGATGTTTCCCGCACAACAGCTGCAACGCAAGCAGTCTCTGGTGATTACGACACAGTTGCAGCAAGCAATCCGCCTTTTGACAATGTCAAACATCGAATTGGTCAGCTTCATGGAGCAGCAATCCGAGGACAATCCGTTCCTGGATATAAGTACTAATAGCAGCGGAACCGAAAATCATATCCCCTTATCGCCAGCCACGCTAGAAAATCAAAACGGGAAGAACACTCTTGATTTTAGTGACGGCACGATACCAAGCGATGGCCCCATCCCAGAGGCCGCCTTAGATAACCAATTCGAGACAGGACGGATCGAGCTTGGGCGGAGTGAACACCGCATAGCAGCAAGTGATAGTGAATTCGATAGGCTTTCGTTTTTAACCGCTGATGCGGACCTGTCGCTCTATGCCCATGTCTGTGCAGAAGCCGAACGACTATTTTCCGATCCCACCGACCGCATGATCGCCCTAGCAATAATTGACACATTGGAACCGTCCGGCTGGCTTGGCCAAGATATTGCCGATATCGCTGCCTTCAGCATGGTCACGACACAGCGAGCAGAAACGGTCTTAACGCAATTACAACAGATTGAACCAGCGGGGCTATTTGCGAGAGACCTCAAAGATTGCTTACGCCTGCAAGCGCGCGACCGTGATTTACTATTGCCAGATTTCACAATCCTCCTGGATAATCTTTCTCTGTTGGGTTCCGGCAACATCAAGGGGCTCGCACGGCTATGCAAGGCGACACCCGAGCGGATAGCTGAAATGCTTCGTCAGTTGCGCAGCCTCGACCCCAAGCCAGGCGCGCGTTTTTTGGGTAAAGCCGAGCCGATCTTGCCACCCGACTTGATCGTCCTCCGCCGACCCGATGGCTGGACCGTCGAGCTAAATCGATCGACCCTGCCCGCAATCAAAGTCTTGCATAATGAAGCCAAACAGATGATCTCTGGTAAGAGAGATGAAACCCTGCGCAGCTTCGTGGCCGAGCGCGTGTCCGAAGCGCGGTGGTTGGACCGAGCGATTGCACAACGCAACCAAACCGTCCTCAAGGTCGGTGCCGAAATATTACGGCAGCAAATTGGTTTTTTCGAACACGGTCCGATCGCGCTCAAGCCGATGGTTTTGCGCGATATTGCCCAAGCCATTGGCATGCATGAAAGCACGATCAGCCGAGTGACCAATAGCTTGATGATGGCCACACCACGCGGCTCGTTCCGGCTTAAAATATTTTTCAGTGCTAGTGTAACCAATGATGTTAAGAGAGATGGGGAAGCGGCGTCGGCGATCCGCTTCAAGTTGCGCAAACTGGTCGAGGGCGAGGCTCCAGCTCAACCGCTTAGCGATGACGCAATCGTACAGATTATGGCTAAGGAAGGCATCCGGCTTGCAAGGCGCACCGTTGCCAAATACCGTGAGATGGAGGGGATATCTTCATCATTCCAGCGCAAGCGCAACGCTATGCTTGCCGGAAAAATATAAAATTGTCGTGTCACGTGGCGAGTTCGTGCAAAAGCTTGCGGTGCGCGTCAGGGGCATATTCAAGCGCGGCCAAGATCGTGCGGGCCTCAAGCACCCGAAGCAATGTCGGGCCGCGCACAAACCCAACCCCCTGCCATACGCCACCTGACAGCAAATCGCGCAGTCCCACGATACGCAATGGACCTAGCACAGCCTGGATAACGCCATCTGAAGGTGCCAAAATCACGACACCACCGCGTTCCACCAGATAAACGGCTTCAAGTGCCTCACCTGGCATGAACACGACTTCGCCATGTACAAATTGCACCCGTGCTTGCTGCACAATGCCATCAATCCTCGCTGGAAGCGACATCAGGCATTTTCCTTAATTGATGAAAGCACTTCGATCGCGATGGCGCATGCAAGGTTCCAGGTCATTGCACCTTGCGCGGCGAGGCCATCACGCACAGCCGCGCGTGGCACAACGGCGATCTGACCCGGTGCGCGGCCGCGGAGCTGGCCGGAATACTGGCTAGACCCAAAGAACTCGATTGCCTTGACGACATCGCCGGGACCAAGCGCGCGCCCTTTTCCGACCTCAGCAAGCCGACCGTTGAGCACGATCAAAAGGCGGTCGGTCTTGGCACCATCATCCAAGACAAGGTCGCCCACGCCGAAATCCTGACGCGGGTAATGATCGACATTCAATCCGACAAAGACGTCTGCACGCATCCCATTCTCCGCTCTCATGTCATATAACGACAAGGTCGCGGCGAGGTTTAACCGATCGCGGGGTTTTTCCCCGATGCAGCCGCGACATTCTGCGGGCGCACGCGTAGGCGATTTGTGTCGCGCGATTTTTTCTTCGGCTTGGGGTTCGTGTCAAACTGGAATTTCAGATCGGGGATAAAGCGCTTGCAGTTCTCGCGCGCCTCGGCCTCGCCGGGTTCGGCAAGGACCATCCAAAAGAACTTGTCTTCGAACAGCTTGTATGAGCGCAGCAGGTCAATTTGCGTGCGCTTTGTATAGACCGAGACAAGAAAATAGCTGATGACGAACAAGAACCAGTGGGCGACGAAGGTAGTGCCATATACGATGCAGACCGCCATCAGCGGGTAATAGAGCCGATGGTTCAGCATCCACAAAGCAGGGGCAAGCGTGGCGATCTCTTCGTTGTCGGTCGAATGAAGAGCTGCGTTCTTGCGCACATCCCGGAAGACTTCGAAGTTTTGGTATGACTCAAGCGGTGCCATGACAAGCGCTTGCCAACCTTGCGTGATCGCAAGCGTTTCTTCCGCCCCTGTCGCCTCGAAACTTGCCTTGAGCCGGGTCTCGAAAATCACATGGAAAAAGTTGCCGTCACGCCAAAAGGTCAGCAGATGCGCACTCACCCCATCTTCGGCTGCATCGACTTCGGGGTTGTCCTCATTGCCCGTGGCTTGGCGCCCCATCCGCTTTGCCAACATCTCGGCATCGCCCGTGAAGGCCTCCCCATCGATGGCCACCAGCACATCTCCAGGTTTAAGTTTTTTGCTGCGGGCCGCCAGCCCAAGACCACGGGCCTCAAGTTTGAGATAAGAGTGCAAATGCGTCTCGATCTCGGCAGCGTCGCCTTGTGTCAGATTCTCACTCATCACATATTCCGATCATGGGAACTTGATTATGTTGTCGTTGCGTGGTGCCGAACGGGAGTTAGCCACGGGTGCGGTACGCGCCGGCGCCGGCCGGGGGGCATTTGCGGCTGTTATCTTGGCTGAAATTTCGCGTTGCAACATCATAATCGTGTCAAGAGTTGCCTTGATCTCATCAAATGGCAATGAACCAGCTAATTCGGTCGACTGGTTGCGCATGGGTTCCATCGCGGCCATGAGTGCTGTCTGCGTATCTGTCATCGCCGTACTGACTTCTTGCATAATCGCCGAAGTCATTTGACTGGGCAGGAATGAGATCTCAGTGTTGAGATTAGTCAATTCCGACAACGTCGTTTCGCCTTGTGCGCTGAGCTGTGCCAGCGGTGCCGTCATGCTCTCTTGCAACGCCTCGAACCCCTGAACAAGCTCGTTGATCCTTTCAACCTGCGAATTCGCTTCGCTCGTTGCAGTTGCAAGCCGATCAATGTTTTCCGCAAAGATCACCAGAGCTTCAAGCGAGGTTGCATTAGTTGTCTGCATCTCGCTGATGGTCCGAAAATAAATCATCCCGGCAATAACAACCGTCAAAACACTGGCCACAATGGACGAGATAAAGACGATCATCACCTGTTGGTTGATTGCTTTTACTTCGACCCGTGTCTTGAGATAATCGGTCCGGATTTGATCGAACTCGCCACTCACGGTGATCGCAGCATCAGCAGCGTCCAGCGCAGTTTTGATGCTGTCTTCGATGGTCGGTGTCGTAGTATGTGTGCTCATGCGGAGTTCCTGAAGTTGCGTCGCGTCTTAGGAGCCGTTACGGCGGGCTTTACTTCATAACGAGCACAATCCGTGCCAGTTGAAGCGCGCACCACCAAATTAGGCAGTTGGGCGGCGCGAAACCCGAAAGACCGACACCCCCAAGGTATGGTGCGGTTATGGGTGACATAGAAATGGCAGCATGCGCTACATAGTGGTCTGGCATGCGTGGTCATCGCTCACGCCCCTTACGGAAGTCTGCCCATACGGCCGCTATGAGGAAACGGAAACCACCAATAAAGCAACAAAACGCAGTGGCATATAACCCGGCAACCTGCCAAACGGGGGCTTGCTCCATCAAGCTCAACGCTTCGAGCAATAGCCACCCCGACATCCCAAAAAAAGAAAATGTCGAAATCATCTCACCCACAGTGCGCGTTTTGCGCGCTTTACGGCTAGAGACGCGTTTGGGCATCAGGACACCTCGTTGTTGATGGGACGGCCAAATTGGTCGAAGTGCAGATCTTGGGGAACTTCCAATTCGGGGAAATCAGGTCTTTCGCCTCGATCAACCCGATAAATATAGGCCAAGACAGCCGCAACCGGCGTGAAAAGACGCTCTGATATCTCTTGACCAATCTCGCCGCTAAAAAACAAAGCGCGCGCCAAAAGAGGGCTTTGAAAGATGGTGATATGAGCGCCGGTACCACGCTTGATGATTTCTTCTGCAATCCAACCACGGCCCATCGCAACTATTGTGGGCGCTCCTTGCTCGCCCGGCACATAGCGCAACGCGACCGCAAAATGGGTGGGGTTGGTGATAATCGCTGTTGCATTCGGCACATCATCCAGCGCGCGGCCTTGTTGGGCGGCACGGCGGCTTGCCTCATACTGAAGTCGGCGGATGCGTGCCTTGACCTCAGGCGAGCCATCGGTTTGCTTGCTTTCTTCCTTGAGATCCTGACGGCTCATTTTCAGTTTCTTGAAATGTTCAAAGCTTGACCACGCATAATCAATGACCCCGATCACACCGAGGACCACGACAGAAGTCCCCAACAACACCATTAGGGCGTAAAACGCAGTCTCAATGCTATGCTCAAGGCTCATCGACGCCATGCCCAGAATTGCGGGCAGATAGGCAAGTATCACGAAATAGGCAGATGTGCCGATAAAACCCACCTTTAATATGGATTTTACAAGCTCGACCAAGCTGCGAAGAGATAACATACGCTTGAGGCCGTTCAAAGGGTTGATCCGATTACCCTTGAAGGCCATTGCGCTGACGGCAAAGTTTAGGCCCTGCCCCACAAACGACTGTGTTGCCAAGACGATGACCAAAATCGGTACAGCCACAATAAGTGACAACATCAAGAAGTCCCAAAAGGCCACTGACAAGCGAGTGGGCAAAAGATTGATCAATCCATCACCTGCATCAAACCGGAAAAAGGCGCCCCAATGGCCGATCCATTTCGTGACCACAATTGCAAGCGCCAAGATAATAATCGTACCGGCAAATGTTGTAGCGAAGACAAACATTTCCTTGGAATTGAGAACCTGACCATCTTCGCGCGCTTTCTCAATGCGTCGCGGTGTTGGCTCTTCTGTCTTTTCTTGAGAGTTATCTTCAGCGGACAATGGCAGCCCCCCGCAAATGATGACCAAGATCGCGAAGGGAATTGTTGATGAGATCCTGAAATGCAAATCCAATAGGTGCTGTAGACATGAATAACAGCACGAAAACGGCTAGTAACGTGATCGGAAAACCGAAGGAAAACAGATTCAGCGTGGGCGCCGAGCGGGTAATTATACCGATAGTGACATTGACCAAAAACAGTGCTGTAACGATAGGCAGCATCAGGCGGGCAGCGGTAGCAAACATCGTTGACCCCGCGATTTCACCTGCTTGGAAAAGCGAGGGATAATCCACTCCCGCCCCAATCGGCATGAAATTATAGCTGTCCATCACGATCGCGAACGCCATGAGATGCCCGTTCAGTGAAAGAAATACGATCGTCAGAAACAAAGTGAAGATTTGACTGATCAAGGGCATCTGCCCACCGCTGTTTGGGTCAATTTGGAAGGCGAAGGACAACCCCGCGGTCGCCGCAATTTTTTCACCCGCCAAGGCCACTGCTGCAAACATAATAGTCAACAAAAGCCCAGCTGTCAGCCCAATAGCTAATTCTTGCGCAACAATTGACAACACACTGAGCATGGTCAGCGCCTCGATTGGTGGCACGGTGACGCGGCTCATAAGAAAAGCGGAAAAAGCAGCAGAAAAAACGATTCGCACTTGAAGCGGAATCATCCGCGATCCGAAAAAGGGAGCAGAGATCAAAAAGGCACCCATGCGCATTGACACGATCAGGAAGATCAAAGCCTGATTCATGATGTCCTGAATTGCGAGACCTGGAAGATCGCCAATTCCCATAGCGTGCCTAACTCTATTGGATCGCGACGATCTCGCCAAAGACAAAGGCGAAATAGTCTGTCATCTGAGTCAGCATAAACCCTGACATCAGGGCCATAGCTCCAAGAACAACAACTAGCTTAGGAACGAATGACAGTGTCATCTCGTTGATCGAGGTGGCAGCCTGAATGATTCCGATGATCAAACCAACCGCCAACGCGACACCAAGCACAGGCCCAGCGGTTAAGATGATGTGCCAAAATGCAAGGCGCAGATAGCCAACATTCGCATCAAAATCCATCTAGGCCTCCGGTTCCAAGGGTGAAGGTTGCGGCAAGCGAGCCAACTGTCATAGTCCAGCCATCAACCAACACGAAGAGCAACAATTTAAATGGAAGAGAGATGAGCATGGGAGACAGCATCATCATGCCCAGAGACATCAAGATCGAGGCAATCACCATGTCGATCACAAGAAAGGGCAAAAAGATTAGAAAGCCTATCTGAAACGCTGTCTTGAGCTCGGATGTGATAAATGCGGGCAAGATTACCGATAGCGGCACATCGGCGACATCGCTAAAGCCACCCGTCTCAGCCATGTCAGAAAACATCAAAAGCGCATCTTCTTGCGTATTTGCGATCATGAAATCCTTGATCAAGGTGCTTCCGCGCAACATCGCCTCGTCAGCGGTGATCTCCTCCTCCAGATAGGGAGTGAGCGCCGTATCATACATTTTCTCCAGAACTGGGGACATGATTGCAAATGTCAAAAATAATGTTATGGCGATCAGCACTTGGTTAGGCGGTGTTTGCTGCGTACCCAGGGCTTGGCGTAAGATCGACAAAACGATGATAATCCGTGTAAACGAGGTCATCCCCAACACGATTGACGGCAGAACGGTCAGCGCCGTCATCAACGCAAGGATTTGTAGCGACAGCGAATAGGTCGTCGTGCCGCTTTCGTCCTCGGCAACGCGCATAGCGGTTATCGATAGGGGGTCTTGTGCCAGCACTACCTGCGGCAGTAAAAGTGCAAGTCCCACTAGGGTAATCGTCAGAAGAGCGCGCGTGCTCATGGCTGTAACATTGTCATATCGGGGCCTGCTTGGCCAAGCGGCAAGAACGACCCTGAACCATGCCGCCCTATCAGTACCAAGATCCGTTGATCATTTACCTCGATCAGACATAGCCGATCGTTCGGGCCAAGAGGCGTCACCTCGATCAAACGTACCGTTCGCCCGCGCCCTAGCCTGTTGCCGATGCCTTGGGCATTTCTGTTCAACAGGATTTGCACCGCAATCAATGCCGCGAGAAAGCCCACGACCATGATCACCTGCGTGATGCCAACTTCTGCCATACCGGCTCCTCATCTAATTACATATCAACAAGGCAAATGGCGTGCCAACTTGAAAAGAGAAGGGAGCGGAAGATTTAATAAATTGAAATTATTCAATTAAAATACAATGATGCCATCATCACACAACACTCACGTCAAAAAGCCGACAAGCTTATAATCCCTGCACACGTTTTTCGAGATCGACAATTTCACCGAAACGCACGCCGAAACGCTCCCCAACCATTACCACTTCGCCCTTGGCGATCATGGTGCCATTGATCAAGATATCAAGCGGATCGCCAGCCAGCCGATCAAGTTCTACGACCGAGCCTTCGTTCAACCGCAAGAGATCACGGATAGTAATTTCTGTGCGCCCCACCTCAACGGTCATGCGCACTTCGATGTTTTCAAGCACCCGAAGGTTTTCGATACTGGCGCGTTCGCCACGTACCTCGACTTGCGTCGACTCTTTGTCCTGATTTTCAGCCATGTTTTTTCCTCGGGGTCAATCTTCGTTTTCTTGGATGCGGTGCGTCAGATGCAGAGCCGCTTGCGGCCCAACTTGACCAATTTCAGCACTGAACATAGGTCGCCCCTCCACCAAGACCTGAACCCCATGATTTAATTGCATTGGGAAGGTGTCACCCGACTGGAGGTGGATCAAGTTGTGAAGTGCGGTTGTTGGCTGTGCAAGACGTCCCGTCACGGTCAACGGAATGTTCAAAATCGCCCGCTCAAGTCGTTGACGCCACGATAAGTCATCATCAACATAATCAGACTGCACCCGAGAGCGCAGCTGTGAGGCGATGGGCTTGAGTGTTTGTAGCGGATAAATAATATCAAAGGTGGCAGGCTCAGTTTTCGGCAGTTGCACCACAAAAGAGCAAATGATCACCGTCTCTCCGCCATCTACAAATGATGCAAACTGCATATTCTCTTCGCGCCCTTGAATGGAGAAGGTGACAGGCGTTAGATCGCGCCAGGCCATCTGCAAGGCTTGATTCAAACCCTCTGTGACAATCTCAATGACGCGCTGCTCGGTCGCAGTGAATTCACCCTGCGTCTTTTTCAGCGGACGCACAACGGTGCCGCCGTAATAGGAGTTTGTCAGAAGCGAAATAAAGCTGGGCGGCACGACCAATAATTGGCTGCCACGCAATTCTTCCATCCGGCTGTTGGTTAGGCTGACAAAGGTCTCAGAGGCCGAGCTGTAATCGTCAAAGGTTTTAACCTCGGGCGGAAAGGACGAGATGCGCGGCTGCACCCGCAGCATGGGCAAGAAGACCGAGCGGGCAAAACGGCTGAAGCGTTCGTTGATCATTCTCAGCGCGTAGTAGTCACCCAACAAAGACAGATCGTCGGAGCCAAAGGTAAAGGGCTTCACCCCGGACGCCTCGCCATCCATAAAGATGCCCTCTGAGGCACCTGAAAAACTACTCAAACCCCCAATCAGGGCCTCAACCTCTTCGTTGCTAAGCTTGCGAGAAGATACCATGCCTATGTCCCGACAGAATTACTGAAGAATGAATGATGTGAAATGGACGCCTTCAATGCCACCAAAGCCCTCGAGTTGCTCAAGCCTCACATTGATCGCATCCCGCATTCGTAACGCGATCGCATCACGCCCTTCTTTGCCTTGGACGTCCTCCTCAGTAAATTCACTTATCACTCCAAGCACTTCTGAGCGCAAAGCGAGTTGATGGGTCTCGACGTTACGAATGACTGTTTCGTCGTACTGGGTCGACACGCCGATCGCAACTTGCAAGAATTTGCGTGACCCGCGCAGGTTTGTCGTAAAGTTTCCTGGAAATTCGTAATAGCTGGTAATGAAAGTCGCTGTCCCTTCTACCGGCTTGGCAATACGCGTCGGACCTGTGTCCTCTTCACCATCGGTCTCTTTGGGCGCAGGAAGTTGTCCTGACTCTTGCAGCTTGCGCTCGATGATCATGTCGATTTCTTCCGAGGGCTTGGTGTTTTGCCCAAACAGGAAGAAGCCAGCGCCTAGGCCGATACCAACAAGTAAAAGACCACCAACAACGAACAGCAGGATCTTTAAAATACCTCGCTTTGGTTTGGCCTCAGGGGTGCTCTGATCGGACATATCTTTGTTCCTCAGTTAAGCAATCATATTGATGCCGGACCCAGGGCTCCGGCCTGCTTGATATGTAATTGTAGCAACCGCTTCGGAAGTTTCCTCGCGCTGCGCGGCCTCAACCAGTGTTCGATTGCGCCGTGATGAGGAATGTCTGTGTTGACCCTGCTGTCCACCTAGGCTGCCCGATCCGTGTTCTTGCGCCGAGAAGCCCGACAGGCGGTAGCCAGATTGATCAAGTATCTGGGCAAGGCGGTCTTCTCCACCATGCAGCAATCGCGCGGCTGCAGCTGTTTCAGTCATGATCTGTACCGTGGTCTGTTCGCCGCGCATCCCAATCAAGACATGGATCTCACCTAAGTTCTTCGGCCTTAGTGACAATTCAATGCGCTGCGACCCAGAAGCAACCGTCCGCTCGATATGACCAATCAATTGTTTACCCCAATCCGCCTGCCGCATATTGAGCGTCGCCGAAAGCGGCAAGGTTGCAGTAAATGGTGCAGGCTGCTGCGCATTAATGACAGGGGCTCGCACCCCAGAACTGACAAATGAAACACCCTCAGCCCCCTCATTAGCAGCTTTAATCAAATCTGGCTGAAAACTCTGTGCACGGCTTGCGGCCTCAACAGCAAAACGTACAGCCGATTTTTCCAATGTCGGACCATCTGATCTGTCGGATGCATCCTGTTTTGCGGGCATACCCGCCAAAGCCGACACCACTCCTGTGGCAGCAATTGCAAGATTAAGGCGGTTACCTCCTTTGTCGGCAGGCTGCAGCCCCTCTGGCTTGCAAGATTGAGCAAGCTGCGCAAGCAAGAGGCTGTCTTGATCCAAGTTTGGCCACATGGGCGAACCCGTTTTTTCTAGCATTGGTGAGCGAGCATGCGTCGCGGGCATCTTGTCCTCTCCTGGCTTTTGGAAGGAGGGCACGTCAAGATCTGGGCTATGCTCTGCTTGCATTGAGGCGCCACCCATCTCCCGCAACATAACCACAGCTCGTTGCATTAGGTTGTCTAGATCGTCTGACGACAATTCAGGCAGCAGAGCCAGGTCAACTTGCTGCGCTTTCGTTAGACTAACCTGTTGGCTAGCGTCAGCTGGGTGAATGGACGACTTGGCTGTGATATGCGCGGCAAGCGCATAGTCAGGCAAGGTAGTATCCTGCCCCAGTTCACCTCCCAATAGGGCTGTCTGCCCTGGGATGTACTGACAGTTGCGTGCTGCATCGACCGTAGTTTTCACTGCCAGCAGCTCTTCTACGATCGATGGATGCTTGGTGACCATGATATTTTGCATAATCGGCGGGTCAATCAAGACGGCGTCAAGCTTGGTAA
>Ga0181607_10004759_pt1 | contig 11577 bp, 10 predicted proteins | sample 041ome_9_FD_132420 | JGI IMG/M metagenome (GOLD analysis project Ga0181607, IMG submission 132420) | Coastal salt marsh microbial communities from the Groves Creek Marsh, Skidaway Island, Georgia - 041413US metaG (megahit assembly) | ecosystem: Environmental > Aquatic > Marine > Intertidal zone...
AGACTGGACCCCGGCACAAGGCCGGGGTGACAGAGGAGTGAACGTTTGGCGTCTATGGGATGGCGATCTGGTTCTATTCTCACATCGCCCGGATCAACAACAGCACGCCCGACGACATCAACATGTAGATCACCAGCTTGCGGAATAATTCCGGCGCGAGACGGCGCCTGATATTGCCGCCAAGCTTCAGGCCGATCCAGACCGGGATCACCCCGATGGCGGAGACCAGAGCGGTCTCGATATTCATCAATCCGATCTTCGAGAGCCCGATTGCCATCACGATGCTCGACGAGGTGAACGAGCAGTTTATCGCCTGCACGAAACGTTCGCGGTCGAGATTCAGTGCCATCAGATAGGGAAGCACGGGCATCAGTTGCGATCCCGTCAGCCCGTTGACGATACCGGTGGCAAGGCCGGTGACAGGCGCCAGCGGCTTTTCCAGACGCGCGGGCATTGTGAGATTAGGCGTCTTCAGCGCAAACAGCCCGTAGACAATCAGCACACCCCCCAGCACGGCGGCGGCCAGGCGTGTCTCCATCCAGGTCAGCAGGGCGAGCCCGATCACCACGCCGATCATACCGGCGACGATCAGCGGCCAGAACCGGCGCACGGAGTCGCGGAAATGCCCGACCTCGATCTGGACGATGATATTGCTGGCTACCGACGGCACCAGCACCAGCGGCAGGGCGACCTCGAGCCCCATGGTCAGCGCCAGGATCGGCAGGCAGGTCGTCGCGAACCCCATGCCGGTAATGCCCTTGGAAAAGGCGGCGAAGAAAAATGCGCCGCAGGCGATGGCGAGCAGGGTGGGGTCCATGGGTGAGACTATCGGGTCTCAGGGTGGTGCAGACAATCCTTGTCTTTAATGGGTATCGAACACCGCCTGATAGAGCGCCAACCGGTCGAGAATCGCGGCCGTCTCTGCATCGGTCGGGGCATCCGCATCAGCCGCCGGGGGCAGGGCACCGAACTTCATCAGGCAGGCGATCAGCAGCAGCCTTGCCTTGGTCGATGTCAGGTTGCCGCCGCCGAGGAACACACCGGCCTGCGCGGCGAAGCCTTCGTTATTGCCGCGTCCGACACGGACCACCGGCATGCCGCAATGAACCGCTTTTGCCATCAGCCGGTTGCGCACCGAACTCGTCATCGAGCCATAGGGCGACTGCCCTTCAACCACGAAACCCGACAGGGGCGCGTGTGCCAGGTTGTCTGCCGTCTGGGCCAGGATATCGACCTCGCGCTCCGGGCCGCTATCGGCGGTTTCCGGGCTGTAATTGCCTTCCTTGATGATGGTGACCATCGGGATCGAGGTATCGACCAGCTCGCCCGCATCATTCTTGATAGGCACCTCCTGCGGCATCATCGCCCCGTCTTTGAGCAGGTAACCGGTGACGTTATCCGGCAGCCTGGAGCGGTTCACGTCCGACAGATAGGTATGCTTTGCGCCGGGCAGGTAGGTCAGGATCGGGGGCTGGCCGTGACGCACCGCCCCCAGCAATCCGCCATGCCCGCCGGTGACGACGTAGCCGCCGGGCCGTGCATCGCCTTTCTGCACTTCGCGCGAGGCGAATATCTGTTGTTCCTGGATGACCACCGCCCCGGCACGGTTTTTGCCGTCGCTGTCCTGCCACACGCGCGATGAGATGTAGTCGACTGAATCCACCAGGTTCTTCGGCCCGTCATTGCTGATCTCGCCATGGGTGCGCTGGGCCGCGTTGCCGCAGACCGGCAGCGTGGTATCGAGCAGCAGGTTCATCCAGTAGAGCGTTTCTTCGACGCGGGGGCTGCCCTGGGTCCAGATCGCGCCGAGATAGTCGCCGGAATCGAGGATTTTCTGCACGTCGTTGACGATGGTCGCGAGTCGGCCGCGCGATGGTGACACGGCAAGATGCACCGGGCGGTAGACGAAGAAATCCTGGCCCAGTTCTTCCGCCGGTATATCGCCTTCGCCCATATCGGTCCGGTCGGCGGCGGCAAACCCCTTGGTGTAGCCGCCGGAAGGCAGCACCCGGTAAAAATCCACATCCGCCTGGCGGGAGATCAGGTTGCCCATGCCGTGCTCGTCCATGCCGAACCGGTCGATCTCTTCGAAGATGCGCGCTCCGTCCGGGTAATAGGCCTGGCGGGAATGGGAGGCGGGCGCACCGGGATAGGCGCAGTCGTCTTCCCATGCGCTACCGTCCGCCTGCCGGGCCATGTAGGGCAGGGGATACAGACCGTCTTCGGGGGTCAGTTCCACCCGGTAGACCGGCGTGTCGGAATCCGACTGGCGGTCTTCATGAAACGTGCCGCTCGCATCGACGTAACCGTCCGGCGGGCCATAGAGTTCGGCGGCGTCCTGTTCCAGCGGGTGGGCGCTGAACTGCTGCACATAAACCGTTGCGGGGGCGGCCAGCCGTTGCGGGCGCAGCACATCGAACCGGGCCGCGCTGCCATCCGGATTCGGGCGCGGCGGCAGGCCGTATTGTGCACGGGCCTTGTTGCTGGTGACCAGCGCCGGGCTGTTGCCGATGGTGGCGTTGGAGCCGGAAAGATACGCTATGCGGGGTTTGTCGGTCATTTAAGGCTCCGTTGGTTTTGAAGTGTCGTCACCACATCAACTGGCCGCCATTGGGGTGAATGATCTGTCCGGTCATATAGGCTGACCGCTCGCTGAGCAGGAAGTCGAGCACGGCGGCAACTTCTTCCGGCTGGCCGAGACGCCCGATCGGCAGGTTTTCCGCAAAAGCCTCGCGCGCTTTTGCGTATTCCGCTTCTGTCCGTCCGGATTTCAGGATCGGCGTGTCGATCGGTCCCGGGCCAAGTGCGTTGGCGCGAATGTTCTGGGGCGCAAATTCGAGGGCGATGGATTTTGTCAGCGAATAGATTGCCGATTTTGCTGCCATATATGCGGCCGCGCCCGGTACTGCCATGACGGCGAAATCCGATGACATATTGACGATGGCACCCTTGTTCGCCGCGATCATGTCGGGGATGACGGCCTGGCAGCACAGGAAGGTGCCTTTGACATGGATATCCATCATCCGGTCCCAGTCGGCTTTCGGAATCTCACCGGTAACGCCCCGGATGAAAATTCCGGCGGCGAAAAAGGCCGACAGCACGGGGCCGATATTGGATTCGATCTGCGCTTTCATTGCCCGGACGGATGCGCCGTCGCTGACATCGACGGCAATAGCGGTTGCGGTTCCGCCCGCCGCGACGATCTCGGATGTGACAGTCCCGGCGCCGTCTCCATCGCGGTCCGCGACGATGACATGATGGGACTTTGCCATCCGCAGGGCCGATGCCCGACCGATACCGCTTGCGGCACCGGTAATGAGGATATTCTGTTTCTCACCCATCAGAACAACGATGCTCCGCCATTAACGCGGATGTCCTGCCCGGTGACGAAGCTCGCCTCGTCGCTCAGCAGGAACAGGGCCGTTCCCAGCATGTCTTCGGGCATGCCAATGCGCCCGAGCGGTATGTTGTCGGCCCAGTCGTATAACGCGTCTTCGCTCATATTGCCGCGGGGCTGGGGCGTGTCCGTGATGCCGGGGGACAGGATATTGGCGCGGATACCTGCCCGCGCGTGGTCCAGGGCGATCGCGCGGCCCAGTCCCAGCACGCCGCCCTTGGTCGCTGCGTAAGCGGCACTTTCAGCCGCGCCGCGCCGGGCGATGGAGGATGCAAACAACAGGATGCTGCCGGATTTCTGTTCCAGCATCTGCGGCAGCACCGCCTGGCATGCCAGCAATGTGCCTTTGAGATTGATCGACAGGTGTGAATCCCATTCATCCTCGGTCACGTCGAGGAACGGTCTCGTATGAAAGATCGCGGCACAGGTTGCGAGACCGGCAATTTTACCGGTTTTTCCGACAGCTCCGGCGACCGCTGCGGACATTGCATCGGCATCGCGCACGTCGAGCTCGCAGAAATCGAGGTTCTCGTCGTTTGCACCGGCGAGATCGCCGGGATCCGTGTCCCAGGCGGAGACATGGTAATTTTCGTCGAGCAGGCGTCGCGTCAGTGCAGACCCTATCCCGCTGCCGGCCCCCGTGACGATCATCGTTTCCATCTTCGCGTCGTTCCGCCGTGATAAATTCTATACCGCTGACTTTACGCTGACGTGCAGGGGGGAGTCTATCGATGGACCGGTCCCTGGGCTCGCTATCCGGTCACGATTGCGAACAGGCTGGTATCCCTCCTTGATTTTCCGCGCCGAAGCTTCATTTTCGCAACATGACACACACGCATATGACAGGTGCCCATACAGGGTTCGGTTTTCAATTTGCCACCGTTTCCTGTTTTCATCTGCGCTTCACCGGAGAGACCTCATGCGCCTGAAAGACAAAGTAGCCCTGATCACTGGTGCCGCCAGCGGTATCGGCAAGGAAATCGCCGAAGCCTATGCGGCGGAAGGCGCTAAAGTCTGTATCGCCGACCTGAAGCTGGATGCCGGCCAGGCAGCGGCGGATGGTATCGTCAAAGCCGGCGGCACGGCGATGGCCGTTGAAATGGACGTCACCGACGAAGCGGCCGTCAATGCCGGGGTCACGGCGATGGTCGATGCCTATGGCGGGGTCGATATCCTGATAAGCAATGCCGGTATCCAGCATATCTCGCCACTGATCGATCTTGAATTCGATGCCTGGAAGAAGCTTCTCGCCATCCATCTGGACGGCGCTTTCCTGACGTCGAAGGCGTGCATGCGCGTGATGAAAGAATCCGGCAAAGGCGGGTCTGTCGTCATGATGGGGTCGGCCCATTCAAAGGTCGCATCCGCGCTGAAGGCGCCATATGTGACCGCCAAGCACGGACTGCTCGGCCTTGCCCGCGTTATCGCCGTTGAAGGTGCCGCCTATGGTGTGCGCTCCAACGTGATCTGCCCCGGGTTCGTGCGCACGCCACTGGTTGAAAAGCAGATTCCGGAACAGGCGCGGGATCTCGGGATTACCGAAGAACAGGTCGTCCGTGACGTGATGCTGAAAGATACCGTCGACGGCGAATTCTCGACCGTTAACGATATCGCCGAGACCGCGGTGTTCCTCGCCGCCTTCCCGACAAACGCGCTGACGGGACAATCGGTCGTGGTCAGCCATGGCTGGTTTATGGAATAGGCACACAGGACTGAATAACGGTTTGCTGGAAATTCAGCGGGCGAGTCCCTAATTTCTAACGTAGCGTTCTGCGACTTGAGGCATGTTGATGAAAACCTTGCGCGCGCGATTATATCTTCTCGTGGCTGTGGCCGCGGTGATGCACGTTGTTCCGACGTCTGCCCAGACACCCCGCCAGGTCACGTGGGAGGATCTTGCCCCGTCCGGCGGGAAACCACTTGAGGACCCGTTTGCCCATCTTGAACCGGTCCTCGCGGCGAAGCTCTATGGTATCTCGGCCGTGCGCTATCAGGTCGCCCAGGGCTACCTGTCTCCCGTCAGTTCTGAGCATGAAAAAGTGGTTGAAACGATATCGGAGCTGGAGAGCGAGGGTGTAGAAGTGAACGCGCTTCTTGCCCGGTTTGAAGAGGTCGAGGCAGAGATCCGTCGCCAGGAAAGCATGGTGGATGAAAAACTCGACGGCCAGTTTATCCGCTTGCCGGGATATGCCCTGCCGCTCGAATATGACGGTGCTGCCATCCAGGAATTTCTGCTGGTTCCGTATGTCGGGGCCTGCATCCATGTTCCGCCGCCGCCCCAAAACCAGATGGTATTCGTGAAATTGGCGGAACCCTTCATTATCACCGACCTGTTTACCCCCGTCTGGATTACCGGACGTGTGAAGATCCAGCAAACGGAGACCATCGTGCCGCTATCGGATGGCAAGACGCCCGTTTCTGCCGGCTATGTTGTTGAATTGGCGAAGGTTGAGAGGTACCGCGAGTAGCTGCGTTAGATTGAGGACATGAATATTGAGCTTTATTATGTAATGTTATTACATTACAATAATGGCGGATCAGATAATTGAAAAGAGAATAGCCATGACCTCCCTCGGCTTCCCCGTTGGTCTTCGAAATCTTGCCCGCCGCAATCAGGTGGCGCTTCTGGCCGGTGTGTTGATGGGATTCGCGCCTTCATTGACCCCTGCCGTGCACGTGGCTGAACGACAGCATCATGCCCATGAACAGCGGCATCATCATGCCCATGAACATGGTGTCAGCAAGCTGAAGGTTGCTATTGATGGCCCTTTTCTTGAAATCAGGCTTGAGTCACCGGGTATGGATATTGTCGGGTTCGAACACGCGCCTTCCACCGATGAAGACAAACAGGCAATCGCGAAAGCGGAGGAAATATTGACCGCGGGTGCGTCGCTGTTTGCTCTTTCCGCGAATGCCCGGTGCACGTTGCTGGATGCTGATGTTGATCATCCGTCTCTCTCCTCAAAGCCTGACAGGCACGATCACGGGGATAAACACGACCATCAAGATAAAGACGAGCACCAAGACGGTCATCACGACGAGAAGCGCACAGACGGCGAGGATGACCAGCATTCGGCGTTTGAGGCGCATTACCGGTTCCGGTGTGAGGATATCGGGAAACTCAAGCGTATCGATGTGAAACTGTTTGAAAAGTTCCCGGCGGCCAAAGAGATAGAGGTGGAGGCCATCACCCCTGCCGGGCAGGTCGCAAAAGAACTGACGCCGTCCTCCTCCAGATTAGACCTCTAGCTTCGGTTTTCGGATTCCGTCGTCATGACCAATGCCGTTGAAATATCGAATGTCATTTTCCAATGGCCGACGAGAAAAACGCCGGTTCTGGACATTCCTGAGTTTTCGGTCGGAACCGGCGAACGTCTATTCGTCAGCGGTTCCAGCGGCAGCGGCAAGACGACACTTTTGAATCTGCTTGGTGGTGTTGCGGTCCCTGATAGTGGCGCTGTGTCGGTTCTTGGTACGCGTCTCGATAAACTGTCATCGGCGCAAAGGGATTCGTTTCGGGCGGATCATGTCGGTGTCATCTTTCAGCTTTTCAATCTGGTTCCTTATCTGTCTCTGGTGGAGAATGTTCTTCTTCCCTGCCGGTTTTCGGCCCGCCGTGCCGCGCAGGCAACAGCCACTGACGGTGATCCCGTTTCGGCAGCGCGGCGGCTTCTTTCCCGGATGGGCTTATCCAGTGATTTGTTTGCGGGACGTTCCGTTACGGACCTTAGCGTGGGTCAGCAACAGCGGGTTGCCGCCGCGCGGGCGCTGATCGGCGCCCCTGAACTTCTGGTGGCGGATGAGCCGACCTCGGCGCTGGATGAAGATGCGCGGCAGTCGCTTCTTGATTTGCTGTTCGAATCCGTGGCCGCAGAAGGTCAGACCCTTATCCTGGTGAGCCATGACCGGCGCCTGGAAGCGATGTTCGACCGCCATGTTGTGCTTGCCGATCTGAACCATGCGGCGATACGGCAGGTGCCGGAATGAAAACGGTTGTCGCACTGGCGTTCAGAAGCCTGATCAGTCGCAGCGCGACGGTGATGCTTTCAGTTGCCGCCATCGCTGTCAGCGTAACATTGCTTCTTGGTGTCGAGCGCATCCGAACCGAGACTCGGAACAGTTTTGCGAACACGATCTCCGGGACTGATCTGGTCGTCGGCGCCCGCAGCGGATCTATTCCACTGCTTCTTTATTCCGTGTTCCGGATTGGCAACGCGACAAATAATATTTCGTGGCAGAGTTATCGGGAATTGGCGTCAGACCCCGCAGTGGCATGGACAATTCCCCTGTCACTCGGCGATTCCCATCGTGGATTCAGGGTCCTCGGCACGAATACCGACTATTTCCAGTATTTTCGTTACGCCCGGACACGGAGTCTCAGTTTCACCGAGGGAAAACGTTTTGACGATGTATTCGATGCCGTTCTCGGTGCGGAGGTGGCAGACGCTCTGGGGTATAGCGTTGGCGACCAGGTTGTCATTGATCATGGTGTCGGCCGGATCGGTTTTGCCAGCCATAAAGACAAACCGTTCCGCGTGTCCGGTATCCTTGCCCGCACCGGGACTCCGGTCGATCGCACCGTTCACGTGAGTCTTGCTGGAATCGAGGCAATTCATATCGACTGGCGATCCGGTGCCCCTGTACCCGGCCTGAGGATAGATGCAGAACGTGTGCGGGGTATGGATCTTCAGCCGCGTGCTATCACGGCTTTCATGGTTGGCCTCAAAAGCAGGTTTGCTACTTTCACCGTACAGCGGAAAATCAACGAATACCGCCCTGAACCATTGCTCGCAATTCTGCCCGGCGTCGCTCTGCAGGAACTCTGGTCGTTGATGGGGACCGCCGAGCGTGCGCTCTCGGCCATTTCCGTTTTTGTCGTCGTAACCGGGTTGATCGGTATGGTGACGATGCTTTTATCCGGTTTGAACGAACGACGGCGTGAAATGGCAATTTTGCGAGCGGTTGGTGCCCGGCCTGCGCACATTTTCTCCCTTTTTCTGCTTGAGGCCGCGTTTATCGCCGCCCTGGGCGCGGTCCTGGGTCTTGGTTTGCTCTATCTTCTTCTGGGTGTTGCTCAGCCAGTGATCGAATCGACATATGGTCTGTTCATAGCTATCGGCGCGCCTACGTCGACGGATCTGATTTATCTCGGGGCGGTGATTGTGGCAGGTGTTCTGACGGGAATTGTTCCTGCGTTTCGCGCAGTACGGCTGTCGCTCGCCGACGGAATAATCGTCAGAAGCTGACGAGATAGGGTCGTTTACTACGAGATGGTCGCCGAGAATGCCAAAAAGCCTGACGATTCGCCCTAAAGGGGCTTGAATCCCGCCGTGGGGTGGATACATTGCGCCCGTTCCGCATCGGAGAGGTTTTGAAGGCTCCGGACACCGCGAATGTCCGGTATTTTCGTGCATCTTCGGGGCGGATTTCCTTGGCCAAACCCGTCTGCGCGACTCTCGCGCGGGCCAGAATGAAGAGCGCGTTTTGCCCGAAACAACCCCCGAAGCAACGAACGTCGATACCGCCCAGCTTGCCAATGCCATTCGCGCCTTGTCGATGGATGCCGTCCAGGCCGCGAATTCAGGCCATCCCGGTATGCCGATGGGGGCTGCTGACGTGGCAACGGTGCTGTTCACCAAATACCTGAAATACAATCCGGCCGACCCGGACTGGGCCGACCGTGACCGTTTCGTATTGTCGGCGGGCCATGGATCGATGTTGCTATATTCCCTGCTGCATCTGACCGGCTATGCCGATATCACGATGGACCAGCTACGCAATTTCCGCCAGCTCGGCAGCAAAACCGCAGGTCATCCCGAATACGGCGAAGCCGGCGGGATCGAAATGACGACAGGGCCGCTGGGGCAGGGGGTCTCGACGGCAGTCGGCATGGCCATCGCCGAGCGCTCGATGAATGCGCGCTACGGCGATGCTCTGGTCGATCACCGTACCTGGGTTATCGCTTCTGATGGTGACCTGATGGAAGGCATCAGCCACGAGGCGGCCTCGCTTGCGGGGCACATGAAGCTGGACCGCCTGATCGTGCTGTATGACGACAATGATATTTCGATCGATGGCGGCACGGAAATGTCGCTGTCCGACGACGCGCTCGGCCGGTTCGATTCCTATGGCTGGCATACGCAGCGCTGCAACGGGCATGACGCCGCGGCACTCGGCGCGGCAATCGAAGCGGCAATGGCATCCGACAAGCCGTCGATTATCTCCTGCAAGACCGTCATCGGTTTCGGCGCACCCTCCAAGCAGGGGACGTCCGGGGTTCATGGCGCGCCGCTTGGTGCCGATGAAATTGCCGCCGCCCGCAAGGAGCTTGGCTGGCCGTATGAGCCGTTTGTTGTTCCCGACGAAATCCTCTCCGCCTGGCGGGCCGCCGGCAGCCGTAATGCGGACGTCTACGCAGACTGGTCCGGCCGGTTGGGTGCCGCAGAGTCGCGGGCTGAATTTGAACGTGCGATGGCCGGTGACCTGCCGCAGGGCTGGGAACAGTCGGTGATCGACGCGAAAAAGGGCTTCTCTGCCGATGCGCCGAAACTTGCGACCCGCGCGTCGTCCGGCAAGTCGCTTGATGCGATCACCCCGGCCGTGCCGGAAATGATCGGTGGATCGGCTGATCTGACCGGATCGAATAATACGAAGGCTGTCGGGTTCGGCCCGCTTGCCCCGCCGGACTATGCCGGTCGTTACATGTATTATGGCGTGCGTGAACACGGAATGGCCGCCGCGATGAACGGCATGGCGCTGCATGGCGGTATCATTCCCTATTCCGGTACGTTCCTGATCTTCTCGGATTACCTGCGTCCGTCGTTACGGCTCGCCGCCCTGATGGGGATCCGCGTGATTCATGTACTGACGCATGATTCCATCGGCCTCGGCGAAGACGGCCCGACCCATCAGCCGGTTGAACATCTTGCCGCCTTGCGCGCGATCCCGAACGTGCATGTCTTCCGCCCCGCCGATGCAGTCGAAGCCGCTGAATGCTGGCAGGCCGCGCTTGAGCACACCAAGGGGCCCTCGGCGATGGCGCTGACCCGGCAGGGTCTGCCGACACTGCGTGTTGAGCATACCGACGAGAACCTGTCGGCAAAGGGCGCGTATGTGCTGGCCGCAGCTGACGGCGACCGTCAGGCAACGATCCTGGCGACCGGTTCCGAAGTTGAAATAGCGATGAACGCCCGCGACGCGCTGCAGGCCGATGGCGTGCCGACGGCGGTTGTGTCCATGCCCTGCTGGGAGCTTTTCGAGGCGCAGTCCGACGCGTATAAAGCAGACGTGCTCGGCGATGGCGTGAGGGTCGCGGTCGAAGCTGCAATCGGTTTCGGCTGGGAACACTGGACCGGTCCCGCGGGTGGCTTTGTCGGTATGAAGGGCTTCGGTGCTTCGGCCCCGGCAGATGAACTTTACGAACATTTCGGTATCACGGCCGACGCCGTTGCGGCAGCCGTAAAAGCCCGGCTCTAGACGGGTTTCAGAAGAAGTTTGACGAACGTTACGATGTATAAGAACGCAGTATTGGAGGATTAATAAATGGCGGTTCGTGTAGCAATTAACGGCTTCGGCCGGATCGGGCGGCTGACGCTGCGCGCGGCACTCGAAGCAGGACGCAAGGATATCGAGGTAGTTGCGATCAACGATCTCGGCTCAGTGGATATGAACGCATTGCTGCTGCAGAACGACAGCACGCATGGCCGCCTGGCAAAGCCTGTGAAGGTAACCTCCACCGGTATCAATGCCGGTTCCGGCGTGATCAAGGTATTTGCCGAACGCAATCCGGAAGACCTGCCCTGGGGCAAGCTCGACATCGACGTCGTGCTCGAATGTACGGGTATTTTCACCAAGCGTGAAATGGCCGCCAAGCATCTCGCAGCGGGCGCGAAGAAAGTGCTGATCTCGGCACCGGGTACGGGCGAAGACCTGACTGTCGTTTACGGTATCAACGACAACAAGCTGAAGAAGACGCATACGATCGTGTCGAACGCGTCATGCACGACGAACTGCCTGGCGCCTGTCGCCTCCGTCATGCACAAGGCGTTCGACATTCAGCAGGGCTACATGACCACGATCCACGCCTATACCGGCGATCAGCGCATCCTTGATACGCTGCACAGCGATCCGCGCCGTGCACGTGCCGCCGCAGGCTCGATGATCCCGACCTCGACCGGTGC
>Ga0181607_10004762_pt1 | contig 11574 bp, 11 predicted proteins | sample 041ome_9_FD_132420 | JGI IMG/M metagenome (GOLD analysis project Ga0181607, IMG submission 132420) | Coastal salt marsh microbial communities from the Groves Creek Marsh, Skidaway Island, Georgia - 041413US metaG (megahit assembly) | ecosystem: Environmental > Aquatic > Marine > Intertidal zone...
TAAAATTGAATTAATATGTTTGGCTGGATTTATGAAAATTCTTTCTAAATCATTCATCCAAAGATTTAATGGTAAAATATTAAATATTCACCCCTCTTTACTACCAAAGTACAAAGGTTTAGATACCCATGCTAGAGCTCTTAAAAATAATGATAAATATTCTGGTTGCACTGTTCATCTAGTTAATTCAAAACTTGATTCTGGAAAAATAATTTTACAAAAAAAAGTTAAGATTTATAAAAACGATAATATAGAAACACTCTCAAAAAGAGTTTTGAAACAAGAACATAAATTATATCCTGCAGCAATAAAAAAATTGTTTAATTAATCCTTAAAAAAAAAATCTATTTCAATTTTTGCATTATCAATGCTATCAGATCCATGAACTGAATTTTTGTCTATCGAGATACCATACTTTTTCCTAATTGTGCCATCGGCAGCATCCTTAGGGTTTGTTGCACCCATTAAATCTCTATTTGCTAATACTGCATTTTCTTTTTCCAAAACCATCACAACTATTGGTCCAGAAGATAAATATGTACATAAATCATTATAAAATGCTTTAGTTTCATGAACTTTATAGAATTTTTCCGCTTCAGATTTTTCAATCTGGATTTTTTTTTCTTTTAATATTCTAAAACCCTTATTTTTAAACATTTCTTTAATTTCATTATCTAAATTTCTTTCAACTGCATCAGGTTTGATAATTGATAATGTTTGTTCCATTTTACTCATAATAGTCCTCTATTAGTTGATTTAATAATCTAACTCCAAATCCTGTAGCACCACCTGGATTTAAATTTGCTGCTTTTTTTGAAAAAGCCATGCCTGCAATATCTAAATGAGCCCATGGTGTTTTTTCAATAAATCTTTGCAAAAATTGTGCTGCTGTTATTGACCCAGCGCCACCAGAATAATTAATATTCTGAATATCAGCTATGCTAGACTCTATTAATTTATCATAATTTTTATGTAACGGTAAACGCCAAACTTTTTCGTTAACTTTTTCTCCAGATTCAAATAATTTTTTTGAGAGATCATCATTGTTTGAAAATAATCCAGCATATTCTTCACCCAATGAAACAATTATAGCACCTGTCAAAGTTGCTAAATCAATGATAAACTTTGGTTTAAACTTTTTTTCTGTAAAACTTAAAGCATCAGCTAAAACCAATCTACCTTCAGCATCTGTATTTAAAACTTCAATAGTTTTTCCATTATAAGCTTTAACTATATCTCCGGGTCTTTGAGCATTTCCACCTGGCATATTTTCAACAAGGCCCACAATTCCGACAGCATTAACTTTTGCTTTTCTAATAGCTAAACTTTTAATCAATCCTGCTACAACCGCAGAACCAGCCATATCATATTTCATTTCTTCCATAAACTTAGCTGGTTTTAATGAAATACCACCAGTGTCAAAACAAACTCCTTTCCCAACAAATGATAAAGGTGATTTTATATTTTTTTTATTACCGTACCATTCCAACGTCACTAAAAATGACTCTTTTGAACTTCCCCTGCCAACACCTAAAAGAGAGTTCATACCTAGAATTTTTAATTTTGCTTCGTTATATACAGTTACTTTTATTCCAAGTTTTTTTAATTTTAAAAGTCTAATCACATACTCTTTAGGATATAAAATATTTGGTGGTTCGGAAACTAAATCCCTAGCATAATTGGTGCCTAACTCTATTGCTTCAAATCTTTTTTGGTTATTTCTGAATAAATTTATATTTTTTAGTACCAGTGAAATTTTAATAGATATATCCTTATGTTTTGATTTATATAGATTAAATTCATACGACTTTAGCTTAAAACCATGCAAAAAATAATCTATAAAATTTTTATTTATTTCAAAAAATTTTTGATTTGTATTTAAAACAAAATCATACAATTTATTACTTTTAACGAATGTAAAAAATTTTGCTCCTAAATTTTCTATCTCATAATTAGAATAATTATTATCAATATTTAATAAAATGACTCTTTTGTGATGATCTAAATTATATATTTTAAATTCCTCTTTAATTCGTTTTATTTTTAAATAATTATTTAAGTTTTTTTTCTGATCAGCAGTTAAGAAATTATTTGTTATTTTTTTTTCACCAGTCTCAATAAATATTATATTATCACTCGATAAACTTGGGTTTGTTTTTGTATAAATTTTAATATCTAATTTCATATATTTGTTTGTTAAGAATTTTAAATGAGTGGTATATATTTGTTAATGAATATATTTCAATGAAAAAATTAATTTTTAGAAAACTTTATTCAGATATTTTGTTAACTTTTTTAGTTTTCTGTTTTGTTATTGGTACTATTGTTTGGATATTACAAGCTGTAAATTATCTAGATTTTGTTACACAAGACGGACATGGCTTAAAAACCTATTTTTTATTTTCTATATATAATTTCCCCAAAATAATTAATAGAATTTTACCATTCATATTTTTTTTAGCTATTTTTTATACTCTGATTACTTATGAACAAAAAAATGAACTAGTGATATTTTGGTCTAACGGCATAAGTAAAATTAAATTTTCAAGAATGATAATTAACTTTGCATTATTTTTGACTATTTTTCAAATACTTTTGAGCAGCATTTTTTCACCAATGTTTCAAAACAAGGCAAGATTGAGCTTAAAAAATTCAAATATTGATTATTTTAGTGCATTAATAAAAAATGGGAAATTTGTTAATATAGTTGATGGACTTACTATTTTTATAAAATCTAAAAATGTAAATGGAAATTATGAAAATATTTTTATTGACGACTCATCTAAAGTAAACAATAGAACAATTTATGCAAAAAATGGTTTAATCATTCAGACAAATAATAGTAAAATTTTTAAATTGTATAATGGGAAAGTGATTAATAAAGATAAAGAACAAATTAATATTTTTGAATTTGAACAAATAGATTTCAACCTATCAAATTTTAAATCTAATACAATATTAGTTCCAAAAATCCAAGAAACTTCAACTATCAACCTTTTAAAATGTTTAAACAATAATTTTTTAAAAAAGATAATTAATATTTTAGTACCAAAAAATAATAAATGTGAAAATGATTTAAAAAAAAAAATTCTTTATGAAGAGTTGCTAAAAAGACTTTACAAGCCTCTTTATATTCCAATTATCTCAATAATATGTTGTTATTTAATTATTTTACCAAAAAGTAATTATAATTATAAAGTGTATGTAAAAATTATTTTTTTAATTGTTATTTTATTGTTAATTATTTCTGAGAGCGCACTTAGATATTCAACAAATTCATATTATAGTTTATTAATTTATTTTACATTACCATGGCTATTTTCTACGATTGCTTATTTTAAATTAAAAAAAAATCTTAATAATGCTTAAAGTTTATCAAAAATATATTATTAAAAAATTTTTGATAAAATTTATTTATATTTTTATTATTTTTTTTTGCTTAGTTTTTATTTTAAACTCTTTTGAGGAAATTAATTTTTTTAAAAAAATTGATGCTAATTTTTTACTACCCTATTTAATAAGCTTTTTAAATACTCCAATAGTTTTATTTGAAATATTTCCATTTATTTTTTTATTATCATCACAATTTCTTTTTTTTGAAATATTTAAAAAAGATGAATTAATTCACCTAAAACTTAATGGTCTTACCAATATTAAGATTATAGGTCTATTATTTGTTACATCATTAATTTTAGGAATATTTACAATAACCATATATTATAATCTTTCTTCAAAACTTAAATTTTTTTATACAGATTTAAAAAATAATTATTCAAATGATAATAAATATCTAGCTGTTGTCACGGATAATGGGCTATGGTTAAAGGACGAGATTAATGGATCTATTTTAATTACTAAAGCTATAAACATGAATGATAATTTTTTAATCGATGTTGTTGTAAATGAATTTGATGAAAATTTTGATTTAAAACAAATAATTCAATCAGAAAAAGTAGATATTTCAAAAAACTCATGGGTTATACTTAATCCAAAAATAACAATTAATAATATTTCCAAAAATTCAGACAAACCCTTAAATCTTTTAACAAACTTTGATAAAGTAAAAATTAATAGCATGTTTTCAAATATCTCAACCTTGAATATTTTTGAACTTTTTAATTTAAAAAAAGATTTTGAAAAATTGGGGTATTCATCTGATGAAATAAAAATTTTCCTTTCAAAACTCTTTTCTACTCCTTATTTTTATGGATTGATGACTGTTTTATCTTCAATCATAATGCTTAATCTTAAAAAAAATAGTTCATTTTATTTTCACGTTATAATGGGTGTTTTTTTATCCGTAACAATTTATTATGTATCCTTTATTTTTAGTTCTTTAGGCAATGCTGGAAAATTACCACCTGATATTTCGGTATTTCTTCCAATTGTGTTAATTACTATATTGATTATCATAGGTTTAATAACGGTTAATGAAAAATAAAATAATTTTATATTTAGTTTTATACTTTGCAATTTTATGCAAAACAGTTTTGGCTATTGAATTTTCTTTAAAAGTTAGTGAAATCAATGTTACAGAAAATGGAAATTTAACAACCTCCAGTGATGGCTTAGCTATATCATCCGATAAAGATATAGAAATTGAAGCTAAAAAATTCTTTTATAAAAAAAATTTAAATCAATTGATTGCTGAAGATGGTGTTTTAAAAATTAGTTCAAAAAATATAATAATAAAATTTCAGAAGTTAATTAATAATAGAAATAATTTTGAAATATTTTCAGATGAGAATATTGAAATAAAAGAAACAAATAAAAATCTTAATATTATTACAAGTAAAATAACTTATAATAATAAATCTGGAATTCTTTTGTCAAATTCCGAAACTAAAATAAATGATGATAAAGGAAATTTTTTTTTATCGAAAAATTTTAATTATAATTTAAATAACTACATTTTGAGATTAGAAGAATTAAAGTTAAAAGATTTTAATAATAACGAATATTTTACAGAAATAGCTATATTTAATACTAGGACAAAGGAATTATCTGGTAAAGGCCTCAAAATAGATCTTGATAAAGGAACCTTAAATAAGAATAATGAACCAAGACTTGTTGGAAAAAGTGTAAGCTATAATAACGAAATAACAGTAATAAATAAGGGAATTTTTACAATTTGTAAAAAAAATGACACTTGTCCACCATGGCAATTGACTGCTGAAAAAATTACTCATAATAAAAAAAATAAAAATATTAAATATGATAATGCTTGGTTAAAAATATATGATGTTCCAGTACTATATTTTCCTAAATTTTTTCATCCAGACCCCACCGTAAAGAGACAATCAGGTTTTTTAATACCATCAATAAAAAGTTCATCTAATGGACAAGAATTTTTAAGTACTCCTTATTTTAAGGTTATAGATGTAAATAAAGATCTTACTTTTTCCCCTCGATTTTATAATAATGATAAGCTGCTTTTGCAGTCAGAGTATAGACAAAATAACAAAAAAAGTAACCATATAGCTGATTTTAGTATTTCAAAAGATGATAATAGCTCAACTAAAAATCACCTATTTTATAAATATGACTCAATCTTAGATATTTCAAATTTTTCCGAGAGTAACATAGAAATTAATTTACAAAAAACTTCAAGTGATAGGTATCTTAAAAGTAATAAAATTATATCTGCAATTAATAATAATTATGATGTTATGGAGTCATCACTAGATATTAATTTAAGCTCTGAAGACTTGCTAATTAACACTGATTTGATTGTTTTTGAAGATTTAACAAAAAATAAAAAAGATAGATTTGAGTATATTTTTCCAAAAATATCTATTGCAAAAAATATTACTAATACAACAAAACTTAACGGAGATTTTGAATTTCTATCCGATTTATATTTTAAGAACTACAATACGAATGTGTCGGAAAAAATAAATGTTAATGATTTAAAATTTATTTCAAATCCTATAATTTTTGACAATGGAATATTTAATAATTATGAATTTATTATAAAAAATTCTAATTCAAGTACTAAAAATTCTTTAGAGTATAAAGAAAATGAAAATATTTATTTATCAAGCTTATTTCAAATAAATTCAGCTTTACCTTTAATTAATATGAATGATAAATATCGAAAAATATTAAAACCTAAAGCTTCATTAAAAATTGCACCAGAAAATGATAAAGATATTAGCGGCAAACAAAACAAGCTTGATGTAAATAACATTTATAATCTTAGCCGTATATCAGCTAATGAAACAATTGAAGGAGGTATTTCAATAACATATGGTAGCGAATATTCAATTATAGATAATAATAATTCTAATGATTTGTTAAACATAAAATTTGCTAATAATTTAAGATTTAAAGAAAATAATAATTTACCAAAAAATAATCAGATAGGGTTAAAGACCTCAAATTTTTTTGGAGAAATATCATATAACCCTGGGTCATTTGTGGCTACAAAATATAGTTTTTCCACTAAAAATAACCTTTCTGATATAAGTTATGAAAGTTTAATGACAGAATTTAACTATAAAAATTTCACTACATCATTTGATTATATCAATGAAAATAATATTGGTGAAAAAACTTCATTTCTTTTATCTAAAATTAGTTATAATATTGATGAGTCTAATAATCTTTCATTTTCTACTAGAGAAAATAAAGCTAAAGATTTAACAGAATACTATAATTTGATTTATCAATATAAAAATGACTGTTTATCAGCTTCGATTGAATACAATAAAGAATATTATAACGATAATGATATAAAACCAGAAGAAACATTATTCTTTAAGCTCAATATTATACCTTTTGGTGAAACTAGTAGCCCTAATTTAAGAAATTAATGTATAAAATTTTAAATAAAAATAATTTTGTGTTATTTTTTTTTCTATTATTAACAACGCAAAGTTTTTCAAACGTAAATATAGCTATTAAAATTAATAACGAAATATTAACTAATTATGATATTTTGAAAGAGTCAGCGTATTTAAAAATTCTAAATCCAAACCTAAACAATCTGGATGAAAGTCAAATTTATGAATTAGCTAAAAATTCTTTAATTAATGAAGTTATCAAAAAAAATGAGATAAAAAAAAAATTTAATATTAATGCTGAAAATTCAATGATAAGTGAAATTTTTTTTAATCTTATTGAAAGACTTAATGTTCAAGATGAAAAAATATTTGAAAAATTACTTGAAGAAAAAAAAAGTTACTCAGTTAAAGAAATTAAAGATAAATTAAAAATTGAACTTTTTTGGAATGATTTAATTTTTGCAAATTATAAAAAACAAATTTCTGTAGATGAAAATAAATTGTTAAAAAAAATTGATGCACAAATTAATTTAATAAAATATAGATATTTTTTATCTGAAATTGTTTTTACCAAAAATAGAGAACAAAAATTAGAGGATCTTATTTCACAAATAAACGAAAGTATCATTCAAAATGGTTTTAATAATACAGCAAATATATTTAGTATTTCAGAAAGTTCTAAATTTGGTGGAAAAATTGGTTGGATAGATGAAGATAGTTTATCTAGCGCCATATCTAGCAAATTAAAAGAATTAGAAATAGGCCAATTCACAGATATATTTAAAATTGATAACAATTATATTGTTTTAAAAATTGAAGATAAAAAATTAAAAGAGAATAATCTTGATAGAGAAGAAGAATTAAAAAAATTAATTAAATTTGAAAGAAACAGACAGTTAAATCAATTTTCAAATATTTATTTTAGAAAAGTTAAAATGAATTATGAATTAAATGAATAATAAACCAATTTTAATTGTTGGTGGTGAGCCAAATAGTGTTTTTTCAGAAATTTTTGTTAAATCTATAAAATACAAAAAATTTAAGAGCCCTATAATCTTAATAATGTCTTTAGATTTATTAATTAAACAAACACTAATCTTTAATAAAAAAAATTTAAATATTGTTGAGTTTAGAGATTTAAATAAAGTAATAGATAATAAAAAAATCAATATCATTAATATTGACCATAAAAATAATCCAAAAATATATATAAAAAAATGTTTTGAAATTGCATTTAAAATCTTAAAAAAGGGGATAACAGATAAATTTATTAACGGTCCGATTAATAAAAAAAAATTTTTAAATAATAGATATTTAGGTATTACAGAATATATCTCAAAAAAATTTAATATAGAAAATATTGCTATGTTAATTTATAATAAAGATTTGTCTGTATCTCCTATAACTACACATTTACCATTAAAATCTGTTACAAAAAATATAAATAAAAAAGAAATTTTTAAAAAAATTTTATTAATTCATAAATTTTATAAAACAAAATTAAAACGCGATCCTAAAATAGCAATTACAGGATTAAATCCACATTGCGAAAGTATACACAAATTTAATGAAGATGAAAAAATAATAAAGCCCTCTGTTAAGAAATTAAAAAAAAAAAAAATTAATATCAAAGGTCCATTTTCTGCAGATACCATTTTTTTAAAAAGAAATAGAAATAAATTTGATGTTATTGTCGGTATGTATCATGATCAAGTTTTGACACCTATAAAAACACTTTACGAATATGATGCTATAAACATTACCTTAGGCTTGCCGTTCACAAGAATATCTCCAGATCACGGGCCAAATGAAACCATGGTTGGGATGAATACATCAAACCCAACTAGTCTAATTAGGGCTTTAGAATTTTTAGATAATTAAATGATTTTAGCTAAAAAAAGTTTAGGACAAAACTTTCTAATCGATGAAGAAATTATTAGCAAAATAATTAATTCTGGCAAAATATCTAATAAAAATGTTTTAGAAATTGGTCCAGGAACAGGAAATCTTACTAAGGCAATACTCAGAGAAAATCCAAAAAAAATATTTGTAATTGAAAAAGATCCTGAGCTTTGTCAAGTTTTATATAAAATTTTTGAAAAAAAAATAAAAATAATAGAAAATGATGTTTTAAAAATTAATGAAAAAAGTTTATTAGATGAAAAATTTGTAGTTTTTGGAAATCTTCCATACAATATTTCAACTGAAATTTTATGTAAATGGATTATTAATCTAGATAGTGGTGATTTTTGGTTTGATGAATTAATTTTAATGTTTCAAAAAGAGGTAGCCGAAAGGATAATCGCAAAATTCAATACATCAAATTATGGCAGATTATCAATCCTTTCTAACTGGAAACTTAATATAAAAAAGATTTGTGATATTCATCCTAATAGTTTTTCCCCGAGACCAAAAATTTATAGTACACTTTTACATTTTACTCCTAAGGAAAATTTTTTTAAATTATCTAATCCAAGAAATCTAGAGAAAATAACAAGAATTTTTTTTAATCATAGAAGAAAAATGATAAAAAAACCATATAATCTTATATTTAATGGTAATATTGAAATTTTAAATAAACTTAAGATTAATTTAAACTTAAGACCACAAAATTTAGATTTATTAACTTATTATAATTTAACAAATGAATATGAAAAATTAAGAAGTTAATTTTTCAACATGTTTTCTTACAAAATTTATATCATAATCTTTTGAACCATTATTAATTTCAGCGTTAATTAAATTATGAATTTTTGAATAACAGATTTTTAAATTATCATTAATAACCACATAGTCATAATTAATCCAATGTAGTACATCACGACTAAATTGTTTCATTCTCTCTTCTGCAATTAATTTATCTTTCATATCTCTATTTGAAAGTCTATCAAATAATACTTCTTTACTAGGTGGCAGTATAAAAAAAGTTATTAGTTTATAGTCTAGTTTTTTATTCTTGATTTGATCTGCACCCTGCCAATCTATGTCAAAAAGAATATTTTTACCTTTATTGAGATTATCTATTACAGGTGTCCTTGTCGTGCCATAAAAGTTATTAAAAACTTTTGCGTATTCAAGAAATTCTTGATTATTAATTAATCTTTTAAATTCATCTTCATTAACAAAAAAATAATCTTTGTTAGGCTCTTCATTTGGTCTTGGTTGGCGAGTGGTATGTGAGACAGATACTTCAAAATTATCTAATTTTGATAATAGTTTTACTAATGTTGTTTTTCCAGCTCCAGATGGAGATGATAATATAACCATTACCCCATCTTTTTCACTGGACATTGTTAAATCTAATTAGCTTTACCTTCGATAAATTTAACTGCATCACCAACTGTTAAAATTTTTTCAGCTTCACTATCTGAGATTTCTGAACCAAACTCTTCTTCAAAAGCCATTACTAATTCAACAGTATCCAAACTATCAGCTCCCAAATCATCAATAAAACTTGACTCTTCAGTTACCTTTGACTCATCGATACCTAGGTGGTCTGCTACAATTTTTTTTACTTTGCTTGATACATCTTCTGACATATTGATCCTTTTGTTATAAAATCTTAATAGTTCAAAAACCTATTTTGTCAAGCCATATACATACCACCATTAACGTGCAAAGTTTCACCATTAATGTAGTCTGATTGGTTTGATGTTAAAAAAAGAACCGCATTAGCAATATCATCTGGTTCTCCAAGTCTAGCTGAAGGAATCTTGGAAATTATCACTTCTTTAAATTTTTCATCAATTTTTTCTGTCATTGCTGTTTTAATAAAACCAGGAGATATACAGTTTATGTTTATATTCTTCTTTGCATATTCAATTGCAAGGCTTTTGGACATTGCAACAATACCTGCTTTAGAAGCTGTATAGTTAGCTTGACCTATATTTCCAGTATGGCCCACAACAGAGGTGATATTGACAATTTTTCCTGATTTGTTTTTTAACATCTTTTTAATTGCAAATTTGCTGATTAAAAATGTTGAAGTAAGATTTATATCTATAACTTTTTTCCATTCATCAATACTCATTCTAATTGCTAAATTATCTTTAGTAATTCCAGCATTATTAATCAAGCAATCCAAGTTGCCTCCAAGAGTATCTGTTGCCTTATCAATAAATTCCTCAATTTTATCACTTTGTGCTATATCAAAGTTCAAGATTTTAATATTATTATAATTTTTTTTTAGTTCCTCTAATTTTTCTATTCTTGTTCCGGATGCTAAGACATTTGCTCCAACTTCATATAATTTCTTAACAATCGAATTACCAATACCTCCTGATGCTCCTGTAACAATAATATTCTTATTTTTTAGATCATTCATATTTTAAGACTTTCAATGTCACTTTCGTTATTTATTGTATTTATTTCAACCTCTTTGTTTATTCTTTTAACTAAACCAGATAATACTTTACCTGGTCCAATTTCTATAAATTGATTTACACCACCATTAATCATATTTATAACAATTTCTCTCCATCTAACTCTATTTTCAATTTGTTTAATTAATAATTCTTTCAATTCATCAATATTTTTAATTTCGTTAGCTGTTACGTTAGAAATTAACTTGATATGTGAGTCTTTGAAATTAAGTTTTGCAATTTCAGATCTCATAATATTTGTTGCTCTATTCATTAAACTGCAATGGAAAGGAGCACTAACTGGCAATTTTATATTTTTAATATTATTTGACTTTAAAATAACTGTAAGTTTTTCAAGATCATTTGATTTTCCACTTAAGACTAATTGTCCATCAGAATTATCATTTGCAATTTGAATTTTAAATACA
>Ga0181607_10004765_pt1 | contig 11568 bp, 6 predicted proteins | sample 041ome_9_FD_132420 | JGI IMG/M metagenome (GOLD analysis project Ga0181607, IMG submission 132420) | Coastal salt marsh microbial communities from the Groves Creek Marsh, Skidaway Island, Georgia - 041413US metaG (megahit assembly) | ecosystem: Environmental > Aquatic > Marine > Intertidal zone...
ATAACTGCCACACTGCTTTTGCCAACTAAAGGGTCTGTCCAATTGACTTGCGTAAGATTAAAAATGCAGCCCGCTAAAGCTAAAACCATAAATAAAGGAAGTAATATTCTCATAGTGCAAAGATATGATTTTGCTATAGTTGTCCTATGTTGGTTGTGAATAATTTTACTGCAATAGCTAACAAAATGATTCCAAAAACCTTTTGAATAATTACAATACCTGATTTACCAAGAATCCGTTTAATCAGCTCTGAGGATTTGAGAATGATATAAACAAAAATAATATTGATTACAATTGCAGCAATGATATTGGCTACATCAAATTCAGCTCTTAAGGAAAGTAAGGAAGTCATTGTTCCTGCTCCTGCAATCATGGGAAATGCAATTGGCACTATTGAAGCTGTTTCAGGGGCTTCATTTCGAAAAAGAGTAATTCCTAAAATCATTTCTAGGGCTAAAAACAAAATTACTAAAGAGCCAGCTACTGCAAAAGAGTTAATGTCAATTCCGATGAGTTTTAATATTTCCTCCCCCAAAAATAAAAAGCCTATCATAATCACTGCAGCAATGAAAGAAGCTTTTTCAGACTCAATACGGCCTACTTTTTCTCGAAGTGTAATGATTAATGGGACACTACCTAGAATATTAATTACAGCAAAAAGAATAAGACTAGCAGTTAAAATTTCTTTAATATCAAACATGGTTTGTAATTTTCTGCAAATGTAGATTCATTCTGCATATCTAGAGGTTTTAATTGCTTATTTTTACGTTAAAATAGGAAACATGCTTGCGATAGAAAATACCCTCATTTCTGACACTGTCATTTCAGAAGATTTTGTCTGTAATATCTCTAAATGCAAGGGCGAATGTTGTGTGGCAGGAGAGGCTGGAGCCCCCCTTGAGAAAGAAGAAGTGATTTTTTTGGAGCAGCATTATTCAAAAATTAAACCTTACCTAAATAAAAAAGGAATTGCTGCAATTGAAGAACAAGGTGTTTTTGTGAAAGGAATTGACGGTGATTTTGAAACCCCACTAGTGAAAGGTAAAGAATGTGCTTACACGGTCTTTTCGGAAACAGGTACTGCCTCATGTGGTATTGAAAAGGCTCATAACAAAGGGGTGATTGATTTTCAGAAACCTATTTCATGTCATCTATATCCTGTTCGGATACAAACATACGATACAATGACAGCTGTGAATTATCACAGTTGGTCCATTTGTTCAGACGCATGTGATTTTGGAAAAGCACTAAAGATTCCTGTATATCAATTTGTAAAAACTGCTCTCATTAGAAAGTTTGGATCGGATTGGTATGATGCTCTCGAGCAACATACGAAAAAGACCTCCTAATGACGTTTTAATGTTTTAAGGGGCTGCGAACGTTTATTCCAATTAAGTACCTATATAACAGTCTGTTATACTTTTTTGTTTTTTCAGGAAATATTTAATAAAAAGGGTATTTTGTTAAAAACTAGGCTCCATTGTGGAAAAGTAACCCTTTCTATTTTGGATACAATTTCGAATCTTTGTGAAAGCAGAATCAAACAATTTTTAATTAAAATAATAAAACAGCAAAATGGCAGCAGTAGAACCTATTCTCCAAGAAAATGAAAATCGATTTGTAATCTTTCCAATTAAACACCATGATATTTGGGAATGGTATAAAAAAATGGAGGCAAGTTTTTGGACTGCAGAAGAGATTGACTTACATCAAGATCTTACGGATTGGAATACTAAGTTGACAGAAGACGAAAAATATTTCATAAAACATATTCTTGCATTTTTTGCTGCTTCAGATGGTATTGTAAATGAAAATCTTGCTGAGAATTTTGTAAATGAAGTTCAATATTCAGAGGCTAAATTTTTCTACGGATTTCAAATAATGATGGAAAACATCCATTCTGAAACCTACTCTTTGTTGATTGATACATACGTAAAAGACGATGTGGAAAAAGATCGTCTTTTTAAAGCCATTGAAGTGTTTCCTGCGATCAAAAAGAAAGCAGATTGGGCATTACGTTGGATTGATTCTGATTCTTTTGCGGAACGTCTTATTGCTTTCGCTGCCGTAGAGGGTATTTTCTTTTCAGGTGCTTTCTGCTCAATCTATTGGTTAAAAAAACGTGGCCTTATGCCTGGATTAACCTTCTCAAATGAGTTAATCTCCAGAGATGAGGGAGTGCATTGTGATTTTGCAGTACACTTACACAACCATCATTTGGTGAATAAAGTCCCTCCTGCCCGTATAAAAGAAATTCTTTTAGATGCCTTGACTATAGAACGCGAATTTATTACAGAGTCATTACCCATCAGTTTGATAGGGATGAATGCTAAACTCATGACTCAATATTTAGAGTTTGTTACGGATCGATTGTTACAAGAGTTAGGTTTAGAAAAAGAATTTAACGTTACTAACCCGTTTGACTTCATGGACATGATTTCTCTTCAAGGAAAAACAAACTTCTTTGAAAAGCGTGTTGGTGAATACCAAAAGGCTGGAGTCCTGAACAGTGAAGATCAAGAAACAAAAATTAGTTTTGACGCTGATTTTTAATTCAAGTAAACCAAAAACCAATTATCCTTCCAAGTTTTAGAAGAATTCAATAATTAATTAAATCTCAAAGTATGTTTGTTCTCAAAAGAGATGGTCGTAAAGAGCCCATCATGTTCGATAAAATAACCGCCCGCATTCGTAAGTTGAATTATGGATTAAATCCATTAGTAGATCCTGTTCGTGTTGCCATGCGAGTTATTGAAGGATTATATGATGGTGTGACGACATCTGAATTGGACAATCTTGCAGCTGAAATTGCTGCAACAATGACTACAACTCATCCGGATTATGCAAAATTAGCAGCTCGTATTTCGGTTTCTAACTTACATAAAAACACCAAAAAGTCGTTTTCGGAAACGATGACAGACCTTTATAAATATGTCAATCCCAGAACTGGGAAAAAGGCACCTTTACTTTCTGATGAGGTGCATGACATTATTGAGAAAAATGCTGATAAACTAGATTCAAGTATCATATACAACCGAGATTTTGGATATGACTTTTTTGGATTTAAAACGTTAGAGCGTTCTTATTTATTAAAACTGAATGGAGTTATAGTGGAACGTCCCCAACATATGTTGATGCGTGTTTCTATTGGAATTCATTTAGAAGATATTGAAGCAGCCCTTGAGACATACGAGTTAATGTCCAAGCGATATTTCACTCATGCAACCCCTACTTTGTTCAATTCAGGAACACCTAAACCACAAATGTCATCTTGTTTTTTATTGACCATGAAAGATGATAGTATTGATGGAATTTATGATACCCTAAAACAAACAGCGAAAATTTCTCAGTCAGCTGGAGGAATTGGACTTTCTATTCACAATGTAAGAGCCACAGGTTCTTATATTGCTGGAACCAATGGAACATCAAATGGAATTGTTCCGATGCTACGAGTTTTTAATGATACTGCACGTTATGTTGATCAAGGAGGAGGAAAGCGAAAAGGATCGTTTGCAATTTATGTTGAACCGTGGCATGCAGACATCTTTGACTTTTTAGAATTAAAAAAGAACCATGGAAAAGAAGAGATGCGTGCGCGTGATTTATTTTACGCAATGTGGACTCCAGATTTATTCATGAAACGAGTAGAAGAAAACGCAGATTGGACATTAATGTGTCCTAATGAATGCCCTGATTTATATAATGTTCACGGGGATGAATTTGATGCAATGTACCTCAAGTACGAATCAGAAGGACGTGGTAGAAGAACTATAAAGGCACGTGAACTTTGGGAGAAAATTTTAGAATCTCAAATTGAAACAGGTACGCCATACATGCTATACAAGGATGCGGCAAATAGAAAATCCAATCAAAAGAATCTAGGTACAATACGTTCATCAAACTTATGTACTGAGATCATGGAATATACAGCCCCCGATGAGGTTGCAGTATGTAATTTGGCCTCTATCGCATTGCCAATGTTTGTGAAAGACGGAGCTTTTGATCATCAAGCACTTTATGATGTTACGGTACGAGTAACTAAAAATTTAAACCGAGTGATTGACCGTAATTACTATCCTGTAATTGAGGCTCAAAACTCAAACTTTAGACACCGTCCTGTGGGACTTGGGGTTCAAGGATTGGCTGATGCGTTCATTATGCTTCGCCTACCATTTACCTCTGATGAAGCCAAAAAACTAAATCAAGAAATTTTTGAAACGCTTTATTTTGCGGCTGTCACAGCTTCTTCTGAAGAAGCTAAAAGGGAAGGACCATATGAAACGTACAAAGGTTCTCCTATTGCAAATGGTGAATTTCAGCATAATTTATGGGGTATCAAAGATGAAGAGTTAAGCGGACGATGGGATTGGGCAGCGCTTCGTAAAACGGTTAAAAAACAAGGAGTGAGAAATTCACTTTTAGTAGCTCCTATGCCTACGGCAAGTACCTCTCAGATTTTGGGAAATAATGAATGTTTTGAACCCTATACTTCTAACATCTATACACGACGTGTACTTTCTGGAGAGTTTATTGTTGTCAATAAACATCTTTTGGAAGACCTTGTAGACCGAGGATTATGGAATGAGGACATGAAACAAGAACTAATGCGTAATAACGGTTCTGTTCAAAGTATTGAAGGGATTCCAGAAGATTTGAAAGAATTATACAAGACGGTTTGGGAAATGAGTATGAAAGACATTATAGACATGTCACGCCAACGTGGATATTTTATTGATCAATCTCAATCATTGAATTTGTTTATGGAAGGGGCAACGATGGCTAAATTAACTTCAATGCATTTTTACGGATGGAAATCAGGTCTAAAAACAGGAATGTATTATCTAAGGACAAAGTCTGCTGTGGATGCTATTAAATTCACTTTAGACACTAAGTCAAAAGCGAAAGTTCCAGAGGTAGAAGCAGCTGTAGGAGCTGTTTCAACCGCAACAGCAGGAAAAGCAGCCCAAGCTCCGGTTCCGGTAGAGCCATTGTCTCCTCAAGAATTAAAGCAAATGTTAGCCCAAGCCAAAGAAGGTGAGGATGATGATTGTTTGATGTGCGGTTCTTAGTATATCAACAATTTGGAAAAAATATTGTTTAAATATGATGAATATGGTAATGTTTTGGTAACATTAACTTAATGTTTTATTGCAACTTTTGTCTTTTGTTTAAAAACACTAGTCATCTAGTTAAAATAAATTTCATCATGAATAAAACAATTCAATCTTTTTTTTTACTGTTTGTTGGTTTACTTTCAATTGTTCAAGCACAAGAAATAAGTGACACTAAATTTGGAAAAGGAATGATAAATTTCATTGCAAAGGACAGTTCCTTTAGTGTGAAATTTGCTCCAAGAATCCAATCCCGTTTTCAAAGCCAATGGGACTATAACGAAGAAGAATATGATGATGCAGAGCTCAATTTTTTAGTTAGAAGAGCACGTTTAAAGTTTGGAGGCTTTGCTTTTACTCCAAAGTTAAAGTACAAAATTGAGTTGGGACTTTCCAATCGAGATCTTTCAGGAGCCAGTGTTTATAACAGAAATACACCCCGATATATCTTAGATGCGGTTGTGATGTGGAATTTTCACGAAAATTTTGAACTATGGGCGGGTCAAACAAAATTACCAGGTAACATAGAGCGCGTTGTATCATCAGCAAACCTTCAGTTGATAGATCGATCTTTGTTAAACAGTAAGTTCAATATTGACCGAGATATGGGCATCCAGTTAAGGCACAAAACTAAATTGGGAGGAAACTGGATATCAAGAGAAAAATTTTCAATTTCTCAGGGAGAAGGGAGAAACATAACGGAAGGTAATATCGGAGGTCTTCAGTATACCTCCCGACTTGAATTACTTCCTTTTGGTGAATTTTCTTCTAAAGGAGATTATTCCCAAGGTGATTTAAAACGTGAAAAATCAATCAAAGCCATGTTCGGATTCACCTACGATATTAATAATAATGCAGTAAAGAATAGAAGTAATATGGGATCTTATATGACCCAATTCAATGGTGGTCTTTTTGAAACAGACATCACTACAGTCTTTATTGATGGCGTTATAAAATATAACGGATTTGCATTAACTGGGGAATATGCCAGCAGAAACGCCGATACAATCGAAGCGCTTGAGGCAGACGGTAGAACAAAAACAGGGGCAGTTGTAGGGGCTGGGTCAGCTATCAATTTTCAGGGGAGTTATCTTTTTAAAAATAATGTAGAAATGACTTTAAGGTATACGAATGTAGACTTCAAGGAAGTAACACGGCTTTCTGATTTACAACAAATCACCTATGGAATATCAAAATATGTTGTTGGTCATAGTCTCAAGATTCAGGCAGATCTTAGTTTTTCACAATCTAGTTCAATGAGAGATTTTGTGCTTTTCAGAACAGGATTTGACCTTCATTTTTAATATTATAATAACATAGCAATTCTAAATAAAACGCATCTTTACCTAAATTAATTTTTTCTTATGGATAATATATATTTGTTAATGTTAGTCGCTCTCGCAGTACTTGCGGTAATCGATATTGTTGTTGGTGTCAGTAATGATGCAATCAACTTTTTAAATTCAGCAATTGGTTCTAAGGCTATTTCTTTAAGAACAATAATGATTGTTGCGAGCTTAGGAATTTTTATTGGAGCTGTTTTTTCAAGTGGAATGATGGAAGTTGCAAGGAAGGGTATTTTTAATCCAGGAGCTTTCTATTTTGATGAAATTATGGTCATTTTTATGGCAGTAATCATTACAGATATTTTATTGCTAGACTTTTTTAATACGCTAGGATTGCCAACCTCTACTACCGTATCTATTGTTTTTAATCTTTTGGGAGCCTCTATAGTTATGTCCCTCATGAAAATTGGAGCTTCGGATTCGGAAACCTTTGCAGATTTAAGTAATTATATTAACACGGACAAAGCGATTACGATTATCAGTGGAATCTTATTGTCGGTAGTAATTGCCTTTTCTGTTGGGGCTTTTGTTCAGTGGATCTCAAGAATAATTTTCACCTTTCAATTTGAGAAAAAAATTAAAAATTTTGGTGCTTTTTTTGGAGGTATCGCGCTTACATCAATTACTTATTTTATTTTCATAAAGGGTTTAAAAGGAACCCCTTATTACAAGGACCTCTCAGGAATCTTAAAAAATAATGAGCTACTTATCGTATTTGTGGCTTTTATAATTTTAACTGTGTTCTCTTATTTATTTCAAAAAATCTCACAAAAAAGTATTTTACTGGTAATTATTTTAGTTGGAACATTTGGATTGGCACTTGCCTTTTCTGGAAATGATTTAGTAAACTTTATTGGGGTTTCAATGGCTGCCTATCATTCTTATGAAGCGTGGAGTATTTCAGGGATCGACCCTACCTTATTCTCTATGGAAGTTTTGGATAAGAAAGTTCCCGCAGAACCTCTTTTATTATTTATAGCTGGAGGAATTATGGTTGTAACCCTATGGTTTTCTAAAAAGGCAAAGTCTGTAGCTGAGACAGAAATTGGTCTTTCTAGACAAAATGATACCCATGAAAAATTTAACCCAAATATGTTGTCTAGAGGACTTGTAAATGTATTTTTTGGGATGTCTTCTGCCTTTGGATCTGCAATGCCAGAATCTATAAAAGCTAAAATTGAGAAAAGTTACGAGCGACAAAGTGCTTTTTTAATTTCTAAAGACCAAAGTGTGAATGCTCCCGCTTTTGATATGATTAGAGCCTCCGTAAACCTTATGGTTGCTGGTGTTTTAATTTCCATAGCAACAGCAATGAAACTTCCCTTATCAACAACCTATGTAACTTTTATGGTCGCGATGGGTACTTCTCTAGCTGATAGAGCTTGGGGTAGAGAGAGTGCTGTATATCGTGTTGCTGGTGTTGTTAACGTAATAGGTGGTTGGTTCCTTACAGCTCTAGCTGCACTTGCTGCTTCAGGTATCGTTGTCTTTTTAATTCAGTGGAATAAAGTAACAATGATTCCTGTATTATTGCTTTTGACAATAGTTTTATTAGCTAGAAACTTTATTGCTCATAAAAACAAAACGACCACATTAGACCCCAAACAATTGAAAAAATCTGAGAGTAGTACCGTCCAAGGAATTATTTCAGAAAGTGCAGATAACATTGTGAATGTTATTTCTAGAACATCTAAAATTTACGCTAACTTTTTGGAAGGTCTTTCCACGCAAAATTCAGATTTGCTCAAAAAGAGTAAAAAAGGAGTTGATAAATTAGACAGTGAAATTGAAGATTTAAGAGATAATATTTTCTTCTTTATTAAGAATCTTGACGAGACCAGTGTGAGAGGGAGTAATTTTTATATTACAATTTTAGCTTACCTAACAGATATTGCACAGTCGTTAGATTTTATCTCAAAAAAGAGTTACAAACATGTAAATAATCAACATCAAAAACTAAAATTCAATCAATTTAAAGATCTTAAGGAGATTGAAGATCGTTTAGCACATTTGTACAAAGAGATAATAGATGTTTTTATGAGTAGAAAATTCGAAAGAATCTCTTTTATCATTGCTCAAAAAGAAGAGTTGGTTTCTTTTATTTCTGAAAAAATTGATGCTCAAATTGATCGGACACGAACAGAAGAATCTAGTCCAAAAAACACAACTTTGTATTTTAATATATTACTGGAAACCAAAGATTTATTAAATAGTATAATGTCTTTGATGGATGAGTATTACAGTAGTTATAAAAAATAAGTATTAAAATATAATTTATAAAAAAAGGGGTTCCAACGGAACCCCTTTTTTTAATTTCTAAATTATAGAAATTCATATCAAAAACGAATAGCATATCCTAATGAAAATAGACGTCCTAAATTACGTAATTTAAAATATTGACTTTCGTTATTAAAGCCTTCAAATCGACTTTCTCGTTCGTCATTTAATAAATTTGTTATTTTAAAAGTAAGAGATCGATTTCCTTTAAATTGCTTAATTAAATTAAAGTTTAAGCTATTAAATGGCATGGTGTAAACATCAGGGTAAAAGCCATCTCCAACTACCTCCAACGTTTTTCCTTGAACATTGAAATACAAACCAATTTGTACGTTTTTTTCTTGATTATTATAATCTAAGCCGGTATTGATTAAATAAGGTGATTGACCCTGTAAAGGTCTAGAATTACTTATAGTTTGTCCTTCTCTTAATCCTAATGTTCTTAATTTAAACTCATCTTCACTATACTTTTCATCAGAAATAATGTAAGAACCATTAAAGTTTAAAACTAGATTTCTTATACTTGGAAAGAGCGAGTTAATACTGCGTCTCAGTTCTAATTCAACTCCGAAAACAGTAGCGTTTTCTAGATTTAAAGGGGTATAATTTGAAGTAGAAGCCGCTACAAACCCAATTTCTATTGGATCCGTTAAGTTTTTGTAAAAAGCACTAAATGCTAATAGTTGTGCCTTTTCTCCAAAGGCTTCGTATCGAATATCAAAATTGTCAATATAAGTGGGTCTAATGTTGATGTTTCCTATAAAAAATAGGTTTGATAAAGGATCGTAGATTTCTGCAATAGAGGCTTCTTTAAAACTTGGCCTAGCAGTAGTCAATGAATAAGCAATACGTAAATTTTGATTTTCTTTTAGACTATAAATAAAATTTAAAGAAGGGAAAAGGTTGCTTTTATTTATAATTTTTTGATTATCATAGATTTGACCCAACTGACTGTTTTCTCCGGTATAATGCACTTGATAGTTTTCAAATCTAAACCCAAGAATGGATTTCAGTTTTTCTGAAATATTAAATTCATTGGAGATATAAGCTGCTAGATTAAATTGCTTTGAATTGAATAGGTTAGCATCCTGACTAATAGTGGTTTGAGGGTTGATATAAGATCCCTCAGGATTGGAAGGGCCAATAATGTTATTGGGATTAAATAATTGATTTGGATCTCCTGCATAATTTGACCAATCCTGCTCTGAAGTATAGGTTGAACTTACGGAATATTGAGCAATGGAAAAGTCTCGCTCTTTTTGTGAACGATAAATTCCAAATTTAAATACAGCATTTGATCCTAAAAACTGATTTTTTTTTGTTGCATCAATCTTTCCTACAAGATTGTTTTCGTCTAGTGTTCTCCAAATTCGTTTAGGTTCGGTATTTTCCTGAAAACTGAAGATACCTTCCTCATCTTGGAATGTAGTATTTCTTATATCTTTATCATGAACTTTTGCTAAAGTTCCTGATAAAGTCCATTCAATTTTAAAGTCACCCTCTGAAAAATTTTGCAATCCAGAAAGCATTCCATTTGAAATACTTCTCTCAGTATATTCTAAATTATATTTATTGAAATCAATAAAGTCAGAAAAACGAGTAAGCTGTCTAAAACTTCCAGAAGTACTTTCACCATTTTGAATATGAAGTGCATTAAATTTTATTTTAGTAGCTGCAGATTTATATGTTGCTCCAATCAAACCATTTGCAATCACATTTTGGTTCCCTATAGTTCCTGACTGAATTCTATTTTCTTCAAATGCAAACACTTTTTTATCTGGACTGAAATTGTAGATGTTGTTTTGAGCATTTTCGTAAACAGACTGTTCGTTTTTATATGAAAGTGACCCCAAGATTCCGATTGATTTGTCTTTTCCAAATTTGAATTGGTTACCATAGAAAATACCAAAACTATAATTCAAATTACTAGTTCCAACATTAGGAGCCATTTGTGGGTCAAATTGTTTTGCTATTTTATTTATAATGGATAACCCTTCTTCTGTTTGATTGAAACGAGGATCAAATGTATTACCTAAGAAGCTATTTGCAATTTTATTTTTTCGCATCCCGTTGTCAAAACCCAAGAAATCGGTTTGACTTCCTTTATCACTTAAATAGTTTGAATTAAAATGCATGTCTGGGTTATATGCAGTGTTCAAAGAAATCGAGAATTCCTCCTGATTAGGAAATTCTTTAGTAACAATATCAATAACACCTCCAGTAAAATCAGCAGGTAAATCCGCACGTGCTGATTTTATCACCAATACATTTGAGAGCATATTGGTTGGGAATAAATCCATTTGTATTGTATTACGATCTGGATCTAGTCCAGGAATATCTACTCCATTTAGAATCGATTTTGAATAGCGATCACCCAAACCCCTCACATACACATATTTTCCATCTTGTACAGAAACTCCAGGGACACTTTTAATTGCTGATGCAATATTGCTTGCGCCAATTTTTCTAAAGGCTTGAGCAGAAATCCCATCCAATAAGCTTGCTGATTTTCTTTGAATTTCAAGTACTGAAGTTTCTGTATTTCTTCTTGCTTCAATACTTACAATTACCTCATCTAATCCTTGAGCGACACTATTTAAAACCACATCGGTAGTTGTGTAATTATCGCCTATTACAATGATACTGGTAATCTCTTTTGTTTCATAACCTACAAATGAGAAAACAAGAGTATATGTCCCAGCACTTAATTCAAAGGCATATTTCCCGTCAAAGTCTGAGGTTATTCCATCTCCCGTTTCTTTTACTAAAATATTAGCAAAAGGAAGGGGTTCATTAAAGTCACCATCAATTAAGGTTCCGGAAATACCTTGTTG
>Ga0181607_10004768_pt1 | contig 11567 bp, 6 predicted proteins | sample 041ome_9_FD_132420 | JGI IMG/M metagenome (GOLD analysis project Ga0181607, IMG submission 132420) | Coastal salt marsh microbial communities from the Groves Creek Marsh, Skidaway Island, Georgia - 041413US metaG (megahit assembly) | ecosystem: Environmental > Aquatic > Marine > Intertidal zone...
AGGCGCTGAATTTCCACCGTGCGCCCGCCTTGCTTGCCGGCAGATGCCTCGCGGCGCATGCGGCTGCTGGTAGAGCGGGGCAGCATGCCGTATTCTGCGGTGACCCAGCCCAGCCCCGAACCCTTTATAAACGGCGGAACCCGGTCTTCGATGGTGGCTGTGCACAAAACATGCGTATCCCCCATCCGGATCATGCACGCGCCTTCTGCGTGTTTTGTGATGCCAGTCTCGATTGAAACTGCGCGCATTTCGTCTAAATTTCTACCAGAGGGGCGCATCGTGTGTTCCTTATCCATTTCCCTCGGGATACAGGCGAGAAGATGTGATGCGCAACCCCGATTGACCTTTCAGCCCTACGGTCTTTAATGCCGTTCTGGATGGGACATAATGAAGCAAAACGGCGCCAAGATTATTGACGAGTTGAACGAGCGCTCGCGCGAGGTGTTTCGCCGCGTGGTCGAGGGCTATTTGCAAAGCGGCGATCCGGTGGGCAGCCGCACCTTGACCCGCACAATGAACGAAAAGGTCAGCGCCGCCACCATTCGCAATGTGATGCAAGACCTTGAATATCTGGGCTTGCTGGGCAGCCCCCATGTAAGCGCGGGGCGGGTGCCCACGCAGATGGGGCTGCGCCTGTTTGTGGATGGTCTGCTAGAGGTGGGCGACCTAGACGATATCGACCGCCGGAAGATAGACGACACCGTTGCCACCAATTCGCTGGATGTGGGGGATGTGCTGGACCGTATCAGCACGGCCCTGTCTGGCGTAACGCGCGGCGCCTCGTTGGTGCTGGCGCCAAAACACGAGGCGGCCATCCGCCATGTGGAATTTGTGTCTTTGTCGCAAGATCGTGCCTTGGTGGTGCTGGTATTTGCCGATGGCCATGTAGAAAACCGCCTGTTTACCCCGCCCATGGGGCAAACCCCCTCGTCTATGCGCGAAGCGGCTAATTTTTTGAACGCCCTCGCCGAGGGGCGCACCCTGACCGAGTTGAAAACCGTCATCCGCGAGGAAATTACCAACCGCCGCCAAGAGATAAACACATTGGCCCATGATTTGGTGGAAAGCGGTCTGGCGGTGTGGGACGCCCAAGGCGAACATGGCGAAAGGTTGATTGTGCGCGGCCGCTCAAACCTGTTGGCCGAGCAGGGCGACGAGGCCGAACTTGAGCTGATCAGATCTTTGTTTGACGATCTGGAACGCAAGCGCGATATAGCGCAGTTCCTTGAGCTGACAGAACAGGGCGAAGGGGTGCGCATTTTTATCGGCTCTGAGAACAAACTTTTCTCACTTTCGGGTTCATCTTTGGTGGTTTCCCCATATATGAACGCTGATCGAAAGATCGTTGGCGCGGTGGGGGTCATTGGCCCGACGCGCCTGAATTATGGAAGGATTGTGCCGATTGTGGATTACACGGCACAGCTGGTCGGGCGGCTTATCTCCGACCGGGGGTAGAGGTGAACTATGGCAGAGCCAAAGAACGAAGATTTTCTTGACGATATTGAACAGGCCGAAGCCGAAGAATTGGCGCAGGAAATGTCAGATATTACCGACGAGCAGGCAGAACTAGATTCGCTACGCGCCGAGCGTGACGAATACCGTGATAAATTCATGCGCGCCTTGGCCGATGCCGAAAATACCCGCAAGCGTGGCGAAAAGGCCCGCCGCGAAGCCGAACAATACGGCGGTTCGAAACTGGCGCGCGATATGCTGCCCGTTTACGATAACCTCAAGCGCGCGCTAGAGGCCGCCACCGACGAACAGCGCGCCGCTTTTGGCCCGCTGATCGAAGGTATCGAGCTAACATTGCGCGAATTGACCAATGTGTTTGGCAAACATGGCATCCAACTGATTTCGCCCAAAGTGGGCGATGCCTTTGACCCCCAAGTGCACCAAGCGATGTTCGAAGCCCCGGTTCCAGGCACCAAGGCGGGCGATATCATCCAAGTCTCGACCGAGGGTTTTATGCTGTTTGACCGTTTGCTGCGCCCGGCGCAGGTGGGCGTGTCGTCTACGCCTGCCAGCTAACTGGTTGGGTCGGTTTCAGGCTAAGGGCGGGTTTTCCCGCCCTTATTTATTTTGCAGCGCCTTCAATTCGTACAGGGCGGCCAATGCCTCGCGCGGGCTTAGATCGTCGGGGTGAATATCGGCCAAACGCTGCTCGATCTGCGATGGGCCGCTGGGTGCGGCAGGTTGCGGTGCGGGCGCTGCGGCAAACAGCGGTAAATCATCGATCAAGGCCTTGGGCTTGGTGGCGCCTTCCCGTTCGCCCTTTTCCAAGGCATCCAGCACCACGCGGGCCCGGGCAACCACGCTGGCGGGCAGGCCTGCCAATTTCGCCACCTGCACCCCATAGCTGCGGTCTGCGGCGCCTTTGCGAACCTCGTGCAGGAAAATCACATCGCCTTGGTATTCCCGCACGGCCACGGTTGCATTATCTACGCGCGCCAATTTGCCTGCCAGCGCGGTTAACTCGTGATAATGCGTGGCAAACAGCGCGCGGCATTGGTTTGTTTCATGCAAATGTTCCAGCGTGGCCCATGCGATGGACAGGCCATCATAGGTGGCAGTGCCGCGCCCGATTTCATCCAAGATCACCAGCGCCTGAGCGTCGGCTTGGTTCAAGATTGCGGCCGTTTCGACCATTTCCACCATAAAGGTCGATCGCCCACGCGCCAGATCATCCGAGGCACCCACACGGCTGAATAATTGGCTGACCATGCCGATATGGGCCGATGTTGCCGGCACAAAGCTGCCCATCTGCGCCAACAGCGCAATCAGCGCGTTTTGGCGCAGAAAGGTTGATTTGCCCGCCATGTTGGGGCCCGTCAGCAGCCAAATATCGGCGCCATCACCCAAACTGCAATCATTGGCCACAAAGCTGGCCCCGCTTTGTTTGCGCAGGCTTTGTTCCACCACCGGGTGCCGCCCGCCCTGAATAACCAAGGCGCGGCTGTTATCCACCTGTGGCCTGCACCAGTTTTCACCGCGCGCCAGATCGGCCAAGGCGCTGGTTAAATCCACCTCTGCCAAGGCGCGCGCGGTGGCCAGAATGGGCGCGGCTTGCGCCAAAACTGCGTCTCTAATCGCCGAATAGAGCCGCTTTTCAATTTCAATTGCCCGCCCGCCTGCATTCAAAATGCGGGTTTCCATTTCTGATAGCTCTACGGTGGTAAAGCGCAGTTGGTTGGCGGTGGTTTGGCGGTGTTTGAACGTATCGCTTAGGGGCTGGCCCAGCATTTTATCGGCATGGGTTGCTGTGACTTCGATAAAATAACCCAGCACGTTGTTATGCTTGATCTTCAGGCTTTGGATGCCGGTCAGGGTTTGGTATTCGGCCTGCATGGCGGCGATCACACTGCGCCCTTCGTCACGCAGGCGGCGCAGCGTATCTAATTCGTCGTCATAGCCAGCGGCAATAAATCCGCCGTCGCGGGCCAGCAAGGGCGGCTCGTCTACCAGCGCCGCGTTGAGCAAGGCCAGCAGCGTATCGTGACCCAAAAGGGCGGTTTTGGCACTGTCTAGCTGCTGTCCCATCTCACCGGGTAGCATATCGTGGATCAGCTGTGCTTGGCCCAAAGCGGCGCGAATGCTAGATAAATCGCGTGGCCCGCCGCGATCTAGGCTTTGGCGCGACATCGCCCTGTCGATATCGGGCACTTTGCGCAGGGCCTCGCGCAATTGGGCGCCCAGCCGCGATTGCCCAGCCAAAAACGCCACCGCATCTAGGCGCGCCTGAACGGTGGCCAAATCGCGGCTGGGGGCGGAAAGGCGCCGTTCTAACAGCCGGGCGCCACCGGCGGTAACGGTGCGATCAATCGCCGCCAGCAGCGAGCCCGCCCGCCCGCCTGCCAGCGCTTGGGTCATTTCCAAATTGCGCCGTGTGGCCGCATCGATCTGCACAAGGCTGGCCACCGCTTCGCGCAGGGGCGGGCGCAGCAGCGGCAATTGGCCTTTTTGGGTGATTTCCAGATATTCCACCAGCGCGCCCATCGCCGCGATTTCGGCGCGTTCAAATTGGCCATAGGCCTGCAACGATGCCACGCCAAACACCGCGCATAGCCGCTTTTGCGCGCCTTGGCTGTCGAAGGCGGCTTTGCCCAACGGTGTGACGGAAATGCCAAAATCCTGCGCTATTTCGCGTATCTCGGCTTCTTGTGTGTCGGGCACCAGCAGCTCTGAGGGCATCAACCGCGCCAGTTCGGGGCCCAATTTCACCCCGGGCAATGGCATAACGTGAAATTCGCCAGTGGAAATATCGGCCCAAGCCAGCGCGCTATCTTCGCGCACCACCACGAAACTGGCCAAAAAATTATGGCGGCGCGCCTCTAGCAGGGCGTCTTCGGTTAGGGTGCCGGGCGTCACCAGCCGCACCACATCGCGCCGCACCACTGATTTAGAGCCGCGTTTCTTGGCTTCGGCGGGGTCTTCCATTTGCTCGCACACCGCCACGCGAAACCCGCTGCGAATGAGGGTAAGCAAATAACCTTCGGCGGCGTGCACGGGCACACCACACATGGGAATATCTTGGCCCAAATGCTGGCCACGTTTGGTTAGCGCAATATCCAGCGCCTGTGCCGCGGCAACAGCATCATCGAAGAACATCTCGTAAAAGTCGCCCATCCGGTAAAACAACAGCGCCTGTGGGTATTGCGCCTTTATTTCCAGATATTGCGCCATCATTGGCGTGACATTCGACAAACCGTTACCCCCCGGATGTTTTGCTGAACCTTACAAATCTGTGGCTTTGTCTGAAAGGGCCAAAAGCGGAAAGGTTGAGGCAGACGCTTTCCCACTGTAAGAGGCTTCTACCCCTCAGCTTACAGGCGAACGAATGTCCAAAACCAGAATCACCCGCGAAGAAGCCCTTGCTTTCCATCTCGAGCCCACACCGGGCAAATGGGAGGTCAACGCCACCGTGCCCATGACCACCCAGCGCGACCTGTCGCTGGCCTATTCGCCGGGCGTGGCTGTGCCCTGCGAGGAAATCGCGGCAAACCCCGGTTTGGCCTATGATTACACCAACAAAGGCAACTTGGTGGCGGTAATTTCCAATGGCACGGCTGTTTTGGGCCTTGGCAATTTGGGGGCGTTAGGCTCGAAACCGGTGATGGAGGGCAAGGCGGTGCTGTTCAAGCGCTTTGCCGATGTAAACTCGATCGATATCGAGCTGGACACCGAAGATGTAGACGCATTTTGCAATGCTGTGCGGCTGATGGGCCCCACCTTTGGTGGGATCAACCTTGAAGATATCAAGGCGCCGGAATGTTTCATCATCGAACAGCGCCTGAAAGAGGAAATGGACATTCCCGTTTTCCATGATGATCAGCATGGCACTGCTGTGATTTGTGCGGCGGGGCTGATCAATGCGCTGCATATTTCGGGCAAGAAAATTGAAGATGTGAAAATTGTGCTCAATGGCGCAGGTGCGGCCGGTATCGCCTGTATCGAACTGCTAAAGCGCATGGGCGCACGCCATGAAAACTGTATCATTTGCGATACCAAAGGCGTGGTGTATCAGGGCCGCACCGAGGGCATGAACCAGTGGAAATCGGCCCATGCCATCAAAACCGATTTGCGCAGCTTGGAAGATGCCATGCGTGGCGCGGATGTGTTTTTGGGCGTGTCTGCCAAGGGTGCAGTAACCCAAGATATGGTGCTGTCGATGGCCGATAACCCGGTTATCTTTGCCATGGCCAACCCCGACCCCGAAATTACCCCCGAAGAGGCGCATGAAGTGCGCCAAGATGCCATCGTGGCCACGGGCCGTTCGGATTACCCCAATCAGGTAAACAACGTTTTGGGCTTTCCTTACTTGTTCCGCGGGGCGCTGGATATTCATGCCCGCGCCATCAACGACGAGATGAAAATTGCCTGCGCCGAAGCCTTGGCTGAACTGGCCCGCGAGGATGTGCCAGACGAGGTTGCCATGGCCTATGGCCGCAAGCTGACTTTTGGGCGCGATTATATCATTCCCACCCCGTTTGACCCGCGGTTGATTTACCGTATTCCCCCCGCTGTGGCCAAGGCGGGCATGGCAACGGGGGCGGCGCGCCGCCCGATTATCGATATCGAGGCCTATGAAATTAACCTAAAGTCGCGGATGGATCCCACCGCCTCTATTTTGCGGGGCATTCATGCCCGGGCACGCAATGCGCAGGCCCGGATGATTTTCGCCGAGGGCGATGATCTGCGCGTGCTGCGCGCCGCGGTTCAATATCAGCGGTCTGGTTTTGGCAAGGCGCTGATTGTTGGGCGCGAGGGCGATGTCCGCGAAAAGCTGGAAGGCGCAGGCATGGGCGATGCCGTGCGCGAGCTAGAGGTGGTGAACGCCGCGAACACCCGCCATTTGAACATGTACAAAGATTTCTTGTATGACCGCCTGCAGCGCAAAGGCTTTGACAAGCACGACATTCACCGCCTTGCGGCGCGTGATCGGCACGTGTTTTCGGCCCTGATGCTGGCCCATGGCCATGGCGATGGCATGATCACCGGCGCCACCCGCAAATCGGCCCATGTGATGGAGCTGATCAACCATGTGTTCGATGCCGATGCCAAACATGGGGCTGCGGGCGTGACCGCGATTTTGCACAAAGGCAAAATTGTGCTGATCTCGGATACTTTGGTGCATGAATGGCCGGACGAGGAAGATTTGGCCAATATCGCCTGCCGTTCGGCGGATGTGGCGCGCCATTTGGGGCTGGATCCGCGCGTTGCCTTTGTGTCGTTCTCTACCTTTGGGTATCCGCGCTCGGAGCGGGCCGAGAAAATGCAGCTTGCGCCCAAGGTATTGGAAAAGCGTGGCGTGGATTTCGAATTCGAGGGCGAGATGACCGTGGACGTTGCATTGAACGCCAAGGCCGCTGCGGCCTATCCGTTCCAGCGCCTGACCGGGCCTGCCAATATCTTGGTGGTGCCCGCGCGGCATTCTGCCTCGATTTCGGTGAAGTTGATGCAGGAAATGGCCGGTGCCACTGTTATCGGGCCTATTTTGTCTGGGGTCGATAAATCTATTCAGATCTGCTCGTCAAACTCGACCGCGACCGATATTTTGAACATGGCTGTTTTGGCCTCGTGTAAGGTGGGTTAGGCCAAGGATCGCAAAACTGGGGGTGTGGCATGACGGTGTATAACTTGGGCTCGATCAACGCAGACCATGTTTATGCAGTGCCACACCTACCCGTTGCGGGCGAAACCTTGGCGGCCACGGCGCTGCAGCGGGGGTTGGGGGGCAAGGGTGCCAACCAATCGGTTGCCATGGCGCAGGCCGGAGCAAAAGTGGTGCATATGGGCGCCGTTGGCCCCGATGGCGCATGGGCCACAGCGCGGTTGCAAAGCTTGGGTGTAGACTGCGGCGCAGTTGCCACGGTTGCCACGCCCACAGGCCATGCCATTGTGTGCGTTGACCCAAAGGGCGAAAACCAAATTGTGCTGTTTCCCGGGGCCAACCGCGCCCTGCCAGACACTGTGTTACAGCCCCTACAAAATTGTGGCGCAGGCGACTGGCTGGTTTTGCAAAATGAAACCAACCTGCAATGCGAAGCCGCGCAACTGGCCCGCCAAAGGGGGGCGCGCGTGGCCTATTCCGCGGCGCCTTTTTGCGTAGAGGCCGTGCAAAATATGCTGGGCCTTGCCGATATGATCATCATGAACGCAGGCGAGGCCGCACAGCTTAGCGCCGCGCTGGGCTGTGATGTGGGCCAGCTTCCCGTGCCTGTGGTGGTGGTCACCCGCGGTGCAGATGGGGCCGATTGGCACGACACCGCCAGCGCCGCACAAATCAGCGTGCCAGCCCATAAGGTGCAGCCCGTGGATACAACCGGTGCAGGTGATACATTTGCCGGCTTTCTGCTTGCAGGCCTGCATGCAGGCGCCAGCGCCACTGCCGCGCTGCAGCTGGCCAGCGCCGCCGCCGCGTTAAAGGTCACCCGCCCCGGCACGGCCGATGCCATACCCAGCAAGGCCGAGGTGCAGGCCTTTTTGGCATAAAAAAACCGCCCACCATTTGGTGGGCGGCTTTGTGGCAATTATATCAATCGTTTAACCGATAATCGCGTTCAGCGTGGCCGATGCGCGCATGACTGCGGCGGTTTTCGCAGGGTCGGTGTGGTAATAGCCACCCAAATCGGCAGCCGCGCCTTGCGCTGCGGCCAGTTCGCCCAGAATTTTCTGTTCGTTCTCCGCCAGCGCCTGTGCGATGGGGGCGAAATAAGCGGCCATTTCGGCATCGTCTTTCTGGCTGGCCAGGGCCTCGGCCCAGTAGCGCGCAAACCAGTAATGGCTGTCGCGGTTATCTGGCTGGCCTACTTTGCGCTCGGGCGAGCGGTTGTAATCCAAAATGCCTTGTGTGGCTTGCTCGGCCGCGGCGCCTAAAACGGCGGCTTTGGCGTTGCCTTTGACATCGGCCAGATAGTTCAGCGATTCAGACAGGGCGCAAAACTCGCCCATCGAATCCCAGCGCAGGTGGTTTTCTTTTACCAACTGCTCCACATGTTTGGGCGCCGAACCGCCAGCACCGGTTTCGAACATGCCGCCACCATTCATCAGCTTGACGATCGATAGCATTTTGGCCGACGTGCCCAGTTCCAAGATCGGGAACAGATCGGTCAGGTAATCGCGCAGCACGTTGCCGGTGATGGCGATGCAATCTTCGCCCTTTGTGATGGTTTCCAGCGCATCGCGCGTGGCTTCGCGGGGGGCCATGATTTCGAATTTTTCGGCCACGCCCGCCGCTTGCAATGCCGCGGTGACATGGGCAATCAGCTGTGCGTCATGGGCCCGGTTTGCATCCAGCCAAAACACCGAGCGGAACCCGGTCAGGCGCTGGCGGTCGATGGCCAGCTGAACCCAGTTTTCGATGGGGGCTTTTTTCACTGTGCATGCGCGCCAGATATCGCCCGCCTCTACCGTGTGGCTGTGCAGGGTTTCGCCATTTTCCAGCACAATGCGGATGGTGCCATTGCCCGGCGCCTCGAATGTGGTGGGGTGCGAGCCGTATTCTTCGGCCTTTTGTGCCATCAGGCCAAGGTTTTGCACCGTGCCTGCGGTGCGCGGGTTCAGCGCGCCGTTGGCTTTGAAGAAATTGATCGCCTCGTCGTAAACCGGGGCGTAGCAGTTATCGGGGATCAAGCAATTGCTGTCGCCTTCCTTGCCATCTGGGCCCCAGCCCTTGCCGCCAGCGCGGATCAGCGCAGGCATCGAGGCGTCGATGATCACGTCAGAAGGCACGTGCAAGTTGGTGATGCCACGATCAGAGTTTACCATATACATGGCGGGCCGGTCGGCGTTTAACGCCTCGATCTCGGCCAGAATGTCGGCGCCGTTGTCCATTTCGGCAATGCGGGCCAGCACATCGCCCAAGCCGGAATTGGGGTTTACCCCCGCAGCGGCCATAGCGGCGCCATGTTTCTCAAACACCGGCGCCAGCCATGCCTTTACGGCATAGCCAAAAATCACCGGGTCAGAAACCTTCATCATCGTGGCTTTCAGGTGCAACGAAAACAGCGTGCCCGCGGCCTTGGTGGCGGCAATCTGTTCGGCCAAAAACGCCGACAGCGCCTTGACCGACATAAATGTGGCATCCACGATTTCGCCTTCGATCAGCTTCCAGCCCTGTTTCAGCGGGGTAACGCCGCCGTCTTCGGCCACGAATTCAATCTTGGCCGCACCAGCCTGCGCGGCTGTTAGCGTGGCGGAAACCTCGTTTGCGTAGAAATCATTGCCGGCCATCGAAGACACTTTGGTTTTCGATGTTTTTTCCCACACACCCATCGAATGGGGGTTTTTCTGGGCATAGTTTTTTACCGCCTTTGCGGCGCGGCGGTCAGAGTTGCCTTCGCGCAGCACGGGGTTCACAGCCGAGCCTTTCAGCCCATCATAGCGGCTGCGCACGTCTTTTTCAGCATCTGTGCTGGGTGTTTCGGGGTAATCGGGCAGCGCATAGCCCTGCGCCTGCAGTTCCTTGATGGCCGCCAGCAGCTGTGGCACCGAGGCCGAGATATTTGGCAGTTTGATCACATTGGCCTGAGGGGTTTTTACCAGCTCGCCCAATTCGGCCAGATCATCGGCTTGGCGCTGGTCTTCGCGCAGGTAATCGGGGAATGCCGCCAAAATGCGGCCAGCCAATGAAATGTCTTTGGTGCCTACCGAAACACCGGCGGCGCCGGCAAATTTCTGGATGATTGGCAAAAACGAAGCCGATGCCAGCTCGGGTGCTTCGTCAACTTTGGTGTAGATGATATCGGGTGTGTTCTGATCAGACATGGGACAACCGCCTTTGTTGAGTCCCGCCCCTCATAGGCCAAGCAGGGCGCGGCTTCAACAGTATACATAGGTATACAGTTAAAATCTGCGGCACTCGGCCGTGCGCCTAGGCTTGGTCTTTGTCAACAACCCTGTGCAGCGCGTCGCAATCGGCAATCGCCTTATCGGTGATCTGCCAGCAGCTGTGAATTTGCTGTGCCAAGGTCTGCAATTCGGTGCTGTCGGCGGCTGGGGCGCGCAGCTCTAGCCAGCTTAACAGCGCGTTCAGCCGCTTGGCGCTGAATATTCCGGCAGAGCCCGCCATGCGGTGGGCCTCGAACGCCAGCGTTTCGCGCTGCGTATGGTGCTTTAGCGGGCCATTTACAAATTCGGCCATTTCGGCGCGAAACATCTTTACCGCCTTGGCCAAGGCCGGGCTGGGCATATCCTGCACCAGCATGCCCAATTCGGCCATGTCCAAAATGGGCACGTCGCCACCGGGTGTGGTATCGGCGCCGGGTGGCGCCATGGCGGTGCCGGCCAGCGCATTGGCCAGCGTTTGGCGCAGGGTTTCCCGCGTGAGCGGTTTGGTCACCACGTATTCCATGCCGGCATCAAAAAACCGGTGCGCCTCGGAGGGCAGGGCATGGGCGGTTGCGGCAACGATGGGGGTTTGGGCATTGGGTCCGGTGCCTGCCCGAATGGCGCGTGTGGCGGCCATGCCATTGATCTCGGGCATGGAAATATCCATCAAGATCACATCAAATTTTTCGCCTTGCGCCATATCGATGCCAGCCCTGCCATCGTTGGCCTCGAACACGCTGTGGCCATCGCGTTCCAGCATTTCGCGCGCAACCATTCGGTTAACCGCGTTGTCTTCTACCACCAGCACCCGCAGGCTGGGCTGCGCAAAGCTGGGCGCTGGGCTGCTGGCTGGGGGGGTTTCTTCTGCGTCTTCGGCGGGCTCATGCGCAGATAGCGGCAAGCGCACCCAGAAAACGCTGCCTTGCCCCGGTTCGCTGACCGCATCCAAATGCCCCCCCAGCGCCAGCGTTAGCCGCTTGGCAATGCCAAGGCCCAGCCCGGTGCCTTCGGAGGCGCGCCCATACGAGGTATTGATGGTTTCGAAATCTTCGAAAATGCGGTCTAGATCGTCTTCCTCGATGCCAATGCCCGTATCGATAACCCGGATATCGACATAGGTGGCATCTGGGCCGGTTTCGGCCTCGATCGTGACTTGGCCATTGCGGGTGAATTTGATGGCGTTGCTGACAAGGTTCAGCAGCACTTGGCGCAGGCGATCGGGGTCGGAATACACCGAACCC
>Ga0181607_10004777_pt1 | contig 11552 bp, 5 predicted proteins | sample 041ome_9_FD_132420 | JGI IMG/M metagenome (GOLD analysis project Ga0181607, IMG submission 132420) | Coastal salt marsh microbial communities from the Groves Creek Marsh, Skidaway Island, Georgia - 041413US metaG (megahit assembly) | ecosystem: Environmental > Aquatic > Marine > Intertidal zone...
CGGGCAGCCCGCACCGCAGCCTCCACATCAGCGGCATCGCCTTCCGCCACGCTCGCAATCGGCTCTTCGGTGGCGGGATCGATCGTCTCGAAGGTCTTGCCACTGCGGGCAGGCACCCACTCGCCACCGATGAAGCACTGCGTCTGGCGGATCTGCACCTCAGTCTCGTCTCCCGGCGGCGTTGATGTGGCCATCTTGCTCCCTTTCGCTGACGTGTCTGGCCCGCAGGCGGGGCCTGTTTTCCAGGTGAATCCAACCCCAAACATCGGCAGAAGTCTACCGCAGAGTCGTCGTTCCAGTCGCCACACCGCAACCTTCGTTTGCCGATCCCGTTGTGACTCCTATACCCTAGTGGGTGTCCTCGTCGGCCATGGAATGGCAAAAACGGGCGGGGAACCGTGATATCAAGAAAGCTTCTAGGAGATTCCCAATGCGTTTTGCTTCCATGCTGCTTGTGTGTGCCGGCCTTGTGGTCGCTGCCACAACCGCTCGGGCCGAACTGACCAGCGGTCCGCAGCCAGGTGAGAGTGTCGGTGCTTTCATCGTGACCAAGGTCGCTGGCAACGCCGAAGACGGCGTGGCTGACGGCAAGGCCCTCTGCTACCGCTGCAAGATGGGTTCACGCCCCGTGGTGATGGTTTTCGCCCGCTCGGGTGACGACTCACTCGCCAAGCTGGTGAAGAAGATCGAGGAAGAGGTCGCCGAGCACCAGGAAGAGAAGCTGACCAGCTTCGTGAACATGATCGGCACCGACGCCTCCAGTCTGAAGTCTGCTGCTGCAAAGTTCGTGAAGAGCAATGGCGTTGAGCGGGTTGCCTTCGTGGTGCCTGACGACACCAAGAACGGCCCACCAGAGTTCAAGATCTCTCCTGACGCCGACGTCACTGTCGTCTGCTACAAGAACGGCACGGTCGTGGCCAACCACGCCTTTGCCAAGGGCGAACTGACCGACGAGAAGATTGGTGCCGTCGCTGACGCTGCCTGCAGCCTCGTTGACTGAGTGAAAAACAGCCAACGTCGGTGGTTTTATGGCCCCCTTCGATGGTCTGAAAAGTCCGGTATACTCATCGCGGCCGGCCTCACATGGGGTCGGCCGCGATCTTGGCGGCGTAGCTCAGTTGGTTAGAGCACAGGCTTCATAAGCCTGGGGTCTCCGGTTCAAGTCCGGACGCCGCTACTTTTTCTCTCCTGCCGCTTTCTTTCGTGGCAGCCACGCGATATCGCAAACGCTGGTTCCTATCAAACAGCGTGGTTTCAGCTACTTCCAAGCACATACCGCGCTGCATTGTGGCCCGGAACGCCAGACACGCCTCCGCCTCGCTTAGCCCCACTGCCGCAGAGCACGACACGCGGCTGATCGGTCTCCACGCCCCACTGACCAGCTTCACTCGCCGTTGTCGCCCAGGGCCATTCCAAGGGCGTATGGAAGATGTTGCCAGTGGGGATCTCCAGGCTCTGTTCTAGGTCGAGAGGCGTGCTGATCTCCAGGCACTCACGCCCCTGGCTATCCCGCAGCAGACAGTCTTCCAGCGGCTCCGCCAGCACACTGTCGAGTGTCTGGAGCACAGCTGTTCGCAACTCCATGCGCGACGGCGGCGTAGCTCCGGTGAACAGTTCATAAGGCGTATGCAGCACAAACATTGTCAGCGTCTGTGCGCCGGCCGCCCGCAGTTCCGGCCCAAGAATCGATGGGTCGGAGAGCGAGTGGCAGTAGATCTCCGCTGGCAATGGTGACGGCAGTCGTCCCAAGCGTGCCTGACCAACAGCTCGTTGCAGCTGGCCGTAGCCCTCGTTGACATGAAAGGTTCCGCAGAACGCCTCGCGAACACCCACACGCGTGTCCCGGAGTTGTGGCAGCCGTTGCAGCACCATATTGACCTTCAGCTGGGCACCGGTCGCGTCACCTGTCGGAGGCGTTGGACGCCTGCCCTGCAGCCGCTGGAGTACCGCCGGCGGACAGTTGGCGAGCACGTAGCCTGCTTGCAAGAGCTGCTCATTCCCGTCGATCTCTACACGCACCGCGGCAGCTTGCTCATCCGCATCAATCGCTGTCACCCGAGCTGAGGTCACGATGCGAGCCCCGTACTGCCTCGCCCGGGCCGCCAGCTGCTGCGTGACCGCCCCCATTCCACCCACCGGCAAATCCCAGTCGCCGGTACCGTTGCCAATCACGTGGTAGAGGAAACAGATGTTTTGCCGCAGCGACCTATCGTGCAGATCGGCGAAGGTGCCGATCAGGGCATCTGTCGCGACAACGCCCCGAGCCAGATCCGTCTTGAGCGAACTTTCGATCACCTCTCCGAGTGGTCGCTCGACAAAGTCATGCCAGTCACTCGGCTCACACAGGGCCTGCATCTCCGCGGCCGTCCGCAGCGGCTCCGTGAGCGTTGGAAACACAGCCTTCGCCATCCTCGCTGTGCGGTGATAAAAGGCTTGCCAGCGTTCTGCTTCAGCCGCGTCGCCCGTCGCGGCCGCGAACTGCTCCGCGAGCGAGAACGGGTCCTCAACAACGGCAAGCCCTCTGGCAGGATCGGTGGGGCATGGCGTGTAGGAAGACACACGCCGTCGCACCACCTCCACCTGCAGCCCAAGATCATGCATCAGCCACCGCGGCATCAGCGAGAGCAGGTAGGCATACTTCGACACGCGTGCCGGCACACCAGGAAAGATCTCCGCCGACACCGCGGCTCCTCCGGTCTCGCGAGCACGCTCAAACACGACCACATCGAGACCGGCCCGTGCGAGCAGGCAGGCAGCCACAAGCCCGTTGTGACCGCCACCAACAATCACCACGTCAACCCGCTGGCTCACCTGCATCTCTCCGGCTGAGATCGATTCCGTCTGTTCCCTGAAGCGAGCTGCCGCCTGCTTACGCGCCGAGCAACCTGCATCGCTCACCATGCAACGCGAGCAGCGACACACTGGCCGAAGACGTTTTGTAAACTGATTGACGAGAGGAAGGGAACCGGGATCCACGCCACCTGCGAAGGAGCGAAACCGTGAAAGGCCAGACACTGACACGCCTTGTCGTCATGCTAATCTGCGTGACGGGAACTGAGGCCGGTGCTGCTGCTGGCCCCGAAGCGGTAGCGATCGACTTCACCCGAGACATCCAGCCGCTCTTCGCCAAGCACTGTCTGCTCTGCCACGGTCCTGATGCAGCCCAGGGCGGCCTGCGTCTACACACCCAGGCGGCCGCTGCAGCCCTCCTTGAGTCTGGAAGCCACGGGATTGTCCCTGGAGATCCAGCAGCCAGCGAGGTGCTTGCCCGTGTCACCTCTCGCGACCCTCTCCTACAGATGCCTCCTGAAGGGGACCGGCTCACGCCGGCAGAGACCGATCTCCTCGAAGCCTGGATCGCTCAAGGCGCCGCCTGGGAAACCCACTGGGCCTACCGTCCTCTCACGGTCCCTGCGGCTCCGACCGTCCACCACGAGCAGGCGGCGGCAACCAACATCGACCGCTTTGTGGTGGCAAAGCTCGAAGCGAAAGGGCTCACGCCATCATCTGAGGCAGACCGCACCACGCTGATGCGGCGTCTCTCCTATGACCTGATCGGCTTGCCTCCGAAGCCCGCCGAGGTCGACGCGTTCGTTGCCGACGACCGTGCAGACGCCTATGAACGGCTCGTCGATCGTCTTCTGGCATCACCCCATTTCGGTGAACGTTGGGGCCGCCACTGGCTCGACAAAGCCCGCTACGCGGACTCCGACGGCTATGAAAAAGACAACCATCGGCCGGATGCCTGGCGGTATCGCGACTGGGTGATTGACGCGATCAACAGCGATATGCCCTTTGATCAGTTCACAATCGAGCAGCTCGCAGGCGACCTCCTGCCGGAGGCCACCCCCAGCCAGCAGCTGGCGACCGCATTTCACCGACAGACGCTCACCAATACCGAAGGGGGTGTTGATCGCGAGCAGTTCCGCGTCGCCGCGGTGATGGACCGCACTGAGACGCTGGGCACGGTGTGGCTGGGGCTTAGTGTCGGCTGTGCCCGCTGCCACACCCATAAATACGACCAGATCACACAGCAGGAGTACTACGAACTCTACGCCTTCTTCAACAACGCCGACGAAGCTGACGCAACGCTCCCAGACGCCGACGAGACCATTTCGGTGCGGGTGGTTCGTGAGCGAACCGACGACCGACGGGCCACCCACATTCTCCGCCGGGGTGAGTTCAAGCAGCCGCTTGAGAAAGTGGAAATAGGCACGCTCGCCACCCTCCCACCGCTCACCCCGCGAGATGAAAACGCTGGACCAGATCGGCTTGACCTCGCCCAGTGGCTTGTCAGTGGAGCCAATCCTCTGGTGCCGCGGGTGGCGGTGAATCACCTCTGGAAACATCTCTTCGGTGAAGGCCTTGTGCCCACCATGAATGACTTTGGCGTGCGTGGAGACCGTCCGTCCCACCCAGCCCTGCTCGACTATCTTGCCACCCGGCTGATCGCCAGTGGATGGTCACGAAAAGCACTGATCAAAGAGATCGTGATGTCGTCCACATACCGGCAGTCGTCGCAGCACCGCGGCGATCTCGTTGAGATCGATCCAACCAACCGACTGCTTGCGCGACAGAATCGTTTTCGTGTTGAAGCGGAGATCATCCGTGATATCAGCCTGGCCGCCAGCGGCCTCCTCTCCCCAACACTCGGCGGAGCAAGCGTCTTCCCACCGATTCCTGAGGGAGTCACAGACCTGACCTACAACAGCAGCTTCAAGTGGAAGATCAGCGATGGCGAAGACCGCTACCGCCGCGGCCTCTACACCTACTTTAAGCGAACCGCTCCGCACCCCAACCTGATCACCTTCGACTGCCCCGACTCCAATGTCACCAACGTCGATCGTGATCGCAGCAACACGCCAATCGCCGCCTTGGTTACCCTCAACAACGCCACGTTTGTGGAGGCAGCCCAGGCACTTGCCCAGCTGGTTCTCGCTGTCCCGGAGGCTTCCGACACCGAACGGCTGACACATGCCTTGCGTCGCTGCGTCGCCCGCAGGCCAACCGACGATGAGCTTCATGACTTCGCATCACTGCTGGCCACAAGCCGAGCCTGGTATGCCGGGCAACCAGAGCAGGCGAAAGAACTGGTCGGCGAGCGGCCGGCCCCAGAGGCCGGGTTAGCGGAGAATGCCGCCTGGATCAGTGTTGTGAGGATCATGCTCAACCTCGATGAGTTTCTCACCCGCGAGTAGCCACGCCTCGCTGCCTCGCACCTTCTGTTCCCCTGAAGTAGACGGCCCATGCATCCAGTTCAAGCGATTCACCACCGCACCCGGCGTGAGTTTCTCACGACCACCGCCAGTGGACTTGGTGGCATGGCCCTCGGCAGCATGCTTACCGACGAGGGCGTACTGCGGGCAGACGATGCGATCGACATGCCATCTGGAGCCGGCAAGACCAAGCCCGCCCACTTTGATCCCAAGGCCAAGGCTTGCATCTTCATCTTTATGGCGGGGGCTCCCTCACAGCTCGACCTGTTCACGCCCAAGCCAAAACTCAACGACCTTCACGGCCAGAAACTTCCCCAGTCCATCCTCGACTCCGCACGCTTCGCCTTCATCCAGCCTGAGACCGCCACCCTGATGGGCTCGCCTCGCACCTTCACCAAGCATGGCGAGTGCGGAATGGAGTTTTCCGACTGGCTGCCGCAGCTAGGGAGCGTGGCTGACGATCTGCTGATGGTCCGCAGCCTGCACAGCGAAGAGTTCAACCACCATCCAGGGCAGCTGATGATGCAATGCGGCGTGTCACGCTTTGGCATGCCGACTATGGGTTCCTGGCTCAACTACGGCCTTGGCAGTGAGTCGAAAGACCTGCCCGGCTATGTCGTCCTGACCGCAGGCAGGGGCAGCAGCGGCGGAGCCACGCTCTATCAGAGCGGCTTCCTGCCTTCGAACTATGGGGGCGTTCTGTTTCGCAACCAGGGTGAGCCTGTCCTCAACCTCACCAATCCCAGCGGGCTGCCACCAGAACTGCAGCGGGCCGGCCTCGATGTGCTCGCCCGAGCCAACAGTCGCCGTTACCAGGAGGTCCACGACCCTGAAATCGCAAGTCGCATCGCCAGCTATGAACTCGCCAACCGGATGCAGTCTGCAGCGCCCGAGCTGATTGACCTTTCCCAGGAATCACAGCAGACGCTCGAGATGTATGGCGTGGGCCGACCAGAGCCAGAAAAAACCTGGCGAGGGTCACTTGGCCACCTCCGCACCTACGACACCTTTGCCCGCAACTGCCTCCTCGCCCGGAGGCTGGTCGAGCGAGGCGTGCGGTTTATCAACATCATCCATGCTTCCTGGGACCAGCACAGCGACCTCGACTTCAACCTCTTTCACAACGCGGAGTGCGTGGACCAGCCGATCGCTGCATTGATCAAAGACCTCAAGCAGCGGGGCATGCTCGACTCCACCATGGTTGTCTGGGGCAGCGAGTTTGGTCGCACCCCCCTCGGCGAGAACCGCCAGGGGCGTGATGCGAACACCGGGCGAGACCACCATCCCTTCGCCTACACCATGCTGCTGGCAGGTGGCGGGCTCAAAGGCGGCCTGACCTACGGATCGACTGATGACATCGGCTGGCATATCGAAGACAAGCCCGTGCATATCAACGACCTGCACGCCACGATGCTTCACCAGTTTGGGCTCGACCACCTCCGGCTGACCTACCGCTTCCAGGGCCGTGATTTCCGGCTCACGGATGTTGGAGGCAACGTGATCTCAGATTGGATTGCCTAAGCTCGCCGACATCTACCACCCGCTTCTTTACCGCAGTGGAACGAGATGCACCGGCCCGAGCAGCCCCGACGGCTGCAGCGGCCAGCCTGAAGCGTCAAACCGCTTGTAGTGCACATCGACAAAGTTGATTTCATGAAAATTTTTCCAGGCCACACCTCGCTGATCGAGGTCACGAATCCTGTTGGCAGCGAGGTTGGTCACCTCGAGCACAAGTCGATTGCGGCCTGCCCGCAGATGCCCACCGAGCCGACACGAGAACGGGAGGCTCCAGACGCAGTCAACCTCCTGACCGTTGACCTTCACGCGAGCGACTTCACGGAGATCACCGAGGTCGAGTCTCCAATCACCGGCCGCGTCCACGTCCGACTGCTCAAGCTCAAACACCATCTCGTAGGCCGCCGTTCCAGCAAACCGTTCCCACTCCCCGCCCTGCTCAGTCCATGAGCGAAGCGTTGTGGTCGAAAACGGCGTGGGCATCTCTGGCCCTCCCGTAAGCGGTGTAACCCGCCACTCACCGGCCAGCTCCCGCGACTCACCAACAGGCTCCGCGTAGGGCCATGCCTGAGTCTTCCCTGCAGGCAGCTGCTGGAGTTTCAGAAAGACCGACTCCCCGGGCTCGAGCTGCAGCCGCACCTCCACCCGTCCATCCACCGTTCGGAACTCCGCGTTGCCAATGCGGCACGTGAGGGGATCCATCAGGACCGCTGCAGCAGCACCAGGCGTGGCCAGGCCTACCCAGCCATCAACCGCGTTCGCCTGATGATTCACCAGGAAATAGAGCGTGTCGTCCGCCACACGCCGCCGAAGATAGGAAAGGCCCTCTGCCACCAGCGGCTCGACTCGGGCGGCCGCCCGCTCAACGACCGCGGCAGCGTCGGTAACGAGCAGCACACCCCCCTGTCCAACCGCCGCAGCCTCTCCTCCAGGTGCAGACTTCCAAGCAAGCCGGGCAAGCTGCTTGCGAAACGCTTCGCGTCGCTCCTCAAGCCGCCCGAGCCCTGGTACATCCTCAGGCAGCCGATCGACAAAGATCACCTTTCCGCCGGCAGTGGCATAGTTAATCAGCCGCGTCAGGGTGCTGACTGGCATCAGCCGACACGACGGCACGACCACCGCCCGATACCGCTCGGCTTCCGACAGCAATGCGTCGGAGCAGAAATCAAACGAGACACCAGCATCGAGGAGACCTTGAGCGAGCCTGCCACTCGCAGCCTCGGTGAGCCAGTCACTCTCGTGCATCGAGAAGGCCCTCTGCCAGCCTTCCGTCGTGTGGTAGAGATCGTGAACTGGCCAGTAGACCAGCAGATCATTGTCCGGCGTGCCCGCCTGGAGCAGCGACTGAGCCCGGCCGATGTAGGCGTTGAGGCCGGCCAGATCATCCCACAGCGGATTGCGGTCGTTGGCCTGCGTTGAGGCATAGAACAGCCAGCCTGGCCAGACGGCATCCTCCGGCGAGTAGGCCGTGCCGTGATAGAAGATGTGATTGATGCCAGCCAGAAAGAGCTGATCCACTTCCGGCTTCATCTGCGACGGGGCTCCGCAAAAATGCTCCCGCATCCAGGTGAAGGTTTCTGACGAAACCAGCTGCCGCCCCACCAGATGCGCTGCCGACGACGCAAGCCGTGTGACGAGCGGTTGCGGCAGATTTTTGCTCACCCGAGAGTCATCCCGACGCAGGCCCGGAATCGCAAATCGGCTCGCCCCAAACACCTCGGTCTCAGGGATGTCAGCCATCGCATAGAGATCGATCAGGTTGGCAGGGGCACCGTGGGCCTGCTCTCTGGTCAGACACCCTTCGTCATGCGCCCACTCCACCCACTCCTTGAGATAGGCCATGTGCAGCTGCTCAAGTGTCGCTCGGTAGTCAGCCTTCACGCGGGCCACGGTGTCGGAATCCCCATTCCCCTCCAACGCGTCCAGTTGTGACTCGAGCGTGTAGCCATGCATCGACTCAAACGCAGCAGGCACCTCCGTTGACCAGTTGGCCTGATACTCAAATGAGTCGTGAAACTGGCTACGCAGGCCACCGGGAGAGAGCTGACGAAATGCGTCGTGAAACGGTTCGAGATACCGTCGCGCCGCCGCTGGTGAGAATGGATTGACCACGAAGCCCGCTCCACCAGGGGCCGCTCGCTTCACCTTGAAGCCCGTAGGCTGAGGTGCAAACCGCCCGTCTTTTCCTGCGATCCGCAGTTCGACGTCCGCTTCACCCACGGTAGGACCACCGAATGGCCAGCCGGTGCCCGTCGCCATGTCGACACCAAGCCCAAGCCGCTTGGCTTCCGTGCAGGTCAGTTCGAGTGCCTGCATGTATTCAGGTGAGAGAAACTCCAGAAATCGATCCTCGGCCCCCTTGGCTCCATAAATCGGCGTAATCTCGACACCACCAAAGCCCGCCTCGGCAAACGCGGCGAGTTCGTGCTTCAGCCCAGCTTCATCAACCGCGCTGCCCAGCCACCACCAGCGTGTCCACGGCTTGCACTGGGCGGTCAACTCGGGCCAGTGCTCCGTTGGCTCTTCAGCACCACTCCCACCCCCCACGCATGCCACCACCAGTGCGGCCCAGATCAGACTCCAACGCATCATCAGCCTTGCTCGCTCGTGTCGTTTCCTGTGACCGATGGTGCGGGCACCAGCTCCAGCGTGTGCACCGGTGGCCCAGGCAGGAACGGCGTGGCTTGTCCCTTCGCCCATGCCTCGTGCCCATCGCGGTAGTGCGGTGAGAGGAAATGCCCACATTGCCCACCAGGCATGTGGAAAAATCCCTCGTCTTCTCGACCAGGGGAGACCACCATTCGCTGTGACGCACCAGCCCAGGGCAGCTGCACCCGCGGCATATTGGCATCACCCGGCAACGGCCGTGGCGACATATCAAGCCAGTCTGCGAGCAGCGGAATTGCAGCCCCGAGCGGATGCTGAACACGGCTGACGTTCCACTCTCCCCAGGTTCGTCCTGAGAGCGGTCCATCGTCAGCAAGGTCGGCGAGCGTGGCGTCGAGTGCGGAGAGCAGCAGGTCGTCCCAGTTCTCAAACTGTGGTGCAAGCAGATGTGGTGGCTGCTCTTTCAGCAGCGTCCAGAGCGGTGTTTCAAACCGACGGAAGTCTCGCAGGTAGTCAGCGCGGGGATCGGCGAACTCGATTTCGACCACGAGTGGCCGCAGGGCTGCCGCCGCAACCTCCAGTCGCCATTCACGAACGATGCGATAGCCAGCAGACTCGACTGAGGCCTTACCACCCCAGTCTTCGACGAGCCGACGTGCTTCACGTCGCTGCTGATCGCCTGCGACGGCATCTGCAGAGAGCGTGTCGAGCAACAGCTCACGCCAGCGTGTTAGAAACACCGCGCGATCATCGAGCTGCACCGCAAGCATGTCGGCAGGGGTCGCCGAGTCGATGGCAAGCAAGGCATCGCGAATCTGCCTCTGCCTTCCCCCCACGTCCTGGCCTTCATCGCCAATCACACCATGCCCGGAAGCAGGCACCACTCGGGCATTCGCAGACCAGAGACGCCCCGTCTGCGGATCCACCACCGTCGGACGCTCATCTGCGGGAAGCCACCCGTCCCAGCGGGCAGTGCCATCAGCCCAGGAGGTGGGGCGTCGACCATCAAAGCCAACCCGCTTGGGGATTCGCCCAATGATCGTCCAGCCAACGCGTCCGTCCTGATCCACACAGACGAGGTTCTGGCAGGGCACGCCCACCTCGCCCGCAAGGGCCAAGGCCTCATCGACAGTCTCTATCTCTTCAAACCGCACAAGGTTGAGGTTCGCTCCCTCCGGATCGTGTGCGGTCCACCGCACGACCCGCAGTCGACCGGCATGGTCGCGATCCACGACCGGTCCCCAGATGGTCTCACGCACCTCGAGCAGCACGGGCTCGCCCCCTGCCACCTCGATCGTTTCCTGGTGATGCGAGAAGGTCTTCCAGCCGTCTGGCGTGAGGTAGCGGTCGGCATCAGCCGGATCGGTCTCAAGCAGCACGAGGTCGAGCCAGTCGCCTTCGCTGTTGGTGAATGCCCAGGCAATCTTGCCAGTGCTTCCCGCCACAACGCAGGGGGTTCCGGGCAAGGTGACCCCGACCACCCGACGATCACCTTCTACAGACGGCCAGTGCATCGCCGCCCGGTACCAGATGCTCGGTACTCCCAGCCGCAGGTGCATGTCGCCGGCCAACAGGGCATGTCCATCAGCGGTGTGTGAGCCAGCAACCGCCCAGTTGTTGCTGCCATAGACCACCTCAGGTGGCGTGTGTCTATCCAGAAAGCGATCCCAGTATCCAGGCTGGGCCACGGCGGATTCGCTGACGAGCAGGTCACGGACAGGCTGGCTGCGGAGATCGACCACCTGACGAGTCGGCAGATCCGCAGACTCAAGCGGCGGCCCTTCCAGCGGTGCGTCGAGCGGCGACCCGGATGGCAGGAGAAATGCCACAAGGTCTAGCGGCAGCAGGTCATGCATCAAGCCACGGACCGACTCATGCCCGCCTGTCTCGTTCTGTAGGTCGAGAAACATCGAGTAGACCGTCAGTATCGTGTCGGCCGGCAGCCAGGGCTGCGGCGACACCCGCAGAGCCAGATACTCCGGCGGCACCACGGCAAGTGCCGAAAGCCCGGCATTGACCCCGGCTGTGTACGCCTCCAGCAGCTGACGATCTTCGGCAGGCAGTCGCTCCACGACGCCATTCGCCCTGTAGCGAAAGCGATGCAGGCGGAGCTGCTGGTCTAGACCGACCGCCGCGGCCCCGACCAGTGCTGACAGTTCTCCAGCACTCTGCCGACGCAGCAGGTCCATCTGAAAGAATCGATCCTGGGCATGC
>Ga0181607_10004779_pt1 | contig 11551 bp, 10 predicted proteins | sample 041ome_9_FD_132420 | JGI IMG/M metagenome (GOLD analysis project Ga0181607, IMG submission 132420) | Coastal salt marsh microbial communities from the Groves Creek Marsh, Skidaway Island, Georgia - 041413US metaG (megahit assembly) | ecosystem: Environmental > Aquatic > Marine > Intertidal zone...
AAGTAAAATGTTGGACCGCTGGTTGGGTTTGTCAGGTGAGTCATAATCTCTGATCAGGATAGGCCCACCAGCACCTTCTTCATCAGGACAAAAATAATAGAGGCGATCCGGAAACTGGGTGGTGAAGCGGGCAAGAATGTCAGCCTGGCCCGATCCGTTACCAAGTATGCCTTTGCTGTAGATTTGTTCGGAGTCCTCTGGTGCATAGCCGATCATGAAGGCACAACCATAGGTAGATTGATCGAGTTTTAGCCGATAGGTGAGCTTGCGGTCGAGGTAGAGGGTGTGAGAATCGAGGAGGTTTTCGCCAGGAAGTGGGTCTCGGTCGACCTCAAACTTTCCTCTGTCCCACTTAACATTTAAGAGAACTTCGATGGCCAAAAGCTCCGTGCTTTCCCATTGAATGCCATTCTCTTTGGCTTCCTGCAAGATTGGGGAAAAAGATTGAAGCATCACTTGTTTGGGCGAGTGATGTGCGAGGTGACGCCACTGGTCTCGCCAGGTGTGGGCAAAGGCAATTTCCCACATTTGCTGCGGCGTTGATTGTGGCGGGAAGGGGGATCGGTGATGGACAAAGAGTTCCTGCCTGAGTCCCTCATTTTTAATATTAAAGAGGAGGTTTCTGAAGACATCTTCTTCGATTGAAAAAATCGATGACATGTAGTACGAGCGGAAGTCATTTTTACGAAACGAATCGAAAACTTTTCTGCCGAGGATCTCCTTTGGGTGAACTTGAGCAAAACTGACAACTCCTCCCACAGATATGGAGGCGATAAAAAGCAAAATAGCTATGAACCTGATCATTTTCTTCTACGAAGCTAGCCATTTTACTTTGTGCTACAAGCAATTTAGGAGTCCTCTGGAGACATGGCCATTCCTTCTACCAACGACTCCGCACTAGAGGCCGGAGCCAATGATGTATTTTTCTTAGCCAATTAGAAGGCAAGCTAGCCTTGAAATTGAGCTTATCATAGAAAACGAAAAATTTCTGAGGATTTGTAGATAGGATACAAGTTAGGTGTTTCCAGCAGCCAGCGGATCAAAAAAATACAAATTTCTAATATACATTTTTACTTCCTTGCCTGTTGACGAGGAAAAAGAAAAAAAGAATGGATGTCCCTTCGTGTATTTCAGTTAGCCCCCTTTTTCTTTCTTGGTGCCGCCATCCTGTTTGCGCAGGCTTCCCCGACTCCTGACCCTCAGCGTTCTCTCAAGTTAGCCCAGGTCGAGGATGTTTCCGCTTCTGTACTGCCCACGATGGATAAAGCCCGTTACGGTCTCGGCCGGTTGATTGACGGCAAGCTGCCAGATGATGGCTGGCGTTCTTCGTGGACCGCGTGGTACCAAAAAGACCCGGCCCTAACCTTTGATTTAGGGGAAGAGAAAAAGATCGGGGCAATAAGGGTATTTTTTCAGGCATTTGCCCGGGATGATGAGCTAAAGACCATCGATGTGGAAGTCAGCTTGAATGGGGAGGATTATTCTTTGTTTAACCGATACGGGAACATTATTTCTCTGAGGGAGAGGGGAACCTGGGTGGAGATGGACTTGCGTTCCGTCCGTGCCCGTTATTTTCGGCTTACTCCTCGTTTCCAGGGTTGGGGGCATCAATGGGGGGAAGTCGAGTTTTGGGAGTTGAGCAACTGAGGTGCAGGTTGCTCAAGTTTTTAAAGAACATCGAATCTAGAATTACTCCATGCAGAGAGTAGTTTCCTGGCTGACACAAGGTTTCCCGATTTGGTCCATTCTGATCGCTATCTTGGCAATCGTGCATCCGCCCGCATTTCTTTGGTATGGTGCCAGTGCTATAAGCTGGGGCCTTGGCTTGATTATGCTGGGTATGGGCATGACCCTGACAGCCGAGGATTTCAAAAGAGTGTGGAAGGCACCTTATGTGATCGGTCTGGGTGTTGGCCTGCAGTTTTTAGTTATGCCTGGCTGGAGTGCTTTTTTGTCCAAGCTCCTTGATCTGCCGCCCGAGATGGCGGTTGGACTCATTCTGGTGGCGAGCTGCCCTGGGGGAACCGCCTCCAATGTGGTGGTCTTTTTAGCAGGAGGAAAGGTGGCTTTGTCGGTAAGTTTGACTCTTTGTTCAACCCTGGTGGCGGTACTCGCCACACCATGGTTGACTTATTTTTATGCCGGGCACTATGTGCCGATCGACCCTTGGGCCTTGTTCTCGAGTATCCTTGTGGTAGTGGTATTGCCTTTGACCATTGGGGTCGCGTGGAATTTTTGGTTCCGTAAATCGGCCGGTTTTATCGCCTCCTTTTCACCTTTGGTCTCAGTGGTCTTTATTCTTTTGATCGTTGGCTTTGTACTTGCGGCTAAGCGGGATTTAATCATGGAGCACGGGTGGGTTTTGCTGGCGGCCACCTTATTGCTGCATCTTGGAGGATTCTTAGGTGGATATAGCGGTGCGTATTTGATGGGCAGAGATCGGATCGAGAGGCAGACACTTTCCATTGAGGTGGGTATGCAGAATTCAGGTTTAGGCACGGCCTTGGCGGCGAAGCATTTCCCTCAAATGTCCATGACGCCGGCTCCCTGTGCCCTTAGTGCCATCATCCACTGCCTGGTTGGGAGTGTACTTGCATCATGGTGGTCCTCCAAGAAAGACTGAATTCTTTTCATCAACCGATGAATCGTGCGGAAGAAAGAAGATGAGCGGGGACGATCAACCCTCACCTCCACATCAGCTCAAACCGAAAGTACACTGGTCGCGGGCGACTGGATATTTTGAGCTCGGTATGCTGAGTGAAGCAGAGGTTGAGCTGAGTGCATTGCCGGATGAATTACCCTGGGGAAAACGGCGCAGGGCAATGCTGATGAATATCCGGCAAAACCAGGAGCAGTGGGAAGATATGCGTGACCTTGCTCACGGTTTAAGAATGGAGTTTCCAGAGGATGCGGAGTGGTGGGTTGCGGATGCCTACGCCACGCGTCGGGGCCAGTCGATTCAGCTTGCCCGGAAAATCCTGCTCGAGGGTTTGGTGCATCACTACAACGATGCCACCATCCGGTATAACCTTGCCTGTTATGCCTGCCAACTTGGCAGTCCAGGGGAGTGCTTGGACTTTTTAAAAGAGGCAGTGAAGCGAGATCCGAGTTTTAAGAAATTAGCGTTAGAGGATGAGGACCTAGCCGGCGTTCGGGAGGCCTTGCTAAGAATGGGGTGGGGCGATGGGAAGGATTAACCGGGAAGTGCTCGATGCCGCATCCCTAGAACTCGGGGCGATGATCCTGGAGTAAGCGTCGCTCAATTTCAAGGAGGGGGGCATTTTCGGGGTCCTCGCGGTTGTCGCCGATGATCAATGTGATATCGGTTAGGGCTTCATCGAAACGGCCCTCACCATAGAGAGTCATTGCTCTGAGGGTGCGGTGGTAGTGGTCCGTAGGATTGATGGAGAGTAGGGCATCGAGGTAGCGAAGAATGGCAAGCGTATCCCGGTCCCATTGCGCGGATCGGATGAGGTTGCCCAGGATCCGGGAGATAATTTCAAGATCGCTCGCGGCAATGAAATCGGAATCCCGTAGTTTTCCACCGGTGAGCTCATCCGCTTGTTGGCGGGAAATTTTCTGGCCGGAAAAGGCATCGATGATGACCGACTCTTCCAAGGACTGACCGGGTTCCTGATAGAGGGCGAGAAAGTGGCCCGGAGTGGCCAGTCCGCGGATGGGCAGGTCGATGCGTTTGCCGAGTTCCATCAGTAACAGGCAGAGAGTGATGGGGAGGCCCTCGCGGTCATCAATCACTTCGTTGAGGTAACTGTTGGCCCGATGGTGAAAATCAAGCGTGCTTCCATGGTAACCCCGCTGGACAAATAACTGATGGATAAGAATATCCAGCTTTTCCAGTTGATTGGCGGAGGAAGGGAAATGGCCGGCGATGCGCTGGGCCAGGCGATCGATACGATCGTTGTATTGCTGGGGAAGAAAATCGGGGTTATCCAGCTTAGCGACAAGCAGGGCAGCGTGCAGGAGATCGCCTGATGGTTGATCCGCAGAAGGGCTGAGGCACTTGGTTAATTCGAGAATGATTTGAGAGATCCTGACTTTTTCGGCAGACATACGCAGTCGGTTGGTGGCTGCCTCCAGTTCTGCTGCCCGCTCCAGAAGAGCCTGCTGGGCCGAAGGGCCAAGAAGGGAAAATTCCTTCAGTTCGCTCAGGGAGAGGTTCTCCTGAAATTCGAGGGTCTGGGATAGCTCAAAGGCCCGCTCCCTTACCTCACTGGGGATGCTACCTGGTGGGAGTCTCGGTGAGATGCGGAAATTGCGGAATTCTGCACCAGGTTCACGAAATTTGCAGAGGCCCACCCAGCCTTCATTAAGCGTGAAATCGGCTTTCTCGATGACCACTTGATTGTTCACCAGGCACCGGATAAAACCGCCCTGCTCAAAACGCACACTCAGGAGGTTCCATTCGTCCGGTCGATAATCAGCAGAGGAAATGGTTTGTAGGATATTCCAGTCAAAAACCCGCGGTCCGTTAAAGCAGGTCAGCCGAAGGGAGCGGTTGGTTGGGTAAAAGCCGTAGTGCTTATCCATGCCATCGGAGGCAAAAACCAGCCCTGCGGCTCCGCTTTCATCTTCCAATTTTACCTCTACTTCCAAGTCAAATGGAGGCGAGTAATTGGTGTCCTTGCTGAGACAAAGCATCCGCCCTCCAAAGCCCTTGCCCATGCCCGAGGCACGGATCTTTCCTGCCCGCTGACGCCAGTTGCCGCCGAGCGGTCGTCCCCATTCATCCTTGTCAAGCATGCCCACGGTAAACCATTTCTCAGCGGGGATGGTCTGGGTATCGGTGAGCAGGGGTCGGAGGGCGTTAACCGGCACACCAAACCCAATGGCTCCACCTGACTTAATGGTCAAAATCCCCAAAACCTCGCCATCGCGGTTGACTATGGGGCTGCCGCTGCTTCCGGCCTCGATTGGGATGGCAACCTGAACCATCGGTCGCCCGTCCCCCAGTTCCAGTTCCCTTACTGCAGCAATCACTCCCCGGCTAACACTGAGACCATAGCCGAGAGGGTTGCCCACAGATAGTACCTCCTGTCCAGGTTTGATTTTCGAAGAGTCGCCAAGCGCGAGGGTGGGCAGGCCTGTTTGGTCAATCCGAAAGAGGGCGAGGTCGCGGCTGCGGTCCAGACCGAGGATATCCGTAGGTTCGCAAATGGTGCCATCTGCGAGTTCCACGGTAAACTCCCGGTGCTCCCCGATTACGTGAAAGTTGGTGGCAATAATACCCCCCTTATCCACGATAAATCCTGTACCTGCGCCCCAGGGGGAGCCCCGGCGGTCAGTGGTCGAAATGGTCACCACTGCCGGTTTGATTTGGGCGGCTAATTCGGCAAAAGGATCCAGCGTCTCTTCGGCGGTTAACCATCCAGTGATGATCGTGAAAGGGAATAATAGGATTGCAGGAAGGAGTTGTTTCATTGCTGCCTGGATAAGCGTGTACACCGCGGTGAGTGAAAGATAAAAACCGAAAAAGAGAATAGACTGTTCTGGTTAATTTTCAGGATTATGCGGACTCTCGTTCACTTTCATCGCGATCAAATGCAATCTCCGACTGGCCTTCAGCTTCCCCGTTATCCTGACTTTCGAGGAATGAAGAGGGAATTTCCTTTTTCGAACGGATGCCCATGGCTTTGAGCTTTTCCGCCTGTCCGATCAGGTTTCCTGGGCCGGTCGACAACTGTCCGACTGCACGCTCATGGGCACCCACCGCTTTGCCAAGGGATTTGCCCACTTCTTCCAGGTTGGCAAGAAAGCCGGTAAATTTGTCGAAAAGTAAGCCAGCCCTCTTGGCAATATCCTGAGCGTGCTTGTTCTGCTTTTCCAATTTCCATAAATTCGCAACCGTCTTGATGGTAGCCATAAGGGTGGATGCGGTGATGAGCGCGATCTTGCGGTCAAATGCATACTGATAAAGCTCGGGGTCTTCTGCCAGTGCCGCACCAAATGCGGGTTCCACCGGAATGAAAAGCAGCGTAAAGTCTGGGCAGGTCAGTTCCTCAATGGATGAGTAGTCTTTTTCGGAAAGCTCATCGATGTGCTTCCGCACGGATTGGAGGTGCTCCTTGCGGGCCTGCTTACGGTCGTCCTCATTTTCAGCGGAGATGGAACGTTCGTAAGCAGTGAGGGAAACTTTGGCATCGATGATCAACTGCCTCTCTCCTGGAAGGTGAATGATCGCATCCGGCCTTTTGCCATCGAAGCTGGACTGCATGGAAAATTCCTGGTCTTTGGTTAGACCCGAAGCCTCCAGGGCCCGCTCCAAAATAAATTCCCCCCAATCCCCCTGCTTTTTGGAGTCTCCTTTAAGCGCCTGTGTGAGGTTGCGGGCATCTTCGCTCAACTGGGTTTGTGCATTTTGCAGACCCGCGACAAACTCCCGGAGGGCGACATGCTGGTGGGAGTCCTTTTCGTGAATCTCCTCCACTTTTTTGCGGAACTCACGGATGTCTTTGTCGAGGGGTTGGAGAACGACCTTGAGTTTCTCTTGGTTGAGTTCCGAAAACTTGGCGGATTTTTGCTCAAAGATCTTGTTGGCAAGGTTTTCAAACCTTTCCTGAAGCAGAAGGGCGGACTTCTCCTGCTCGGCCAGTTGATCCTTTAGCCTTCTCTGCAGCTCTTCAATTTGAGAGGTTTGCCGGGCATTATCGGTTTCTGACTTAAGGATTTGTTCCCTCAATTCTTTTTCCAATACGTTGGAGTGGGTCTGGCTTTGCCTGATTAATTCAAGCTCCTTGCGGGCGGCCGCACATTGTTCCACCTTCTCGTTGAGGGTCTGTTGTAACTGGGCGGCTTCTTGTTTATGGCCTTGCATGAGACGGAAAAGAAAAGCCGACAATGCGGCCATGCCCAGACCAAAGATCCCTGTGCTTAAGGTTACAAACTCCACCCATTCAAGGTGGTGCTGTGGACCGATAATGTCAAGTTCCTGCCAGGGATGGGTTAATTTAGGGACGAACTTACTTACTTGCTTGCCTGTGGTGCCGATTTGGCAGAATGAATAGCTATGCTTAAGTGGAAGATCGGTTTTGTTCTCTATTGTGCTCTGGTTCTCTATCTTTCAAGTTTGTCACCCAAAGAAATTCCTGAGACGGGCCTGGAGTTATCTGATAAAGCCCTGCACCTGATCGAATATGCGTTGATGGGAATCCTGGCTTGGGGTGGTTTTGGCCGGTGTAGTGCGGGCTTTCCCTGGGCATTGTTTGCCTTTTGTGCCTGCTTTGGAATTGTCGATGAGTGCTGGCAGGACTGGTGGGCCAAGGGGCGTTCTCCGGAGGTTTGGGATGTGGCGATGGATGCCATCGGTTCTTTTGTCGGCTTACTCATATCGATGGTTTTTTGGAAGCGCTAAAACTTCCCTTTACTGATTTGAGATTCTTTGAAGGTTGCCACCGCAAGGATGGTGAATGAAGAAGATTTATGATCAAAAAGAAAGAATCTTTACCATGTACCGGGATATCCCGCCGCGGGCTGCTCAAGAACACGATTGCCGGGTTTGCCGGTGCGGTCACCCTCGGGGGTCTATCCAATCAAGCTCATGCCCAACCGCAGGGCACTCAGGCAACTCCCCTAAAAGGGAGAATTAAGCAGTCTGTAGTGTCCTGGTGTTTTGCCAATCATTGGACTCTGGAGGAAACCTGCAGGGTGGCGAGGGAGCTGGGTTGCAAAAGTGTGGAGTTGGTGGGGTCTGACCAATGGAAAACCCTTGGGAAGTATGGGCTTACCTGTGCAATCTCTCCGATCGAAGTGGAGGGGCCACCGTTTATCAAGGGCTTTAATAATTTGGAATATCATCCCTGGTTAATCGAAGTTACTCGCAAAGCCGTGGATCAGTCGGCTGATTTTGGCTGCCCAAATGTCATCGCATTTACCGGGTTTTCAGAAAACTTTTCCCGGGCGGAAGGGGCCCGAAACTGTGTGCTAGGATTGAAGAAAATTGCTGCCTATGCGGAGAAAAAAGGAGTCACTGTCTGTTTGGAAATGCTCAACAGTCGGGTGGGGGACCATCCCGATAAAGGGCATCCGGGGTACCAGGGAGACCATGTGGATTATTGCATGGATATTCTTAACGCGGTGGGGTCGCCGCGGGTCAAGTTACTTTTCGATGTCTACCATGTGCAAATTATGGACGGAGATGTGATTCGCAGAATTCACCAGTGCGGCGAGATGATCGGGCATATTCACACGGCGGGAAACCCAGGTCGCGGTGAGCTTGGGCCTTCCCAGGAACTCAATTATCCTCCCATTATGGAGGCATTATTGGAAATTGGATACGAGGGATATGTGGGGCAGGAGTTCATACCCACTGGAGATCCCTATGAAGGACTCAGCCAGGCCGTCCATCTTTGCGATGTGTAGAAAACCGAAGCCTCCGTTTGCCTAAGAATAAGAACGACTGGGAGGGGAGTAGGTACAGATGCGAGGGATGAAATTCATTGATTTATTTTGCGGGATTGGAGGATTCCGGCAGGCTTTGGAGGGAGCAGGTCACACCTGTGTGTTTTCATCGGACTGGGACCGTCAGGCCCAATGGGTGTATGAGAAGAATTATGGAGAACTTCCCGTCGGGGATCTCACCGCAGTTTCCGAGGAGGATGTTCCACCTCATGATATTCTCTGTGGTGGCTTTCCATGCCAGCCCTTCAGTATTTCTGGCAACCAGCACGGCTTTCGTGATGCCAGAGGGACCCTCCTTTTTGAGATCATTCGGATTGCCCGGGCCCACCGGCCTTTGGTTTTACTTCTGGAAAATGTCCGCAACTACCTGCGTCACGACGAGGGCAACACCATGCGGGTTACCCTTGATCTACTCAATCAAGCGGGATATTCGGTCCATCATACCGTCCTTAATGCGTCTATGTTTGGTGTGCCGCAGAAAAGGGAGAGGCTCTTTTTTGTATGCTTTCGTGATGATTTAAAAAGCTCCGGTTTTTTCTTTCCCCCTCCTTGCGGTCGGGTCGTGACCCTAGATGATATTTTACTACCCGCAGGAGATTCCCGACTTAAAGAATTCAGGGTCGACCGGTCGGATATCCGGATTAGGGAAGATCTTCCGCAGGTGAGGCAAAACCGCCCCCTGCGTGTCGGCACGCTGGGAAAGGGAGGGCAGGGTGAGCGCATATACAGCACCAAGGGACATGCGGTTACTCTCTCGGCCTATGGAGGCGGTGCCGGTGCGAAGACGGGCTTGTACCTGGTGGGCGAGCGTGTCCGCCGGTTGCATCCGGTGGAATGCCAAAGAGCGATGGGGTTTGCGAAGACATTTCGTTTGCACCCCCGTTCCAATGTTTGTTTTCAGCAGTTTGGTAATTCGGTGGCTGTGCCTGTGGTCCGTGCGGTTTTAGAGCAAATTCACGAGGTTCTGGGAGTGCAACAGATGGCAATTACCTGACCAATTTTATGATTGCGGTTAGATCAGCGAAAAACACGGCCTGGTGCTTACTGGGATGTGCAGTGGGAGACCTTGGTACAATCCACGCCTTTGAGCGCGCCTATGCCCCGGATTCTATTCCCGAGTCGAAGTGGTTTCTTGTCTGGGGGTTGGCCATGTTGATGGGCATTTTGACTAGCATTGCTCTGGAAACCCTGATTTTGTGGAGGCAGTTGGGCCCCAAAAATGCATTCAGAACTGCGGTGGGGATGAGTCTACTCTCGATGATTTTAATGGAGCTGGCGATGAATCTAGCCGATTTTGGGATGATGGGGGCCCCCTCCATTACCCTTCAGGTTTTGCCCTACACCCTAGGGGCTGGTTTTGTTGCAGCCTGGCCGTACAATTACTGGCGATTGAAAAAATTTGGGAAGTGCTGCCACGGAGGATGAAGAGATGATGTCACCTCTAGATTTTCTGTACTTGCCCTTTTAATGCAATCGTCCCTAAATTCGACAATTGTATGAAATTGCTCTACCGAGAAGATGTACAAGAGGCTGGGTATGATCTCCCTGCACAAGGCCTTTGTGAAAATATAGGTGAGCAGGAAATGGAAGCCCTCAAGTTTGGGGGCGAGTGGGTTCTTGCCTCGGATGAGGTATTAGTCTCCGACGGACATGAGCAACAGTTCCTATACCTTGTGGTCAGCGGGCAGGTTGGTATCTACAAGGCCGATGACCAAGGCAGAAATCAACAGATAGCCAGTTTGGGTACCGGGGCTGCCTTTGGAGAGATGGCCTTTCTTAGCGGCGGGGTTGCCTCCGCCACAGTTCAGGCGGTGGGAGAGTGCGTGCTCTGGAGAATGAACCACGAGAGGCTACTTGAATTTATTGGGGAAAATGGATTTGCCGGTGGTCAGCTCTGCCTCAATGTGGCCAGTATCCTGTCTGGTCGCCTGATCGACGGGAACAAAAAGGTCCTGGATATGGGCAGGGAATTGCAGGAATCCTTGCATCACCTGCAGTCTGCGACCTCTGCGGATCAGCAAAAGTCGGAAGCACTCAAGCAAATGCAGGGCAAGGTCTCCAGCATGCAATCTGCCTTCAAGGGTGCATCGGTGAAAAAATCCGGTCTTAGCCCTGTGGCGATTGTCGCATTTGTGCTGGCTGGATTGAGCACACTTGGGATGGTTGGTCTCTTTGTTTCAATAGATGATTCCGTTGCCCAGCGTGCGGAGGATTTGGCCAAGAAGGTGGAAAAGCTGGAAAAGAATGAAGCTTTTTATCTCAACCTCAAGAAACGTCTGGAAGGCGAAAATGAGGACATGGTCAAGCAAACCAAGTCTCTTGCGGAGGAAAAGGAAGCCCTCGAAAAAGAGGTGTCCCGTGCGGAAGATGACATGGCAGATCTGCGCAGTGAAGTCCGCTCACTGGAGCGTGATTTGAGCAAAGCGAAGGACGATGTGGTCCGGGCCCAGCGAGTCGACACCACGGCGATGGCAGACAAGCTGGAAGAGGCAAAAAATCAAGCCATTGAAGAATTTACCGCAGATGTGATAACATGGGCAAAGAAGAACTCCACTCTGGCATTTCCGACTGAGCTCCAGTTACTTAACGAGAAAATCACTCTCATGGATCGAGAACAAAGGGTGAAAGTCCCCGTAAGCCCGGGCGAATCCCTACGGGCTCTACGGTTTCATCCCTCTGCGGAAGGATTTGTCATCGTCGGGCAATTGCACAGTGACAAACTTCTGGCTGTTACCAAAATTGACAATGTAAACTTCGCGGAAGCCCTTTCCACAAAGTACGTCAGGCACATGAGTACGATGGGCAATACGGTCGCCAATCCATTTGCAAAAAAAAAAGCTCTGAATGACAGCAACGGGCGGAACTCATCGGTATCCCGTTTCCCAAACCCCCTCGCTCCGGTAAAAGAAAAAACCGAACCAACTGCTTCGCCTGTTGTTAAGTCCAAAGTTATCCAAAGCAAGGCCATGCTCCCCCAGAAGGAGACGGACTTCCTGAAGTCAACCGCCCCGAATTCATCCAGTTCAAATCCTCATGGCAACAGTTGTGTTTGCAAGGAATGCCGGGCCAAAAAAGTGGGCAAGGGAAGTTTGTTTCCCGAGTGAATTAAGATTTCACTTTCCTAGGAGGAAGTGAA
>Ga0181607_10004785_pt1 | contig 11549 bp, 9 predicted proteins | sample 041ome_9_FD_132420 | JGI IMG/M metagenome (GOLD analysis project Ga0181607, IMG submission 132420) | Coastal salt marsh microbial communities from the Groves Creek Marsh, Skidaway Island, Georgia - 041413US metaG (megahit assembly) | ecosystem: Environmental > Aquatic > Marine > Intertidal zone...
GGTGGGCAAATAGTCGTAGATCCTGCTCCGATGTTGCGGCAAGACCGTAAAATAGTTGAAAACGCTCTTAAGTCCGCGCTGAGGAAGGACACCGTAGAGACTAATTTTGTCGGTTGGACGGCAATGGGCTTGATCGAATTACAGCGCGCAAGAGTTCGCCCTAATTGGTTAACGCGATAAGTTACATTTCTTTAACTATTAATTCTTAGGATTTAAACTGCGGTATCTTTGTAGTTTATCTCTTTTTTATCCTCTCCAAGCCGACTGCGTCGAATATGGAGTCTATTTAGAGCATTTAAATACGCTTTAGCTGACGCAACTACAGTGTCAGTATCTGCGGACTGGCCTGTAGAAATATTTCCTTTGTCGTCCATCCGAACAGTCACTGTAGCTTGTGCGTCCGTTCCCTCTGTTACTGCATGAACTTGATATAGCTGCAATTTCGCACTGTGAGGATAAAGCGCTTTAACTGCATTAAAAGTTGCATCAACTGGTCCATCACCCGTAGCATCAGTCGATACCTCATTACCATCAATTACTAAGATCATTTTGGCACTTTGTGGCCCATGAGTTCCACATATAACCTCTAAAGATTTTAAAACTATGTGATCATTTTCTGTATCTTCTCCAGCACGCATAAGCGCAATAAGGTCTTCGTCATAAACCTCTTTTTTTCTATCGGCTAATTCTTTGAAACGCACAAACACATCTTTTAATTGATTATCCGCTAACTGATAACCCAAATCTTCCAATTTAGCTCTCAGAGCTGCCCGCCCTGAGTGTTTTCCTAAGACAAGATTTGTTTCAGACAATCCTATATCTTCAGGGCGCATTATTTCAAAAGTTTCAGAGTTTTTTAGCATTCCGTCTTGGTGTATGCCACTTTCATGGGCAAATGCATTTTTGCCAACAATTGCTTTATTAAATTGGACTGGAAAACCTGAAACTGTTGCAACTCTCCTTGAGAGATTCATTAATTTAGTTGCATCTATTCTTGTGTGGTAAGGCATTATATCGCCTCTCACTTTGAGTGCCATTACAACTTCTTCGAGTGCAGTATTGCCAGCTCGTTCGCCAAGTCCATTAATCGTGCACTCTATTTGCCGAGCACCTCCTTCTACCGCTGCAAGAGCATTGGCCGTGGCCATACCTAAATCATTGTGACAGTGAGTTGCAAACACGACCTCATCTGCCCCTGGGACTTTCTCGATTAGCATACGAATTAAATCAGCGGATTCGACTGGTGCAGTATAGCCTACGGTGTCAGGAATGTTTATGGTTGCAGCGCCGGCCTTTATTGCTATTTCTACCACGCGCATCAAGTAATCATGTTCTGTTCGAGTTGCATCCATAGGAGACCATTGAACATTGTCGCATAAGTTTCGAGCATGTGTAACTGTATCGTGGATTAGCTCAGCCATCTGGTCTTTATCTAGATTTGGAATGGCGCGGTGTAATGGCGACGTTCCAATAAACGTGTGTATCCGAGGTGCACTAGAATATTTTACAGCTTCCCAACACCGGTCAATATCTTTGTAATTAGCTCGAGCTAAACCACATATCGTAGAATTTTTTGAGCGTCGAGCGATTTCACTGACCGCTTTAAAGTCTCCCTCTGAGGCAATCGGGAACCCAGCCTCTATGATATCGACACCCATTTCATCCAATAGCTCAGCAATTTCAAGTTTTTCGTCATGGGTCATCGTTGCTCCTGGTGATTGTTCGCCATCACGGAGAGTGGTGTCAAAAATTACTACCCTGTCACTATGGTTATTACTTTTCATTTGGAATCTCTATGTTTGGTATTTAAAATTAAGTTCGATGCGGTCATTGTCTCCTCTGAGCGGACGCACCTTTCTGGCACGCTCAGAGGCTGCCTAGTATCAGATTTTGACGTTGATCTATTACCTTATAAATTTTGGACATTGAACTCATTTACACCAAAACGTTTCTTGATGGAGAGTTTATACATGCATTGGTCTAAAAGAAAACAATAAAATAATTTTTGATCGTAAAGTGTGTGCAGTAGACACATAGCGCATCAGGTTATATTTTATATATCGAGTGAGATTTTAATGAGGCAAATAGTTTTGAACGAGCAAATGGAAGAAAGAATAGAAAAAATTGAAGCAGTGATTTCTAATTTGGTGCGCAATAGCGAAGATTTGTCCGATATTGTTGCGGCTCAAGATAAAGAAATATCCAGAATTAAGGATAGCCTACAGTGGCTTCTGGAGAGAGACTTTGAACGTCAAAATGCCGAAAATACGGTTACAGATGAAAAACTTCCACCACATTGGTAGATACGAAAGCAATTGTCATTCTATCGAAGCTAAAGTAGGCTTTACTAAAAAATAAAATAAAGCACAAATGGGCGTACTATGAAATTTTTTGTTAAGTTATTTCTATCAGCATTTTTGGTATTTTCAGTTCCCTTTAGTGTTAGTGCTCAAGATGATGTTGTCGTTACAAAGCAATATGACGATGGTGGTATGTATGAGGGTACCTTTAAAAACGGTCTTCAGCATGGAATAGGAACATATCGTTTGCCGAATGGATATGAGTATAGCGGCGAATGGGTGGACGGCGAGATTCTGGGAGTTGGTGTAGCAAAATTCCCAAATGGCTCTGTCTATGAAGGAAATTTTATAAAAGGTAAACCAGAGGGCTCTGGCAAAATAATTTTTGCAGACGGGGGAACTTACGAAGGAACTTGGTTAGATGGAAAAATAACTGGTCAGGGTATAGCTGTTTACGCAAACGGATCTCGGTTCGAGGGTGGATTTTTGGAAGCAATGCATCATGGGCAAGGTGTCATGACTAACTCAGATGGCTATGTATATGACGGTGATTGGGTAAATGGCGTCAAGGAAGGTTCAGCGAAAATTACCTACCCCGATGGTTCAGTGTATAGCGGAAGTGTCATTCGTGGAGCTCGAGAAGGCAAAGGGACCCTTGAGATGCCAGAAGGTTTGATCTTTGAGGGCTTTTGGAAAAACGGTGAGATTAACGGATTAGGGAAATTAACTCAGCCAAATGGCGACATCTACAAAGGCGAACTTTCTAATGGAAAAAGAAACGGTAACGGGGTTGTAGAGTATGCAAACGGCGACATATATGATGGAGAATTTATAGAAGATCAAAGAGCAGGTCAGGGCACTTTCCTAGGTTCTGATGGCTATAAGTATGTAGGGGAGTGGGCCGAGGGGCAAATTCAAGGTGCGGGTGAAGTTACTTATCCTGATGGTTCATTCTACGCAGGTAATTTTGTAAATGGATTAGCAAGTGGTACTGGTAAAATTCAATATCCAGATGGCTCTGTGTACGAGGGAGAGTGGAAGGCTGGGGTTATCGAGGGTATAGGCCGCGCTCAGTATTCAAATGGGGTCGTTTATGAGGGTGGATTTAAAAATGCCCGTAATCATGGTTTTGGAATAATGGATTATGGAAATGGATACATTTACGAAGGTGATTGGAAAGATGGTAACCGCCATGGCAAGGGGGTGTCAAAATTTGCCGATGGAATGGTTTATGAAGGTGATTATTTGAACGGCAAACGCCATGGTATAGGTAAAATCACTCTTGCGGATGGCTTTAGATATGAGGGTGAATGGTTGGCTGGTGAAATAACTGGTAAGGGCATCGCCACTTATTCAAATGGAGATGTTTATGAAGGAACTTTCGTTAATGGGCGCCGCCAAGGCCAAGGCACAATCAAATTTGCAAACGGAAGGTCGGCTAAAGGTAATTGGCAAGATGGCGCACTTATTGATTCCGAGACTTCAGTAACAGATACGGATATTGAGGCATCTACTGGCAATGAATGATATTAACTGCGGTTAAATCATACGATTTTTTGAAATATCAGAAAGAATTTTTTTGGCTTTAGCTAAGGTCGCAGATTTTAGATTTGCGTCCTGTCTTTCCCAATTGCGGTACATTTGTCCCATTCTAGGGTTTGAAGAAAATTTTTCTTTATGCCTAATAAGGAAATCCCAGTATAGGGCATTAAATGGACAGGCTCGATCGCCCAATTTGTCTTTAACGTCATAATGGCAACTCTTACAATAGTTTGACATTCTATTTATGTATGCACCGCTACTGATGTACGGTTTTGATGCGACCACCCCTCCATCAGAAAATTGGCTCATACCCAAAGTATTGGGTGCCTCAACCCACTCAAAAGCGTCGATGTACACAGAAAGATACCAACGATGAACTTCTTTTGGGTCAATATCTGCTAGAAGAGCAAAGTTGCCCGTGACCATAAGACGCTGTATGTGGTGAGCATACGAGTACTTCTTAGTTTGTAGAACAGCTTGAGATATGCACTGCATTTTTGTATCGCCACTCCAATAAAAACTTGGGAGTTTTGCTTTTGCATTCAAATAATTTTGATTGATATAATCCGGACCTTTTAGGAAATAGATTCCTCTAATGTATTCGCGCCACCCAATTATTTGCCGAATGAAACCTTCCACAGCGTTTAATGGCGCACTACCAGTAATAAAAGCCTTTTCCACCTTTCGGCAGGTTTCTAAGGGATCGAGTAGTCCGGTGTTAAGATACAACGAAATAAGGGCGTGATATAGAAAGGGTTCACCAAGCATCATAGCGTCTTGATAGTCCCCAAATAACGGTAATGAATTTTTTATGAATTTATCAAGAGCGAGGTTAGCGTCGTCAGGTGTTACTGCGTAATTGAAAGGATATACGTCACCAAAGTGCGAATTATACCTCGCATTAACAAGAACCAAAACATCTTTCGTTATTTTGTCGTTATTGAATTCAGTAGGTGCTGGAGTGATAATTTTTTTAGGTGGTGACTTTCGATTTTCTTGATCAAAGTTCCATTTGTCGCCAATGGGTTTATCACCATCCATTAATAAACCGGTCTTTCGTCTCATTTCACGATAAAAAAATTCCATTCTCAATGTTTTTTTGTCATGTGCCCAATTTTCAAATTCTACCTGTGATGCAATAAAGCGATCATCTTCGATCATTTTAACCTCTAATGGCGCTTCATTAAGTAGTTCTATTAGACGCCACTCACCTGGTTTTGTTACGATCAGTTCATTTGCGCCTACTTCGTCCGCGTATCGAAGAATTTCGCCCAAGATATTTTGAGAATTCTGCGGATCATCGACTTTACTGTATAAAACTTTCCAACCAGATGCCCTGAGAGTATTTGCAAAATGCCTCATAGCTGAAAAAATAAAAGCGATTTTTTTAGGATGATGATTAACATATTCTGCTTCAGCATCCGCTTCGGCCATTATTATTACATCCTTTGATTTGTCTGCTTGCCTAATTGCTGCCAAATCCAAAGTTAATTGATCTCCCAAGACGAGGATTAGGTTTGGTTTTACCACGGGATTTCCTTATTAGCCCAATCAAAAAATTTCCCCGTGTGAGATGTGTCCTTATTAAGAGTTACATCTAAAATATTTTGAGCTGCTTCTGCTGGCGTTTGCTTTGGATAATTACTCGAATATTTATGGGTAAGATTTGTATCAACGGTCCCTGGATGTATAGCGAGCAAACAAGCTTTTGGGTGGGATCTGGACAATTCAATAGAAAAACTTTTAACAATTTGGTTCACTGCGGCCTTGGCTGCTCGATAAGAATACCATCCTCCCAATTTATTATCTTCAATTGATCCTACTCTGGCTGATAATACTGAAACTATTGAAGATGACTTTTTATCTAAAAGTAACCTTATATGTTTTAAAATTAGAGCTGGGCCGATAGTGTTTGTAACAAAATGGTCAATCATATTGCTTTGTGAGAGGTGGTTTATTGATTTTTCTGGCGTGCTTTTAATTTCTAAAGCTCCTGTGGCTATTAGGATATAATTAAATGGGCCTCTCACAGAACTTAAAGAAGCCTGCACGCTGTCTTCATTTGTGATGTCAAATTGATCTAAAGATCGAGAGAGGCTGGTAACATCCCAGTATTGCTTCTTTAAACTGTTTGCTACTGCGCTTCCTATTCCACCAGACGCGCCTAATATTAAAGCTCTCTTCATTACCTTGGAGATAGATGCCCGCAAGTAACATTCAAGAAGATTTCTTGCTCATTTGCTTACTCTGTAATAAATCATGCCGAGAAAATATGATTTGGGGTCCATTTCAGATGGCGAAGGACAAAAAACAATCACGACCAAAGGCCGAAACTCCTAAAGGTTTTCGTGACTATTTTGATCAAGAAGTTTCTGAAAGAAACGAGATGCTGCAGCAGGTTGCGCGAGTCTACCATCATCATGGCTTTGATGCACTGGAAACATCAGCAGTTGAAAACGTTGACGCGCTGGGGAAGTTTTTACCAGATGTCGATCGCCCAAATGACGGAGTATTTGCGTGGCAAGAAGATGACAATTCCTGGCTCGCGTTACGTTATGACTTAACTGCTCCTCTTGCTCGTGTTTATGCCCAATACAGAAATGAATTACCCAACCCGTATCGTAGGTATGCAATGGGACCTGTTTGGCGGAATGAAAAACCAGGGCCGGGGCGTTTTAGACAGTTCTATCAATGTGATGCAGATACAATTGGGGCTTCAAATGTATCGGCGGATGCTGAAGTTTGTGCAATGTTGGCAGATGCCTTAGAAGAGGTTGGGATACCTTCTGGCGATTATATGGTGCGGATAAATAATCGAAAAATTCTTAATGGTGTCTTGGAAATGATCGGGCTTGAAAATCAGGCAGAGCGTCTTGCAGTGTTAAGGGTTATTGATAAGTTTGATAAGGTTGGCGTTCAGGGAGTAGAAGAACTTTTAGGCTCTGGTAGATTGGATGCTTCAGGGGCATATATTGATGGTGTCGGGCTATCAAAAGATCAAGCTGCGCCTGTTGTTGCATTTCTTACTGCAAAGGGTGACACAAATGAAAAAACACTTTTGAATTTACGGGACGTGGTTGGGAATTCGAGTACTGGTCTCGAGGGTATATCAGAATTGGATATGATGGCCGAATTTCTAACTGTAGGCGATTATACCTCTAAACGGGTTCAGCTGGACCCATCTGTTGTAAGAGGTTTGGAGTATTATACGGGTCCGGTATTTGAGGCAGAGTTAACATTCGAGATATATGACAAAAAGGGAAGAAAAAGACAATTTGGCTCTGTTGCAGGTGGAGGGCGCTACGATGACTTAGTTAAACGCTTCACCGGGCAAACTATTCCAGCGACTGGCGTTTCTATTGGGGTAGATAGACTTATGGCTGCACTGCGGGATAAAGCAGGATCTAGAATTGATACAATTGGGCCAGTTGTTGTAACGGTTATGGATCGAGAAAGGCTCAATGATTACATAAGTATCGTGTCAGAATTAAGGTCTGCTGGTATTCGTGCAGAAATGTATTTCGGAAACCCAAAGAATTTTGGCAACCAATTGAAGTATGCTGACAAACGGCGTTCACCACTGGCCATCATAGAGGGCAGTGAGGAAAAAGATAAGGGCCTTATCCAAATTAAGGACTTAATATTGGGCACGCAACTTGCCAAAAGCGCCACCTTGGAAGAATGGAAGGAAAGGCCAAGTCAATTTACTGTGTCCAGAAACGAAATGGTTTCTACGGTGCAAGAGATGCTGAAAGCTTTGAAAAAGTGAATGAGCAGAAACAAATAGAAATTGAAGCAGACCGGATTTTACGGTTATTTTCGAATTCAGGAGCAAAAATAGTACAGCCGACTATTTTGCAGCAGGCCGATACTTTGCTGGATTTATATGGTGAGGATATCCGAGCACGTGCGTATGTTACAAGTGATCCCTTTAATGGTGAGATGATGTTGCGGCCTGATTTTACAGTACCTATTGTAAAAACCCACATGAACGATTTATCAGGGAATGAAACTGCCCGTTATGCTTACTGTGGTAAGGTATTTCGACGGCAGGAAAAAAACTCGGATCGAGCGAGTGAATATTTGCAGGTAGGTTATGAGATTTTCGATCGTACAGACGTGATCCAATCTGATGCGGATGCTTTTTGTAGAATAAAAAATGCTTTGAGCGACTTGCCTCTCAAAGTTGCTACCGGTGATATTGGTATACTAATGGCTGCTGTATCTGGTTTGAAAACGACTGATAGACGCAAAAAATCTCTGTTGCGCCATATATGGCGCCCTCAAAGATTTAAAACTATTTTAGAAAAATTTACTGATGAAGTGAGCTTATCAACTAAACGATTTGATAGTTTTGACGAAGAAAAAAGTTTTGAGAACCAAGCTAAAGAAATTGGCTTGAGAAGCAAGTCTGAGATAATTGAGCGTATTGAAAGTTTACGGCAAGATAGTAAAGCATCTCCAATTTCTAAGACAGAGTTGGGGTTAATAAATTCATTGCTTAATATTGGCGACAAATGTCCTCAAGCATTAATTAAGCTTAAAAATCTATTACCTGATATGCCCGCTCTTCAGAGTGCTATCGAAAAATTTGAAAAACGACTGACAGCCCTGGATCATGCTAATGTTGATCTATCGTCAATTGATTTTGAGGCCAGCTACGGCAGGACTTCTATGGAATATTACGATGGATTTGTTTTTGGCTTTTACTCGGATAGCTACGCTGATCTTCCTCCAATAGCTACAGGTGGAAGATACGATGCTCTAACCAAGCATATTGGTAAGGGTCGAGAGATTCCTGCCGTTGGAGGTGTAGTCCGACCGGATTTAATAGTGAAATCGAAGGGTTTTGAAACCAATGGTTAAGCTAGGTGTACCTTCGAAAGGAAGATTGATGGAGGAGACTTTTTCCTGGTTTGACTCGCGTGGGGTGCATCTAGAGCGTACGGAGTCTAAAAGGGAATATGCAGGATACGTTAAAGGTATACAGGGTATAGAACTTTTACTTCTGTCCGCGAGTGAAATTCCCACAGAGTTAAATGAGGGTCGAATTCACTTTGGTGTCACTGGATCAGATTTAGTATGTGAAAAAGTACCCAATTGGGGTCAAAATTTAGAAGCCATAAAGTATCTGGGCTTCGGCTTTGCAGATCTTGTACTGTCTGTGCCGAAATTCTGGATAGATGTAGATACTCTAGATGATCTTGATTCTGCAGCCGAAGCTTTTCGAGAGAAACATGGGTTTCGTTTGCGTATTGCTACTAAGTACCATTACCTTGCTCGAGAGTTTTTAAAGTCAGCGGGTGTAGCTGATTATCAACTTGTCGATAGCCAGGGAGCCACCGAGGGTACTGTGAAAAATGAGACGGCTGAAGCTATAGCTGACATAACTTCTACTGGAGAAACATTAAAAGCAAACCACTTGAAAATTTTAGATGATGGGCTGATTCACAGCTCTGAAGCCACTTTGTTCAAGTCTAAGTCCGCATTTTTTGATGAGAAACAAAAAGCTGCCGCAAGTACATTTTTGACACTTATTTTAAGTGACTAAATAACACCAATTTTTGCTAACTCACCAGCTAATTCAGGTGGAAGTTCATCGTCCGAGTCACGGTGCATCCCTAAATCAGGAGGTGCCTTGTCTATTTTAAGGTATCTCCATCCTTGGAACGGTTTTTTTACTACTGGGCTTGTTCTGGTGTATTTAGGTTCAAGTACTATTGCACATCTTCTAATACCATCTTTTCTAACTACTTCATCAAAACGGATAATTTTCTGGCGACATTGAATAACTCCTTTTATAACCCAGTAAATTGATCCGCCTGCAACTAATTCTTGTTCGCGCTTGGGCCACATTCTAGTGACATGCCGAGGAAGTCCATCTTTGCCTTGAGCTGTCCTTGTTGATTGCCACTGTTGCAAATCACCGATACTGGACGTTCCTACACTCAATTTCACTAGGTGTATAGTTGCGGTCATGCGAGTGCCTTAATTATCTTATAAATATCTTCAATTCTGGTGTGTTGACGCAAATCTAGTTAACAGCTAGATTGTTGTACCTTATTTTTTGTATCTAACAACCTAGTGCTGCATAAAGGATTTTAAATGTCAGATTTTCCGATGGCAATCTCTCAGCAAATTTGGGATATGAAATATAGATTGAAGGACCAAAATGGAACGTTTCTTGAGCAAACAGTTCAAGACACCTGGCGTCGCATAGCCAAAGCTTTATCAGAAGTAGAAACCGAACCCAAAAAATGGGAAACTATTTTTTACAATGCTTTGACCGATTTTAAATTCTTGCCTGCGGGTAGAATAACAGCTGGATCGGGAACAAAACGCAATGTGACACTATTCAATTGCTTCGTAATGGGAGTGATACCTGATAGCATGAGTGGCATTTTTGATATGCTGAAAGAAGCCGCTTTGACTATGCAACAGGGTGGGGGAATAGGATATGATTTCAGTACTATAAGGCCAAAAGGTTCGCTCGTAAAAGGTATTGCCGCTGATGCATCTGGGCCCGTTTCATTCATGGATGTTTGGGATTCTATGTGCAGGACTATTATGTCAGCAGGCTCACGGCGTGGTGCCATGATGGCGACAATGAGGTGTGATCATCCTGATATTGAAGAATTTATCGCCGCAAAGTCAGATTCACAAAAACTAAGAATGTTTAACTTATCTGTATTAGTAACTGATGCATTTATGGAGGCAGTGAAAAAGGGCGAAGACTGGAAGCTTATCTATAATAATAAAGTTTATAGTGTTATAAAAGCAGCTGATCTTTGGGATCAAATTATGCGTGCGACGTACAACTTTGCGGAGCCGGGTGTCATTTTTATTGATCGAATAAATGAGACGAACAATTTAAGTTATTGTGAAACGATAACGGCAACAAACCCCTGTGGCGAGCAGCCTCTACCTCCTTACGGGGCATGTTTACTGGGTTCAATTAACTTGGCCAAACTAGTTGAGCATCCATTTGATAAAAATGCGTATTTGGACGTTTCTCAGCTAGAGGATTTAGTTTTTACGGCCGTTCGCATGATGGATAATGTTATTGAAGTATCTCAATTTCCGCTTGAAGCACAAAAGTTGGAAGCTAAAAACAAACGTCGTATTGGGTTGGGTGTGACTGGCCTTGCTGATGCTTTGTTGATGGTCGGTTTGCGTTATGGCTCTGATGAAGCAGTCAAAAAAACAGAAAAGTGGATGAAAACGATAGCCCGTTCAGCCTACAATGCTTCAATAAACTTAGCTGAAGAAAAGGGAGCGTTTCCACTTTTTGATCCCGAGAAGTTCATAGTTTCGGGCAACATGATCCAGATGGATGAAGATGTTAAAAAAGCGGTCAATAAATTTGGGATCAGAAATGCCCTTCTGACATCAATTGCACCGACTGGTACCATCTCGTTATATGCTGGGAATGTCAGCTCTGGTATAGAACCTGTTTTTGCATACAGTTATACGCGAAAAGTTCTGCAAAACGATGGCTCTCATGTTGAGGAAGAAGTTGTAGATTATGCAGTTAAATTGTGGAGGGATAAATTTGGTAATGCACCATTGCCAGACTTTTACGTCAGCGCTCAAAATTTGACCCCCGCAGATCATGTTAAAATGCAGGCTGCTGCCCAAAAGTGGGTTGATAGCTCAATATCTAAAACTATAAATTGCCCAGAAGATATAAGTTTTGATGACTTTAAA
>Ga0181607_10004790_pt1 | contig 11543 bp, 7 predicted proteins | sample 041ome_9_FD_132420 | JGI IMG/M metagenome (GOLD analysis project Ga0181607, IMG submission 132420) | Coastal salt marsh microbial communities from the Groves Creek Marsh, Skidaway Island, Georgia - 041413US metaG (megahit assembly) | ecosystem: Environmental > Aquatic > Marine > Intertidal zone...
CGACTTCCACCTGCTTCAATTAAAATAAGGGCATATGCAGACGCTGTCCGCGTGCTCGTGGTAAGCCCAAAAATTTCCATTTCGACCATAAATTCAGCGTCTAATGTGTGTGCTTTAGCTGTATCAGTTTCGCATTGGATACCGCTTATCAAGCTTATCCATTACGTATATTGCAAAGATAGCATTATTTAAGGTCGAACTAAAATACCTCACGAGCTACTTTATAGACCGACTCACTTTTTCCCATTGAATAATAGTGTAAGGTAGGAACACCAAATTCAATGAGCTCCTTTGATTGCTGTATAGCCCATTCAATACCAATTTCTTTTGCCTGATCGTTATTTTTGGCCTTTTCTAGTGCATTGGTTAAATCAAAAGGTAAATCGATGTGAAATATCTGTGGTAAGATCGTAAGTTGTCGTAGTGAAGTAATGGGCTTTAAACCTGGTACTATAGGTATAGTAATGTCGATTTCCCGGCATTTAGTAACAAAGTCAATGTATTTTTGAGTATCAAAGAACATTTGAGTGACGATATAGTCAGCCCCTTTGTCTACTTTTTGCTTTAAATACTTCATATCCAATTCTAAATTGGGGGCAGCCATATGCTTTTCTGGATAACCAGATACCCCAATACAAAAGTCTGAGTGATGGGCTTGCTCGAGTTCATCGTCTAGGAATATACCCCGATTTAAATCTACAACCTGTTCTAACAACTCGGAAGCGTATGCATGCCCCCCTTCCTCTGGCTTAAAGTCTCGATCTGGTTTACGTGCATCACCCTGAAGCACCATAATGTTATCAATGCCTAAAAAGTTTAAATCTATCAACGCATTTTCAGTCTCTTCTTTTGTGAACCCACCACAAATAATGTGAGGCACTGCATCTATTTTATATTTGTTTTGGAGTGCCGCACAAATGCCCACTGTACCTGGTCGTTTACGTACAGTTTTTCGTTCCAGAAGTCCATTGGGAAGTTTTTTGTATTCAAACTCCTCACGGTGATAGGTTACGTCTATAAAAGGTGGATTAAACTCCATTAGCGGATCTATATGATCGAAAAGAGTTTGTATGTGTTGCCCTTTTAGAGGAGGTAAAACCTCAAAGCTAAAAAGAGTTGAATCACCAGCATTTTCAAAGTATTGTGTTACTTTCATGGTTAGGCAGGCTGTTTATTAGATTCTTTTTTTAGGGTTGTCTTTGGTTCATACGTAAGATGCGAACGAAGCCAACTTTCTGTTTCCTCGACAGACATATCTTTACGTGCACTGTAATCACGTACTTGATCATGTTGAATGTTGCCAAGGGCAAAGTATCGAGAATCGGGATGGGAAATATAAAAACCACTTACCGAACTCGCTGGTAACATAGCCAGCGATTCCGTAAGACTTATCCCAATTCGTTCTGATACCCCGAGCAATGAAAAGAGTTTCCATTTTTCGGTGTGATCAGGGCAAGCTGGGTATCCGGGGGCAGGGCGAATACCCTCATACTGTTCGGCAATAAGTGCTTCGTTGTCAACCACTTCATGACTGTAAGCCCAGTATTCTGTGCGTACTTTATAGTGTAAATACTCCGCAAATGCCTCCGCCAAACGATCGGCTAACGCTTTTACAAGTATAATGGAGTAGTCATCCGAATTAGCTTCAAATTCATCGATTAATGCAGAAATATTCAAACCTGCTGTGACCGCAAACAACCCTATATAATCCACTTTATTCTGATCTTTTGGACTAATAAAATCGGCTAATGAAATATTGGGTTGTCCACTTCGCTTTTTGGCTTGCTGTCGAAGAAACTCAAATCGTTGAATGGGTTCTACCTTTCCCATAGATAGTTCCTGTTCACTGTAAGCAGGATATAATTCAACTGATTCGTGAGTACTGAGTGCAGGATATATACCAAATATTCCTTTCGCAGTCTGCGGACAGTCGCTTCGCATGCGATCTAACATCACCTGTGCATCCTTCCACAATTCTCTAGCCTGCTCCCCAACTACATGGTCCTGCAGAATGGCGGGGTATTTTCCGGTTAACATCCACGTCTTAAAAAAAGGAGTCCAATCAATAAAGGGAATTAACTCGTCTATGCTCACTAATTCTAGTTCATGAGTACCCTGTATCTTAGGTTTTCTAGGTTCGTAGTTTGTCCAATCTGCAGTCCATTTATTGGCCCTAGCTTGATCAAAATCAATATATTCTTTCTTTTGGGTTCTTCCAGCATATTGCACCCTCATTTGCTTATATTCGGCTTTAATTTTGGCTAAATAAGCTGGTCCATGTTCAACGCTTAAGAGATCGTTACTTACTGTCACAGCTCGGGATGCATCCAAAACATGGATTACCCCGTGTTCGTATGCTAGTTCAATTTTAACTGCGGTGTGTAGTTTGGATGTTGTTGCTCCTCCAATTAATAGAGGTATACTTAGGCCGGCTTTCTTCATTTCCTGAGCAACATCTACCATTTCATCTAGGGATGGGGTAATTAGGCCGCTAAGCCCAATCATAGCGACTTTATGTTCAATAGCAGCTTCAATAATCTTGTGCGTGGGTACCATGACCCCGAGATCAATTACATCGTAGTTATTACAGGCAAGTACCACTCCTACAATATTTTTTCCAATATCATGAACATCACCTTTTACTGTCGCAAGTAATACTTTAGTACGTGAAGTATCTTGTTTGAGGAGTTCTTTTTCAGCTTCTAAATATGGGGTTAGGTGGGAAACTGCTTGTTTCATAACCCTTGCACTTTTAACCACTTGTGGTAAAAACATTTTTCCTTCGCCAAAGAGATCTCCAACTACGTTCATCCCATCCATTAAAGGACCCTCTATGACTTCTAGAGGCGAGGAGTAATGGAGTCGTGCTTCTTCAACATCATCGATGATAAACTCGTTTATTCCTTTGATCAAGGCATGCTCTAAACGCTTGCTCACCCCTTCTTCTCTCCAAGCCAATTGAACTTTTTCTTTAACTTGTCCGTCATCCTTATACGAATCGGCTAGATCTAAAAGTCGCTCAGTTGCATCCTCACGCTTATTCCATAGCACATCCTCAACACATGTGAGTAGTTCTTCAGGAATCTCGTTATATACTTCTAATTGAGTCGGATTAACAATGCCCATATCCATACCATGTTGAATAGCATGGTATAAAAAGGCCGCATGAATGGCTTCTCGCACTTTGTTATTTCCGCGAAAAGAAAAGGAGACATTGCTTACCCCACCAATGATATGTGCACCAGGTAAATGCTCTCTAATCCATTTAGCTGTCAAGAAAAAATCCACTGCATTGTTACGGTGTTCTTCCATTCCAGTTGCTACTGGAAATATGTTAGGATCTAATATAACGTCCGATGCATCATATCCTAGGTCGTCTACTAGTATGCGATAAGAACGCTCGCAGATTTCAATTCTCCGCTCCAATGTATCGGCTTGACCATTTTCATCGAAAGCCATGGCGATAACAGCTGCACCAAATTTTTGAATAATTCGTGCTCTCTCGATAAAAATCTGTTCTCCATCCTTTAAAGAAATGGAATTAACCACCCCCTTTCCCTGCAGAGTTTTCAATCCCGCTAGAATGACATCCCATTTTGAGGAATCTACCATTATTGGTATTCGAGCTATGTCAGGCTCAGAGGCAATAAGGTTTAGGAAGTGTGCCATTTCCTGAGCGCTATCCAATAAGCCTTCATCCATATTCACATCGAGTATCTGAGCCCCTCCTTCTACTTGGTCTCGGGCAACATCTAGTGCCTGCTCGTACAGACCTTCTTTAATAAGTCGTAAAAATCGTTTAGAGCCCGTTACATTGGTACGTTCGCCAACGTTAATGAAATTGGTATTAGGACCCACAATAAAGGGTTCTAATCCACTTAGCCGTAAGGGTGAGGGTTTCATGGCAGCTCCTTTACAGTACGCAGTCTTGGCTCATATTCACTAGCAAGTGCCGCTATCTGTTTTATATGCTCTGGGGTTGTGCCACAACAGCCCCCTATAATATTGATCATATTCTCTTGCAAAAATGGGCGTAATTCTGTGGCCATTTCTTCCGGACTTTGGTCATACTCACCAAATTCATTAGGTAATCCTGCATTTGGATAGGCACTTATAAAATGTGGCGCATTATTGGCCAAAACCCGAATATAATTCTTCAATTGAGAGGCTCCTAAGGCACAATTTAATCCAACACTGAGTATTGGCGCATGGGATACCGATATGAGAAAGGCTTCAACGGTTTGTCCTGATAGGGTTCTCCCGCTTGCATCGGTAATGGTACCTGAAATCATGATTGGAAGCTGTTGATTACGTTCGTCAAATAGTTCCAACAATCCAAAGATAGCAGCTTTGGCATTAAGGGTATCAAAGATGGTTTCAATGAGTAGTAGATCGGCTCCCCCATCCATTAACCCGCTGGCTTGCTCTTTATATGCCTGTGCTAATTCGTCAAAATGAACCGCTCTATACCCAGGTCGTGTTACGTCGGGTGAAATGGATGCGGTACGATTGGTCGGGCCCAAGGCTCCTGCTACATATTTAGGCTGTTCGGATGCAAACTCTTCTATAGCCCGCTTGGCTAATTGAGCACTCACTTTATTCAACTCGTAGGCATAATCACTCAAATCATAGTCTGCTTGTGCAATGGAGGTACTAGAAAACGTGTTGGTCTCCAAAATATCGGCTCCTGCATCCAAGTAGGCAAGGTGGATATCTTTAATTATATCTGGCCGAGTCAGAGATAAAAGGTCGTTGTTGCCTTTTAGGTCAACATGATGGTTCATGAACCGATCCCCTCGAAAATCTGCCTCACCAAGTTGGTGCTGCTGAATCATGGTTCCCATTGCCCCATCTAAAATCAATATCCGCTTTTCTAAATCTTGTTGAATCATTTTATCCATAAATTAGGGCGTAAATATACACATACACCCCGCAATACCCAAGCTTTAGCGGCCTACGTTCAAGTGCAACTTCGATCCTTTATATATTGACCATATGGGAGTAGCTATTGCCAACCGCACCCTTCCAAAGTCGGTTCTAAAGGAATAGCTAAACCCAGCCGACCATACTGTTTCATTGGTACTTGCTACTTCTATGTTGGGCTCAAAGAATTGAAAATAGGCTCCTGCGGTAAAAAATTCCCAGTAATCGTAGTCTTTCATAGGAATTACATAACTGGTTATGAATCGATAGGCCCATTCTGCATCGAATTGACGCTCATAAAAACCAGGCAGGCTTTTGGCACCACCAAATACAATGGCATAGGTCCAAGGTAATTCGTCTGCCCAAACCTGATCGTACACCTGATTTAGTCGTATTAAACCTATGCCTATTTTTGGTGATTCAAGTGTGGTTTCAAGGTGCAATGAATGAAGCCATTGAGTTGTATTTCCGGAATATTGATTCCCTATTTGTGTGCTTTTTTGATGGGTTGATCTTACGTCTAATTGAGTAGCTAAGTTCCATTCAGCGATGTTAAAACGCTGATAAGTCCCTAATTCCACAGCGATGGCTTGGTAGGCATGTAAATTGGTTTGTTGCTGCCGAGTGGAGCTGCTATTCTCCCAAGCTAAATTCAGACTATACTTTCGGTCGGCATCTACAAGCAAACGTCCTCCTAAGCCCACTATACTTTGTTGATATACACTGTCTCTTTGTTCAAGCTCAATAAAAGCGTCTAAGAGAAATTGCTCACGAATAGGTTGCTGAATCCGGAGTGAAGTTGAGGTATAATCGATATCGGTTCGTGTAAATCGAAAATCCAAGGCCTGATTAACCTTCCATAGTTCAGGAATCTGCAACTCTAGATCACCAACTAACATCCATCGATTCTCATCTAATGGCACCACCCCTAACACACCTTCCACCGAAGTTCTAGGGATGCGTGTACCCGAACTTGTATCCAGTTGGTTTACTGATTTACTAGTTTGTATACTTATATATAATTCAACCAGCTGTTTTGTATGGTCTTCTTTGAGTTGATCAATCTGAAGCCATTCATTGGAAGCTAGTGGCCGCTGCTTTTTGACTAGCACATTTGTAACCAATTCACTTATCCATTCATCGCTATAGGGTTTATTCAGAAGTGTATCTACAATGACATCGGGATTTAATGTCATTATCGCCGTTGACTTATGTTGCTGACCTTCGCCAGGTGTATAATTCGTGGTTTTTGGTTGATTGAGGGTTGCATCAACCAGTACAAATCGGGTTAATTTGTAGGGATATTTGGCGGATTGAGCATACACAAGAGGTGTGAAACCTATGACTAACAGGCTTATGCAGATGAGAAAAATTGCAGGACGATACAGGTGCAATGCGGTGAGTTAGTGTTGATTATCTGAACTTGTTCATGATCAGCTAAAGATTCTACTATAGTATAGAAGCCATAAAATAGATAGTAAAAAAAAATTGTACTAACTATTCTTTTTGGATTTAAATGTGATTAATTTTATTGGTTATTCGTTGTTTTTTTTATAGCCAATAAGCAGTCTTGTTTAACGGCTTTTTTCTTTAGTCTTATCTCGTTTTTATCCCATTTTTTTAGCTTTCACTTTAATCTTTTCATTTATTTCCTACATGAAAAACAGTTACAAAGAACTTATTGAGCAGACGTACTACTTTCCCCAAGAAGGTTTTGATCTACACGATGGCACACTTCATTTTAATGGAATCGATCTCAAAAAAATAATTGATACCTATGGTACTCCCTTTAGAATTAATTATTTGCCAAAAATTAGGGAACAAATACAAGAAGCTAGAAGTCTCTTTAATAAAGCAATGGTAAAGCATTCCTATGAAGGTTCGTATGAATTTTGTTATTGTACCAAGTGCTGTCACTTTAGTCATGTGGTTAAAACAGCGCTTAAGGAAAACGTATCATTGGAAACATCTTCTTCATTTGATATAGATCTGATCTTAAAACTATACGAACAAGGTGCTTTAACGAAAGAAACCACGATTGTTCACAATGGTATTAAGACCGAAGAGTACATTAAAAAAATTCGATTTTTACAAAAGCAAGGCTTTGAACATACCATCACCATATTGGATAGTGTTCAAGAACTAGATCGAATTACTATGCATAATCTAGACAGACCAATAAAAATCGGACTTCGAATAACCATTGATGAAGAGCCTCAAGCAGCTTATTACACATCTAGATTAGGTATTAATAAACGAGAATTATTGGAACTGGTAAAGGAAAAAATACAGCCAAACCCCTTACTTGAGCTTCACATGATCCATTTCTTTGTAGATTCAGGGATCAATGACAATTTATATTACTGGGGTGAGTTCAAAAAAGCTCTGCAATTATACACCCAGATTAAGCAATTGGCCCCATCCCTCCAAGCCTTAAATATTGGTGGTGGCTTTCCGATTAGAAACAGCTTGGGATTCGAATATGATTACGAATACATTGTGGATGAAATCGTTCGAAACATCAAAGAAACCTGTATAGAAGCACAGGTTTCAGTACCTGATATTTATACTGAATTCGGAAAATACACCGTTGGTGAAAGTGGGGCAGTTATCTTTAGAGTTATCGAACAAAAACAACAAAACGATACTGAATTATGGTATATCATTGATAATAGCTTAATGAATACCATACCTGATGCTTGGTCCATCAATGAAAAATTTATTCTACTCCCAATTAATAAGTGGGAACATAGTTATAAACGTATTCATATTGGTGGTATAAGCTGTGACCATTCCGATTACTATAACTCTGAGCAGTTAAATCAACAAATACTTTTGCCTGCGTACGAAGATAAAAAAGAGGAGGATCCTCTGTATATTGGATTTTTTCACACGGGTGCGTATCAGGAAGCAATTTCGGGGTATGGGGGCATAAAACACTGCCTAATTCCGTCACCACGACAAATTGTAGTAGACAAAGATGAACATGGTAATCTTATAGATTATCTATACAGAGACGAACAATCGGTCAGTAATATGCTATCCATTCTAGGCTATGATGAATAATGCTATTTTCTATTGGAGTACTGTTTTCAATCCTCTAATTTGGACAGTAGCACTAACACTCCACCTAATAATAAGAAAATCCCAATGACGATTAATATGGTTTGAATAATCGACATAACCCTCCTCTAACTCAATTAACTATCTTTACTATTAATTTAACTTTATAACGCTAAAAGGCAATGTCAAAAGGACCAATTTCTACTTTTTTACAAACGAATTTTAAGCACTTTAATGCCGCCGCATTAATTGAAGCTGCCCAAGCCTATGAACAGAAATTACTGGAAGGACATTCTATGTTGGTAAGTTTGGCTGGAGCAATGAGTACTGCAGAATTAGGGATAAGTTTAGCAGAAATGATTCGGGCAGATAAAGTTCATGCTATTTCATGCACAGGGGCTAACTTAGAAGAAGATGTTTTTAATTTAGTGGCTCATAATCACTATAAGCGCATTCCTAATTATCGAGACTTAAGTCCTTTTGACGAACAAGAGCTGCTCAACAATCATTATAACCGAGTCACAGATACCTGCATACCTGAGATGGAAGCAATGCGAGTAATTGAGGAGCATTTAGTCCGGCGTTGGGTCAGTGCCGCTAGTAATGGAACTCGGAAGTTTCCCCATGAATATTTTTATGACCTACTATTGTCAGGAGATATTTCATCATCCTATCAAATTAACCCGGAACACTCTTGGCTACTAGCTGCGGCTGAAAAGAATTTACCCATCGTTGTTCCCGGCTGGGAAGACTCTACCTGTGGAAATTTCTTTGCTTCTCATTGTATCGAGGGCAGAACCAACCCACAGGTTGTAAGATCCGGGATAGAGTATATGATTGACCTAGCAGCATGGTATCAGAAAGAATCTGTAAAGGGTATTGGATTCTTCCAAATTGGTGGTGGAATCGCTGGTGATTTCCCCATTTGTGTGGTACCTATGATTGAACAGGATTTGGGTATCTCAGCGCCTTTATGGTCATATTTTTGCCAAATTAGTGATTCAACCACTAGTTATGGGTCCTATTCCGGGGCTATTCCTAACGAAAAAATAACGTGGGGAAAATTAGGTGTGGATACGCCAAAATTTGTCATAGAATCTGATGCAACCATTGTTGCTCCACTAATTTTTGCGTATCTACTAGACAAATAAATTTTTCGGAATTAATGTCTTCACGCCTAATCACTTCAAATAAGAACGATACTCGTCTTCCTAAGCTAGATAGCGTCTTAGACCTGTATGATTCTCTACTGCTGCCTAGGCTCGTTGAAGAGAAGATGCTTAAGCTTTTACGACAAAATAAAATAAGCAAGTGGTTCTCGGGTATTGGACAAGAGGCCATTTCGGTTGGGGTGACTAAGGCCTGTAATGATGAGGATTTTCTACTCCCCATGCACAGAAATTTGGGCGTATTCACAAGTAGATATGTACCTCTCTACCCCCTATTTTGTCAACTTTTTGGTAAAGCTGATGGCTTTAGCTCGGGCCGTGAACGTTCATTTCATTTTGGTAGCTTAGAGCACAGGATAGTTGGTATGATATCGCATTTAGCGGCTATGATGCCTGTGGCAGACGGTTTAGCACTTGCCAATAAATTACGAGATAATCAATCAATTGCGGTATCCTTTTGCGGGGATGGAGCCACTAGTGAGGGTGATTTTCACGAAGCCTTAAACCTGGCTGCTGTTTGGAATTTACCTGTAGTCTTTATCATAGAAAACAATGGATATGGCCTATCCACACCAACATCACAACAATACGCATGCGAACACTTAGTAGACCGTGCCATTGGCTATGGTGTTAAAGGTATACAAGTAGACGGAAATGATATATTTGCTGTAATGGATGCAATGAAAGAAGCACGAGCCAGTGCTTTAAAGGGTAAACCTGTGCTCATCGAAGCACAGACATTTAGAATGCGGGGACATGAAGAGGCCTCTGGGACGGCGTATGTGCCCAAAAACATGATGGCTGAATGGGCAAAGAAAGATCCCATTGTGCGTTTTGAGCAGTATCTTCGTCAGAATTTCGACTATACCGATCAGCAATTTTCTGAACATAGCATACGGCTTAGAGATGTATTCAAAACTGACTTAAACAAAGCACTTGTGGCCAATGATCCCAGTTTTGATGAGGAAGTCGAACGAGCAGCTATTTTTGCTCCTCAATATAGATCTAGCTCTACTCCTGAGGCTAAAGTAGCAAAGAATGTAGTTGAAAAACGGTTTATAGATGCCATTTCTAATGCATTATCACAGAGTTTACGAGAAGACGAAAATGTGCTTCTTATGGGGCAAGATGTAGCTGAATATGGTGGGGTTTTTAAAATATCTGATGGGTTCCTAAACGAATTTGGTGAACAACGAATTAAAAATACACCCATCATAGAATCAGGTATCTTAGGGGCTGCTTTAGGTTTATCATTGGATGGTTTTAAGCCCATTGTTGAGATGCAATTTGCCGATTTTGTGAGTTGTGGGATGAATCAAATCATTCAAAATATAGCCAAATCGCATTACCGTTGGACGCCGGGAATTAATGTGACCATACGCTTACCTCATGGAGCAGGTGTTGGAGCAGGGCCATTTCATTCACAATCTCCAGAGTCATGGTTTATGCCTCATGCGGGCCTGAAAATTTTAGTACCCTCCACTGTGGAAGATGCCCAAAACATGCTATATAGCGCCATATTAGAACCTAACCCTGTTTTATTTTTTGAACATAAAAGACTTTATCGTAGCCTAAGAGAGACGGTACCTGTAAAGGCAGAATGGACCGATATTCATGCCGCTAGGGTACTACGTGAAGGGAATCACATGAGCATAATTACTTTTGGCTGGCCAGTTCATTGGGCTTTGGATATTGCTAAAGAAATGGAAGAACAAGGTATTTCTATTGAGGTCGTTGATTTAAGGAGTTTAGCTCCTATCGATTGGTCCACTCTGCTAGGTTCTGTTAAGAAAACGAATCGTGTTTTGTTACTGCAAGAAGCCTCGGAAATAATGGGCCCCATGAGTGAGATTGCTTCTTATCTTTCAGAGCACGCCTTTCAGTGGTTAGACGCTCCTATCAAAAGAGTATCATCCATCCATACACCAATCCCATTCAACAAGAATTTAGAAGATGGCTATTTAGCACAACATCGCCTCAAGGAGCAGGTATTGGACTTGTTAAATTTCTAAGTTATTACTTAGTCAAATTTAAGCGTAGTTATGCGGATGAATGAGGCGTTTGATAAGCAGCATTAGTATTCCATTAACGTCCATCGTTGAAAATCCTTTGATTGCTCTATCAGCGTCTAACAATGCGTTAAATATTCCCATCATATCCTCAGCAGTATATCGATTTGCATCGGCGGATAATCGTTTGTAATAATATGGAGAGTTTATGTGAAGAGCTTTTTTTATCTCATTGTCTGATTTAGAAGCCTGCTTAAGCCGAATAATCTGCCATAGTTTTAAAAAATCTGAATATAAAAAAGCCACAATACGAATAAGTTCACCGGTATCTGATTTACTTTGTTGTAGGATTCTTTCGGCAATAAAAAAGGCTTCTTGA
>Ga0181607_10004794_pt1 | contig 11540 bp, 6 predicted proteins | sample 041ome_9_FD_132420 | JGI IMG/M metagenome (GOLD analysis project Ga0181607, IMG submission 132420) | Coastal salt marsh microbial communities from the Groves Creek Marsh, Skidaway Island, Georgia - 041413US metaG (megahit assembly) | ecosystem: Environmental > Aquatic > Marine > Intertidal zone...
GGTTGTCACTGTCGAGTCTCAAATCGAACGTGGCACCCGTTGGAGTTGATTCATGTCTGGGAAACGATTTTTGTACGCCGCAATTGCTGCGGCTCTCTGCCTCACATTGCCAAACTTTGCTTGGGCGCAGTCACACGGAATCGACCTGCGGAACTCCCTGATGCCAGCGTCCGGCGGGATGGCTGGTGCTAGCATTGCGGCTCCCCAAGACTGCATTTCAGCGATCAATGGGAATACCGCCGCCATGACGCAATACGATGGGACAACCATGATCCTCGGTGCGGCATGGGCTGAACCGACCGTCCGTCTGACGCAATCACAGGCTGCACCGGCGATCGGCGTAAGTCCATTTTCTGCAAAAAGCAGCACACCTGGTTCACTTGTGCCCGCAATCGGTGTGACCCAAGAAATCGATGGACTACCGCTGCCCGTCACCCTGGGGCTGGGATTTGTGGGAGCAGCCGGTGCCGGCACAAGCTTCGTTGGCGAACCGAACAGCAACAACACGGCGAGCTATCTGCTGCTGTTGGAAGTTCCCCTGGCAGTAGCGGTGGAAGTGACCGAAAACCTCTCTATTGGAGGTTCCATGGTGATTGGTGACGGATTTTCCTCTGGCCCGTTCGTCGGCAATAGCAAGATGACCAACGCGTACTCTCTCCGCGGTACGGCTGGAGTCAACTATGAAATTGCAGAAAACTGCTGGCTGGGAGCGTACTATCTCTCAACACAAGAGTTTCGTTTTCAAGACCAAGTCGTGCTATTCAACCAAACAACCCCACGCGATATGTCGATCGGTCTCCCACAGCAAGTCGGGATCGGCATCGCAAATAGCAGACTCCTAGACGGCAAACTGCTGTTAGCTGCCGATGCACTCTACTTCGATTGGGAGACTGCCCCGCTATTCAGCAGTATCTATAACAACTCATGGGCGATGCAGCTCGGAGCCCAATACACTACCCGAAGAAATGCCAAACTGAGATTGGGCTACGCGTACTCAGGAAACCCAATGGACCAGAGTGTTGGAACCGAGGTCGCCGGTATTCCAGTCCCTGGTGGAGTGCCATCGGTAAAGTATCTCCAGTCACAATTCTCTGCACAGTGCAATCACCGTATCGCCGGGGGCCTCGGCGTCGACATTTACCCTGGCATCCAGCTTGATGCCTTCGCCGGCGGCATGTTCCCTGCCACAGACCAGTTCGGAAGTTCCACCGTGACAACGCTGTCAAGCTACTGGGTTGGGTTTGGGTTGACGTGGCACCTCGGCGACCGCGGACAACGTTCGTAAAATATGGTTTAAGGGAAGGGATTTTCTGTCATTTCAGAAATACCTTGCCCACTTGACGTGCCCCCAGGAATTGAACCAGTTTCTAAGTTAGGTTTTCCTGTGCCAAGTGCCTCTGTCGTTCAGCCAATCTCTTCAGGCTGGCCCCGCGGTCACTCCGGCTTCGAAGCCTTGAGGAAGGCGTAGGGCTTGGTGGGCTCAAAGTGTGACGAGGCGTTGCCGCTGTAGGTCTCTCCGTTTTTCAGGGGGAGCCTCAGGACGTTGCTGCCCGCTGCAAAGTTGAGCTCCTTGAGAGGCACCCAGAACACCGACGGGCTGGTGGCTGAGTCGAAATACACCACCCGTTCCTGCTGGTCATGCACCGTCCGCCAGATGGTGCTGGCGATGTTGGGCTTACCCGGTGTGCTGATCCCCAGCGGTGCCGAAGCATTGCGGATCACGCTCAAGACGGAGGCGACGGCCTCTGTTTCGTGGAGATCGTCAGGGATCGCATTGACGTAGAAACTCGCTCGCACAAACCGATCGCTCGCCCGGATGGTGCCCGGCAGCATCGTGTCACCACCGATCTCCTGCCAGTAGGCGTTGAGTGCGAGCTGCTGATCAAAAGGAGGTGAGTTGGTCATCACGGTGTAGTCCTTGCCGTGATGGATGACGAGGCGGCCATCGAGATACTCAAGGATCGCTGAGTCGCCGGTCGTGTCAGACATCGCCACGTGGCCAACACCAGCCTCTCCGTTGGGCAGCGTGGGCGCGACGATCGTGAAGGGGTTTTTCTCCAAAGCAGCGACCGCTTCTGCCACGGTGGCGTAGGAGTCGAGGATGTACTGAGCCCAGCCGCCGATCGAGAGCCCCGGGCTTTCGACGCTCGGCGTGCCGTAGCGGCTTTCTGCCAGGTAGAGCGTGTTGACGACGAGCCCCTGCTCATTCATGCCGTCGACGCTGGCGACTCCATAGAAGCTGACGACCACGGAGCCAAAGCGGCTTGTCCACTTCAGACTGTTTGCGCCGGCATTGCCATCCCGCTGTATGCCGCGTGGAAAAACCCAGAGCTCTGAGCCGGGATCCTCCACCCAGTCCATCGAGCGGCCAACGATCACGCGGCCATCTGCAAACCGGTGCATGCAGCGGGTGCATGCTGTGGCGGTTGCAGGACCCAGGGCCGAGTTCAGGAATGCTGCGGTGGCCAGAGCGATCAGAACGGGGCGGCGCATGAGGATGTTCTCAAAGGGCTTGGGAAGTGAGTTTCTGGAGGATATCAAGCCAGATCAGCGGATGCCCGGCAGCATGCTAAAGCGACTCACGGCGGTCAGGCAGGGAGAGCACGTCTGTGAGCCATTGCCGAGCCTGCTGCCGAGCGGGCGATGGGCGGAGGGCCCAGTCGTCGTCATGATTGAGAAAGCCGGTCTCGAGAAACTCAAAGCCGCCTTGGGGGCTGAGCTCTGCAAGGTAGCGCTGCGTGGCTGCCAAGGCAGGCGGCAGCGACTCATCGGTCGCCGCTTCTGTCGACTCGGCGAGAATCAGCTGCCGGCGATCACCGAGCCTCGCGAGCCGCGCCTTCGCCGACGCGGCATCGCTGTGAGGAAACGGCCAGGTTCTCAGCCCGTCGTAGTGGCTGAAGCAGACGGCGGCCTGCCAGAGCGAGGCCATCTCATCGTCGGCCAAGCCAAGAGCGTTGCAGGCGATCGACCCTCGCGAGAAACCGACCAAGACCACACGCTCCGGATCGCCTGCGAAGCGTTCGCAGACGTCGCGAATCGCAGCCTTGGCATAGGCGATCGTGGCTGCGTGGTCGTATGTCGGCGGCGTGCCCCACCACATCGACACATTGTGCGAGCCAGTGCCGTCAAGATACGGCAGCCCGAGCACGATCGCGCCGTCGGTGCCGGCCAGGCCTTGGGCGAGGCAGGCGTCTTCAACGCGGCCAGAGTTGGTGTCGCCATAACGCCCAGCAAACGGTCCGTTCCCCGCCCATTCGATAAGCACCGGCCAGGTCCGCTTTGCCTGCCAGTCTGTCGGCAGACTCAGGGTGTGGTAGCAGGCAGCGTCTTCACGGTCGGGCAGACGCATCAGTACGCGGCGGCCGGCTGCCGGCGGCGTGGTGGCGAGCGGTGGCAGGAGCACATCCGGGGCTGTTTGCGAGATCGTGCGTGGCCCGGCCGCACCGCTCTCGCTCGGCACGAGGCGGATCTGTCGAATATCCATCACCGCGTTGTGGGCTTTCTCGACGCAGCCGACGCGGAGGATATGCCGCTCAGCCGCGGGAAGCTCGAGTGTGCCGACCTTATGCCAGCGAAAGTTCTGGAAGTGGCCGGTGTCGACGACGACGTGCTCAACGGTCTGCTCGCCCACGCCAAACGCCACCCGGCTGCCGCCCTGGCCGCCTCCACAGCCCTGGAGCACATGCAGATCCCAGCTGCCAGCAGCATCCGTGGCAAAGGCCCACTCCGCCACGTCATCGGCGTTGACCCAGTAGCCCACCGTTCGCTTGTGGGGCAGCGGCTCAAACTGCAGCTTCTCCCCAGTGACCATGGCATGCCGGGCGGGCAGGGTGATCGTGCCGTCTTCATCAGCACGGCAGAGATGCCCGGCTGGCGCATGCAGGGGAGGCGAATCGAGCCGTAGGGTGATGGTTGCTGGATAGGTGACACCCTCAGGCAGGGTGAGCGTCCAGGTGTCTGGTGTTTGCGTGAGCCGCAGCAGCAGCTCGGGGGAAGGCAACGAAGGGGCCAGGTAGGCATGCTCACTAGGTGGGTTGGCTGCCTGTGCATCGGCTGCCAACCGAGGAGCCCACGACGCTTCGAGGACCACGTTGTTGAGCCGGGGGAACTGGATTGCTCCAGTGTCTGGAGCAGCGTCGAGCAGAAACGAAAGCGTGGTGCCTTCAGTTCGGCAGGGAGCGTCAGCTGAGTTTGGGAGGTCGAAGGCTCCGGCCGGAACAGCGAGGCCAGCAGCGACGCCAGCAAGGCAGAGCATGAACGCGGCCTGGCAGTGTGCAGCAGCGAGTTGTCGCGAGGAGTGTCGAACAGGGTGTCTCATGAGCCAGAGTTCTCGGCTGAAGAAGTGGGATTCCAGAAGGTGGGCAGCTCTTCACCGGCGCTGATCCCGAGTGGAAAACGCAGGCTGAAGGGGTGTTCGGCAATGCCCGCTAGCTGACGGAGGGCCTGGTGCAGATGCTCCGGGCGGATGCGGATGCCGTCGTCCGGAGCATTGGCCAATGTGGCTGGGCTAAGTCGATGAGCAAACTGTTCGCCGTCTGTTGCACCAAGCACGCGATTGCCATGAATGCCGGGGCCCAGAAACATCGCGGAGCCGATCGACCAGTGGTCTTTCCCATCCCCTTTGTTGTAGTGCGGCGTGCGGCCCATCTCGCTCTGCATGATCACCACAAGCTGGTCGCGGAGGTGTAGGTCTTCCGCCCGGTGCAACGCGTAGGCAATTCCCTCGAGGAGTTCGGGGATCAGCTTCATCTGATCGCGGTCGTTGTTGGCGTGGCTGTCGAACTGCCCAATTGAGAGGTTGGCCGACACGCACACACCTGCCGCAAAGGACGCAAGGGCGATTTCTACCTGTTGAGCAAGGCGCTGCTTGGGGATCTCCTTGGGGACGTGCGGCGTGATGCGGGAGAGGGCTTTGGAGTTGGTCTGGGCGGCATAGAGCATGCTCTCAGCCTGCCCCGAACGAGGCAGGAGCGGCCCGGCGATCCGCGAGTCATGCCTCTGCTGGATCGCCCGCTCGATCGCTTCGAGGGCGAAGTCGTCGTGGTAGGGAGCACGCAGGTTGCCTTCGATCGCATCTGCATTGGCAATCCGCTGCAGAGACGGCAGATAGGGCACGCGTGACATCGCCACCAGGTTGCCGGTGGCAGAGTAGTTACCAAAAGTCAGAAAGGAGAGCGGGCAGGAAGGTCCTTGGCAGGCGGCAACGAGGGCAGCGAAGGTCGGGTAGGCCAGGCTGTCGAGCTTGCCTGTGGCCATGTACCGCGAGCAGGGAGAGTGGTTGTTGACCGAATAGTCGAGGCCATTGAACGTGAGGAGTTCTTTGCCGAACTCCGCGTAGAAGTCTTCGTTGGAGAGGCCGCCCTCTTTGTGGGCTGCTGTCGGAGCAAAGGTGTGGTTGCCCTGCGTGAGAATGTCTCCCTCACGGTAGAGCCGATTGATGCCCTCACTCCCTTTGGGATCCATCAGGAGAGTCGTGTCCCACCCTCCCGCCGCATTGAAGACCAGGTAGAAGGGGCCGCCGTAGGCGGGCAGGTCGTCTTCTGATGCGCGGGCAGCCTCTGGATCGGCCATCACAGGAACGGCAAGGCCCAAGCCCGCCGCACCACAGGTGGCCAGGAACCGTCGTCTGGATCCGGTGAGGCTACTCATAGAGAAACTCTGGCTGCCGTAGGAGGTACGTGACGACTGCTCGCCAGGCACGCACGGTGTAGTGAGGGTCGGGCACAGGGGCTTCGAGGCCTTGTCGACAGTGCCAGGCCTCCTCTTTTTCGATGTGTTCCTGTGCGGCGGCATCGCGGACCACGCTGGCAAAGAGGGCAAAGGTCTGCTGCACCTCGGCCGAAGACTCGGCGTCGTCTCGTCCGAGGATCCGCTGATGCAGATGGACGATCGTGTGACAGATCTGCTCGTCGCTTTGTGGCGCCACGCCCGGGAGGACGGTCGGCTCGATCGCGGGAAAGAGCAGCCGCTCGGTGGGCGGACGGCTGAAGTCGAGGGCGACGTTCTTACAGGCAACATCGTTGGCCATCGTCCGCTGGATCGCTCCCATCGCGCCGCTGGGGCTGGTCGCCCGCTCGGTCACCTCCTTGGAGTCGATGCCGCCGTAGAGCATCGCTGTCTGCTCGCTAAGACGTCCCCATCGCTTGCCGAAGATGGCCTCGATCTTTCGTTCGAGCTGCTCTGGCGAGAGCAGCCTGACCACACCGATCTCCTCGAGCTCAGCTAGCCGCTCAGCAGACATCGCAGCAGTCAGCCCGTCAGCCCGATAGAAGTCAGACATGATCCAGTCTTTGAGCAGCTGCTTGAAACTGAAGTCAGCTGCTCGGAACCGGTCGGCGATCGTGTCGACCTCGCACTGCATCGCCTGCCAGCTGCGATAGCGGGCGTCGGCGAAGGGATCGTCGAGGTCGTTCGGTGGCAGCATCGGGTGGCGACCGGTGAGCAGGTAGTAGGCATGGCCGGCCATTGTGCGGGCGAAGCGTGGGTCGGCTGCTGTCTGCTCGCCGAGCCACTGCAGGGCCCGCCACCGCTGGTCTTCCGGCAGCGGTGTGCCTTCAAAGCCGGCGGGAAACATGTCATCAAACCAGCCTTCATGGCGACGGCCGTAGATGCTGAAGTTGGCATCAAACCGCCAGTAGTCCTGAAACAGCCCGGCGACAGGATCGAGTGTCTTGTGGCAGACGACACACTCTGCGGCCTGCATCGTCGGAATCTCATAGGCAGCGGTGGCCGCGGCCGCATCCGAGCCGCGTGAGGCGAGTTCGAGAATGTCGACACCGAGGAAGTGCAGATAGTACATCCTCGCCCGCAGCCGATTCCGGTTGGTCTCGGTGGTGGGATAGCGACTGAGATACTGAAACGTGCTCAGCAGGCCGGCATGCGGATAGAAGCCGGTGGCAGACTCCTGGTTCTCTTTCGGGCTGCGGCCGGTGAGCGCCGGGAGCCTGACGGGGAGATACTCAAAGGGATCGCTCGGGTCTGCAAAGGCGTCCTCGAGGTCTTTGAACACGCCATACCCGCGGGCGGAGTAGGGCGACACCATGATGTAGTCGCCGGTGATGATTTCGGTGAAGGGACGGTCGTGACGCACGATGTCGTCGATCAGCCGCATCGGTTCATCGAGCAGGGCCGCTCGATACTCGTTGGCGAGCTTGTAGCCTGCCTGGCGACGCTCTTTCTCGTCAGCGATATGGCTCAGGTCATGCCGCTGATACCAGCCGCGAGTCTTCTCAAAGTGCTCGTAGGAGAGCACCGTCTGATCGGGATTTCCGTCGACACCCTGGGTGAGAAAGATGTCGTTGAAGCCTTCGCGAAGCCTCGTGTAGAAGGCCTCCTCCTGCATCACCGCATCCAGCAGGGCTGGGATCGCATCGAGGTGGCCCTCGGCAACCGCCGAACGCTCGGCAGCGGTGGGGAGTCGGCCAGCAAGTGAGAGCGTGGCCCGCCGGAGCAACGCCTGATCAGAGAGCATGGCCACGCCCGCGAAGAGTGAGGGGCGAACACTCGCCTCCTCCCCGCTTTCGGCGAGTGGGTCGGTCTGTCTCTCAACAAACGCCGCCACCACCTCGGCAGCTGCGGAGTCAGGGGAGAGCACTTCGCCGCCCCCATGCTCCAGGCCTCCAGTCGCTTTGAGGAGCAGCAGGGGGCCTTCCTCGGTGGTGATACTGGCGAGGGCCGAGAAGGCGGCCAGGTTGTGGCGATGAGCCGCCACGCGAGCGTCGCCAGTGGTCACTCGTGGATCTCGCAGCACAAGCCGTGTGTCTTCCGCGTCGCCGCCCGGTTGGTGGCAGACAAAGCATTGCTGACGAGCCACCTTGGCCCACAGTTCATCCGCAAACCGCTGCTCGCTGAGCGAAAGCGTTGTTGAGCCGGGGCAGGCCGCCGGTTCTGCAGCAGCGGACGTGAGTCCACTCAGGACAATGATCAGGACGATCATCGGGATGGCGGCGGGTTGCATGAAGAGCATCGGCTGGAGAAACCCTTCGCAGGAACATGGCGGCAGGTTGTGTCACCCAAAGACCTGACGCTTAGCATATCCGAGCCGATGGAGGATCGCCGTGCTTTGGCCCCCGACCGTGATAAGATGCCGGCCAAGAACGATCGGTGGATTATTTGGGGGTGCTTTATGCGGTGGTGTTTTCTTCTGGTGGCGTTGGTGGTGGGTGGGCTGGCCCTGCGGACGGAGGCTGCGGAGTCGCACACGCCGCGGCCCAACATCGTGCTCGTCATCGCTGATGACCAGGGCTATGGCGACCTTGGGCACACAGGCAATCCCGTTATTCAAACTCCACACATCGACGCCCTGGCGAGTGAATCGACGAGCCTCACCGACTACCACGTGGCTCCCACCTGTTCGCCGACACGCGCGGCGTTGATGACCGGCCATTGGACAGATCGCACCGGTGTCTGGCACACGATCAATGGCCGCTCGATGCTCCGCGAAAATGAGGTCACACTCGGCCGACTGCTTGCCGACAGCGGCTACGCAACTGGGATGTTTGGCAAGTGGCACCTTGGCGACAACTTCCCCTACCGTCCAGAAGACCGTGGCTTTACGGAGGTGTATCGACACGGCGGTGGTGGTGTTGGGCAGACGCCAGACCTCTGGGATAACGCCTACTTCGATGGGCACTACTTCCACAACGGCGAGGTTGTTGAGGCTGAGGGCTTCTGCACGGATGTGTTCTTCTCGGCCGCAAAGACCTTTATCAAGACGTCGGTCGAGCAGAAGCAGCCGTTTTTCGCCTACATCAGCACCAATGCGCCGCATGGGCCGTTGCACTGTCCGCAGAAGTATCTCGATCTCTATGCCGATCAGCCGCCGGCGATTGCAGCCTTCTTCGGGATGATCACCAACATCGACGACAACGTCGGCAGCTTGCGGCAAATGCTGGCCGATCTCGGTGTGGCTGAGAACACGCTCTTCATTTACACAACCGACAACGGCACGGCGACTGGTGCAAACGTGTTCAACGCTGGGATGCGGGGCAAGAAGGGAAGCGAGTATGACGGTGGCCACCGTGTGCCGTTCATCGCCCACTGGCCAGCGGCGGGCTGGGACCGGCAGCATGCGTCCGATGTGATCTGCCATGCGATCGACGTCGTTCCCACGCTTGCAGGGATTGCTGGCGTGGAGCCGCCAGCTTCCCTCCGTTGGGACGGTGTGTCGATTCGGGCTCTGCTCGACCCCGCTGCCGATGTCGACTGGGCGGATCGCATGCTCGTGACCGATTCCCAGCGAGTCCGTGATCCAGTCAAGTGGAAGCAGACGGCGGTGATGTCGCAGCAGTGGCGACTGGTCAATGGCAAGGAACTGTATGACATTGAGCGTGATCCTGGGCAGATGGCAAACGTGGCCGAGCAGCATCCTGAGCAGGTGCAGTTGATGCAGGCCTTCTATGACGCCTGGTGGACGGAGCTGGAGCCCACGTTTGCTCAGACCACTGAGATCTACCTTGGGCATCCCAACGAAGATGTGGTCACGCTGACCTGCCACGACTGGATCGGCTCGAGCTACTCCCCCTGGAATCAACGGTTTGTACGAGAAGGGCAGGGCTACCGAGCGGCTGACGCCAAGGGGCGTCGGGCGGCCCGCGGGGCAGGGAAGCATGACGCCCATTGGGCAGTGCGGGTTGCCACGCCGGGCACCTACCGTTTTGCAGTGCGTCGCTGGCCAGTCGAGGCTGACAAAAGCATCACTGCGTCGCTCCCTCCAGGGGCTGACGTGCCCGGAGCGACGAAGGCGTACCGAGCGGTGGAGGGGCGGGCGATTCCGGTGACCTCAGCAACGCTGCGGATCAACGATCGCGATATCGCGACGACCGCTGTCGGTGATGAGGCAGCTGCCGTGTTCACCGCACCATTGCCCGCAGGTTCGCACCGCCTGGCACCTGTGTTTACCACCGATGACGGACAGGAGATCGGCTGCTATTACTGCGATGTCAGTCTTGAAGAGCGTAATCCGGTGGCTGGGGCTGGCGAGCCGCTGGCCACACAGGGCGACGTCATTTTCTCCGATGACTTTGAGCGGACAGACCTCGGCCCATGGCAGGTGGCGATCCCTGCGTTCGAGGTGGCCGACGGCGTGCTGCGGTCGCACCAGGGGCGTGATGATCATGGTGCCGTGGGCCGCATGACGTTTCCGCCAACGGCGGATCTGGTGATGGAGTTTCGGTTTCGTTTTGCCGGATCACCATCGTTTAACGTGGTGTTTGACGACAAGGCCTTCAAGGGCTCGCATGCTGGGCATATCTGTCGGGTGATGATCAGCCCGAGCCGCGTGCGACTTGGGGATGATCGCGAAGGTGGTATGCGGAATGACATCTTTTCGCTGCGGCGTGATCAGGCTCTGCGAGATGTGGGCGAGCTGATGGCAGCAGGCCGTGGCATGGTGGTGCCGCGGGAGCTTGACCGAGATGCCTGGCACACCGGCCGGATCGAGATCGTCGGCGAGCAGATGCGGGTGGTGATCGATGAGGAGCCAGCGGGGCTTCTGCAGTCACCTGGGCTTGGGCATGCCAGCAAGGCAAGCGTGCACTTCACCGTGCTTGGGGAAGGCATGGAGTTTGATGACGTGCACCTCTGGCACGCCACGCCACTGCCTTAAGTAGCACCGCCGTCACTCACGCACCAACTCACTCAAGCCGCACCGTCACGCAAGCGATCTGATCACTCACGCAGCGTGCGGGCGAGAGCTCCAGAGTCGAAGGTGTCGGCAGGGCCCTCGTGGAGCAGCAGGCTGTAGCGAAGCCGGAAGGGTTTGCCTTTGGGGATCGTGGTGGTGACGTAGGGCTCACGCCGCTCTTTGGGCTGCCTGGGAAACGGGTTGGCGACGAGCGCGCCGTAGTCGCGGCTGTGTGCCCAGCTCGCACGCGGGTTGTCTGGATGCGGCACGATCAGGATGCCCGCCCGCACGTCGCCAACCGTGCCGGAGTAGTCGATCCAGGTGAACTCTTGGCCCCAGGTGCCTTTCCCGTTTCGCTGGCCCTGATCGTTTTGAATCTCGCCGGAGCCGCCATCGACCCGCAGTGGGCTGGCGATCCGGATTGCCAGGCCGCTTTCTTCCTGGTCACCAAATACCACGTCGTGCTCGTCGCTGAAGAAGGTGGCATCCCAGTCGAGGCGGAGGCCCTGATCGACCCGCTGCCACCGGTACGACGTGTCTTGCATGCAGATCGTCTTCTCCCCAGACGGATCCATGTAGCGATCACGAGTGGCAAACGTCGCTTCGTTGCCGTTTGCCGTTGGAGGCTGAAGAAAGCGGTCGAAGACAACCGGCGATGTCAGCCGCCAGTAGTCGTTGCCGTCAATCCAGCCAAAGCTCATCCAGATCCCCGGGTGCATCTCGGGGTGGTCATTGTTGTCTGGCGTCTGCGATGGGAAGCGACGGGTGACCGGAATCCCCGAGGGCGTGTGGACGTTGACAAAGGCCCGACGGGTGAGAGCCTCGTCGCGAAGCAGATAGGTCGCGATCGGCTGGCCGTCGAGTCGAAGGCTGAGCTGGTCGTCTGACTCATCAAACGCAAAGCCACGCGTCTGCA
>Ga0181607_10004800_pt1 | contig 11534 bp, 9 predicted proteins | sample 041ome_9_FD_132420 | JGI IMG/M metagenome (GOLD analysis project Ga0181607, IMG submission 132420) | Coastal salt marsh microbial communities from the Groves Creek Marsh, Skidaway Island, Georgia - 041413US metaG (megahit assembly) | ecosystem: Environmental > Aquatic > Marine > Intertidal zone...
AACGATGTCATCACTTGATACATCGCCTGACTGTGCTGCCCTGCAGCGCTGAACCCACCGCCGGATGAGAAGCGGATGACGGCTGGGCAGCGACTTTTACCGCCAAACATGTACCGGAATTTCGCCATTTGGTTAACGATCTGGTCCATACAGACACCGATGAAGTCGGCAAACATGATTTCGGCCACCGGCCGCATGCCGACCAGCGCGGCGCCGGCTGCGGCGCCGACGATCGCAGATTCCGAGATGGGCGTATCAATACAGCGGTCGGGCCAGCGGTGATAGATTCCTGCGGTCACGCCGAAGACGCCACCGACCGCACCCACGTCTCCCGCACTGCCGCTGCAGCCGGCGACGTCTTCGCCAATGACAAATACGGATTCGTCCTGCTCCATTGCCTGGTGCAGGGCCTCGTTGATGGCATCGCGCATGGTTTTCTCAGGCATGATCTTCTCCCCTTAGGCCGTGGCGGTGTATTGAATGTAGACGTCTTCTGTGACCTGTTCTGCCGTGGGTCGCGCTGCGGCCTTGGCGTCTGTCACAGATTGCTCGATCTCTGCCATCACCTCAGCATCAATCGCGTCGAGTTCGGCGTCGCTGAGCTCACCGGTTTCGGCCATGCGCGCACGGAAGTTTTTCAGCGGGCAGTGATTCTCTCTCAGGCCCTCAAGCTCGCCCTCGGCACGGTAGGCCTGAGGGTCACCGACAAAATGTCCATGGTATCGACCCTGCTCTGCGAAGACCCCTGCGGGACCGTTACCGGCTCGCGCGTGGGCAATGGCTTTACCCGCAGCTTCATAAACAGCAAAGAAGTCGGCACCGTCCGCGACGAAAACCGGGAAGCCAAAGGCCTCGGTGCGAGCCTTTAGATCGTTACAGCCCACCGCGTAGCTGATGTGGGTATGCTCTGAGTAGTAGTTGTTCTCGATCACAAAAACAGCGGGTGCCTGCAAAACGACAGCCATATTCATCGCTTCAAAGCAGGTGCCCTGATTGACCGAGCCATCACCCGAGAAGGACACAGCGACCTTACCGTTTTTGCGAATCTTTGCCGCCAATGCTGAGCCCACTGAGATGGGTGGGCCCCCTGCGACAATGCCATTCGCACCCAGAATACCTTTATCGATATCGGCAACGTGCATGGACCCGCCTTTACCCTTGCAGAGGCCTTCAGAGGAGCCAAACAGCTCCTTCATCATGCCTGATACGTCTGCGCCCTTGGCGATGCAATGCCCATGGCCGCGATGTGTCGAAATGATGGTGTCGCTCTCGTCGAGGTGGGCACACACGCCCACCGCATTGGCTTCCTGACCCGTGTAGAGGTGAGTAAACCCGGGGATCTGGCCGTTCATGATTTCTGCGTTGACCCGCTCTTCGAATTCGCGAATCGTCTTCATGGTGCGATACGCGTGCAGGAGGGTTTCCTTTGCAATGGACACGTTGGGTCTCCTTGGATGTTTTGATTTTGATGGTTTTCCCAGTGGAGGTGACATTGCAACAGATTACCCTCTGGATGCAATGTGCTTGTCGACATCTGTCGCCCCCAAGCGCTCGGGCAAGTTAACCCTGACCTCAAAAACAGTCAACAGTGTTTTTTTTCTGGTCTCGGTTCGGTTGGTTCGACGCCATGTTGGCGGGGTGAGCCGGGGTCACCCGGAGAGGTGTGAGACAGAGACTGCACGGCGAGGCGCCTTATGCCGGATCCGGTCTAATACTCTGGAGCCGCGAGGCAGTCGATGCAGCGGCTCCTAATCATGACGGCGTGAAGTCTGCGCATTAGCACGAGGCTTTGTCTACTCTACGCAGCACGTGATGTGCGATCGTGGCTAAAAAGGTCCCCGATGTTGCGCCCACATTTCTTTACTGATCCCCGCGCGGATAATTTCGGCGTAGGTGCCGGCACTGTCGCGGGGTGACCGCGCAAAGTCATTGTCATAATCCACGGCAAACACGCCAAACCTGGGGCCGAAGCCCTCGGCCCATTCGAAGTTGTCTAAATGTGACCAGTGAAAGTACCCGTCGATGTCGACACCCAGCACGTTCATTGCGTACCAGACTTCTCTTAGGTGACTGACCATAAAGGTCTGTCGGAGTGAGTCAGGTTGAGCGGCGTCTGCAATGCCGTTTTCCAAAATTTGGATGGGCTTGCCGTAGCGCTCCCAAGCCTCATTGAGGATTGCGCTGAATCCGATGGGGTAGAGCGCCCACCCGAGGTCACTGGTCAGTTCTCTCGGATCATTCGGATCGTGAGTGTGGGTCACTGGACCCGCGGCCATGGCGTCGAGATCCATTTGCACATAAAACCGTCCGTAGTAATTGATGCCGACATAATCCTGAGTGCCTGCCAGCCCCTCGATGTCGGCGGCGAATTCAGTATTGGTCATGGCGTAATGGCCGCTTTCTATCGCATCGAAGACATCCCAAATAAAGGCTTGCTGCACGAACTCAGCCGTCAGCCGGTCGAGCGGGTGCCAGTTGCGCCAGGGTTCGAAGGCCCGGGTATGTTGGGTCAGGCCCACGGTGATGGTTTGGTCTCGTGATGTCGCATCGGCATGCAGTGTCCGGTAGGCATCGGCATGAGCTCGGAGCAGCTGCGCCACGACCGGCGCCACATCAGGTGGCCCCGCGCGCTGTTCCAGCGGCGGAAAAATGCCCTCGATATAGCCCCACAAAACATAGACCATGGGCTCGTTCAGGGTACACCAGTGACTGATTTCCGGTCCCAGCTGCGTGGAGACCGCTTTTACATAGCGATTCCAATGTTGCAGCGCGTCCGGTCGCTCCCAGCCGCGAAATCCCTCTTGCTCCTGCCAAAACCACTCGGGAGTTGAGAAGTGGAAAAGCGACACGTGAGGCGTCAGGCCGTTGGCTTTAGCGGCTGCAATCACCTCCCGATAAAACGCAATGCCCTCCGGGTCCGGCTCGGTCATGTCTGCGCGAGGGAAGAGGCGCGCCCATGAGAGACTGAAGCGATAACTGTTGAGTCCGAGAGCAGCCAGCTGTTGGAAGTCATCTGCATAGCGAGCGTCGAAGTCGACTTTTTTGCGGCGCACCTCTGCAGAGTACTGATCGAGATCGCGAATGTGTCCGGGCTTTGCTTGTCCCGGCTGATCGCCCGTGCCGGTCTTACCTTCCCGGATGACGCGACGCTCAAAGGCGGTCCAGTCGCTGGGCTGCTGGTGCTCAACATGTTGAGCAGCCACCGCCACACCCCAGGCAAAATTCTCGGGAAATTGAAGTGGGTAGGGTGCCTCGAGTCTTGAGGCTGTCTGCGTGCCCCGGACTTCACCAAACAGCCAAGGGGTAAATAAGGCGATACCCGTCAACGCGATGACGGCAGCGAATGCGATTCTTTTCATAGTGGAATCTTCCCGGATCAGTGGGTTGATGAGTCAGCAAACGGGCAAAGCAGTGAGGCAGGCAAACTCAAAACCACTTTAGCCTCTTGAAGAGGGCGACTTGTGCCAATACGACAGCCACCAGAATGCCACAGAAAACAAGAAACGCTTCGGGATCGTCTGCGCCCGGGATGCCCGGCACGTTGATACCCAGCAGGCCGGTTAAGAAGCTCAGCGGTAGAAAAATGGCGGCGATCATTGAGAATACATAAGTGTTCCGGTTCAGTCGCTCGGTCAGAATGTTGGCGACCTCCTCCTGCACCGAGTGCGCTCGTTCTCTTAGCGCCTGAAGATCCTCTACAAATCGCGTGATGTCGTTTTGAGCCTCTTGCAGACGCAGAATATTCTTGCGGTCCAGCCAGGCCACCTGCACTTCAGTGAGCTTTTGGACAATGTCTTTTTGGGGCGTGAGGAATCGATTGAAGATGATGGCTTTGCGCCGCGTAGAGATAATCTGCTCGCGAATACCCTCTAAATCCATTTGTAGAATACGGTCTTCTAGATCATCGATGCCGTCGGTCAGATCCCCCATCACGGGTGACATTCGCACAATGGACCCTTCGATGAAGCTGGTCACAAGGTCACCGATATCGACCGGGCCTGCGCCAGATTCGAGACGCTGACGCATATCCTCTACGCCCCGCAGATTGCGCAACTGCACCGAGATAAATCGACCGCTTTCTATCCAGATGCGGATCGACACCATGTCTTCGGGCTCGGCGTTTTCGTTGAGATTAACGCCTCTGAGAATCAGCAGGATGCCGTCAGCACGCACCTGCATACGAGGCCGGGTGTCTTCTGCCAGCAGTGCCTCTAAGAGGGTCTCGTCCGGAAGCTGAGCTTGTGTTTCAAGCCAGCTGCGAGCCCCCTCGGACCGGGCACTGAGATGGACCCAAATAGGGGCAGAAGGGGGGCTAACTGATTGCAGCATGCCCTCGTCGACTGCTGTGCCAGAACCATCGCCGTTTAGCCTGTAGGCGCAGATGAAGGTGCCTGCCATGTTCAACCCTCTTGTTTTGGTGTCCCGCTCTTGATCGCGAAAGTCGGGCGATCGCTAGGGTCAGTCATCTGAGCAAGAGTATTCGCTAAAAGTAAGCATAGCGGGGGTTGTGCGTTGGCGATACGCCATAGGTGACAAGAAGTGTCGAATCCGCGCGGGTGTGCGATCAACTCCGACAGCGCAATGGCGAGCACGCCGATCACTGCCATCACTCTCTATTGCGCCTGGCTTAATGAGATGAGGCAGTTAGTGGCAGCCTGCGGCCACGTGTTAGAGCGTATCGAGAATCAGGCGAACATCGTCCTGAGTCGTGCGCGGATTCACAATGCAGAACCTTAGCACCGTCTCACCCTCGTGCTTTGTGGGCGTGACTAAGCCGTCTCCACGCTCCAAAAGCGCGTCACTCCAACGCTTGTAATCGTCCGGTGACCAGCCAATCCGGCGGAACACGCAGATGGATAAACGCTGCTCGGTCACCAGTTCTAAATGAGGATGAGCAGCAATCATCTCCGCCGCATCACGCGCACAATCCAGCGTTGTCTCGACCGCCTCGGCGTAGGCCTTAGTCCCGTGAACAGCTAGACTGAACCAGAACGGCAAGCCACGCGCGCGGCGAGATAAATGATGCGCATAGTCACTGGGATTCCAGGTGCCGTCGTAAAACACCTCAAGATAATCGCCATGCTGCCGATGCGCTTGTCGTGCTTTAGCAGGGTCCGCGTAAATGAGAGCACAGCAATCAAAGGGTGCAAATAGCCACTTGTGTGGGTCAACAATGAAACTGTCTGCCTGCTCAATGCCGTCAAATAGTGGCCGGGTCGAGGGCGCGGCTAGCGCCGCTCCACCATAGGCGCCGTCGACGTGAAGCCATACAGACTCGCGCTTGCAGACTTCGCCGATACCCTTCATGTCGTCAATGATGCCCAGGTTAGTCGTTCCTGCCGTGCAGGCGACAGCAAATACTCGGGCTCGGTCATCGCTACTCAGGCCGGCAATGGTGTCCGCGACATCAGCGCCGGTGAGCTGGTGCCCACCGGACTGGATCAGGTCAGCATCCATCACATGAGCCGCTTGCTCAACTGACGCGTGCGCACCCCGGGACGAGATAATCAGCCCCCGTTGGTTGCTGAACTCAGGATGTTTTTGGCGCCAATCGTGCCGCGCCGCCACCAAGGCCGAGAGATTCCCCGCAGTGCCGCCACTGACGAAAACACCCCCCGCGTCTGCCGGGAACCCGGCGATGTCTGAGATCCAGCGAAGTGCTTGGTTTTCTGCATAGATGGCGCCAGCACCCTCCAGCCAGCTGCTAGCGCAGATATTGGAGGCCCCTACTACTAGGTCAAAGAGTGTGGAGACCTCTGAGGGAGCCGTTGGCACAAATGCTAGGTAACGTGGATGATCTTCTGAGATACAGGCAGGGGCCAGCGTGTCGATGAAAAGCTTGAGCGCTTTATCGCCACCCAATCCTTCTTCGGTGATCGTCTGGCCCGCCAGGCCTTCGAGTGTGTTTTGCGGTAGCGGGTGATCGATGGACGGGGGGTCCATCCGCAGCCGATCCATAGCATAGGTCAGTATCGAATCGGCCAGTGCTTCGATGTCGGGGCTTACTTGATGCATGTCGGCACACCACAAATCAAAACTAATGGATAGTTTGCAGGAATTTGTTCCGGGTCTGAAGTCATCGCATCCAACCGCTTCCAATGCGATCGCGAGTCTATCAGGCGGTCCTCAAGTGGCGCTGCCCGGACAGCAGCTCTGCGGGCTGTTGCCAAGGTTTTTGCAGTGCGTCCGCTACGGCAGGGTGCGTCAGTTCGCCGCGCAATACGTTCACGCCGGCGGCTATGTGACTGTCGGTCCGTAGCAGGTCTGTCAGGTCAGATTGCGCCAGTTTCTGCACATAGGGCAGGGTCGCGTTAGTCAGCGCCATGGTCGAGGTCTTGGCGACTGCGCCCGGCATATTGGCCACACAGTAGTGCAACACATCATCAACCACGAAAGTGGGGTCAGCGTGTGTGGTCGGCTTGGATGTCTCAAAACACCCGCCTTGGTCGATGGCCACGTCGACCATGACTGCACCGGGCTTGAGATCGCGCAGCATTTCTCGGCTGATCAGCTTTGGCGCCGACGCGCCGGGTATGAGTACTGCGCCAATAATCAGATCGGCTTCGCGGGCATGCTCTTCCACCGCCTCAGCGGTGGAGTACACCGTGCGCAGTTGGCCACGATATTGCTCGTCTAATTCCCCGAGTCGGTTGACAGATCGATCCAGCACCGTCACGTCGGCTCCCATGCCGATCGCGACCCGGATCGCGCTGCTGCCCACGACGCCGCCGCCCAGGACAAGTACTTTCGCCGGTGCCACACCGGGCACACCACCCATTAACATGCCGGTTCCGCCTTGATGGATTTCCATGTGGTGGGCGCCTGCCTGCACCGACAATCTGCCGGCGACCAGGCTCATGGGTGCTAAAAGGGGTAGGCCGCCCTGTGGTGAGGTGATTGTCTCGTAAGCAATGCAGGTCGCACCTGAAGCCATCAGGAGTTCGCCCTGTTGCGGGTCTGCAGCCAGATGCAGGTAGGTGAACAGCAGCTGTTCCGGACGGAGCTGTCGGCATTCCTGTGGTTGAGGCTCCTTGACCTTGACGATCATGTCGCACTCGGCAAACACCTGCTCGGCAGTCTCGGCCAGCACCGCACCTGCCTGTCGGTAAAGATCATCGGAGAGCCCTATGGCGTGACCGGCGCCTGCTTCAACCAATACGCGGGCGCCCGACGAAACCAGCTCCCGCACACCGGCAGGGGTCATGCCCACTCTATATTCCTGCGCTTTAATCTCTCTCGGTACGCCAATCAGCATCGTGTTGTCTCCACGGGTTTTGGGGCATTGTCGGATGCGAATCGCTGCAAAAAAAAGGCCGAAATAGCCATTTAATAAAGACATAAAAGCTAATTACGGCACATAACACATATAAATTAGCTGATAAGGCTGTATTAGAAGATAAATTCAGTCGATAATGTGGACGGTGCTGTGTTTCTGCGGCGCGGTTAGAGGAGTCAGAAGCTGTGCCCGGTCAGTCACATCAACTGGATAAAATTGACCGCAATATCGTGCGCATTTTGCAGCGCGACGCGCGCACGTCTTTTACGGCATTAGCCAAGCAGGTTGGGCTCAGTACCACGCCCTGTAAAGAGCGCGTCCGGCGGCTGGAGCGAGGCGGGGTGATACAGCACTATCAAGCGGTGCTTGATCCGCGGGCGCTCGACCGGGGTCTGGTTGTGTTCGTGCAGATTCGGTTGAACCGCACATCGCAAGATATCTTTGAGGAATTCACCGCCAGCGCGCTGGATTTGCCGGAGGTGCAGGAGTGTTATCTGGTGTCGGGCAATTTCGACTACCTGCTCAAGGCGCGCGTTGCTGATATGAACGCTTACAGGATTCTTTTAGGTGAGACGTTATTGACCTTACCCGGAGTGCTGGAGTCCACCAGTTACGTTGTGATGGAGCAGGTTAAAGAGTCGCTAATGTTGCCGGTACCTCCGTGATCCTAGACAAGGCTCGCAAGCTAGCAGTATCGACGACCGCCGGTTAGTGACGATATAAAGCTCGCCGTTGCTGCTTAAGGCGACGGTCCCTGAACATCTTTGAACGGCGACTCCACTCGACCTTCATCTGTTTTGTCATCGTTTCTCTACTTGAGAACGGCGCAAACTGTTACGCCTTTTACCTGATGCGACTGAGCGGCTAAAAGCCGTCGCGCGCTGGTGATTCTCTCACTCGATTCTGGTCGAATGAAGAAACTCTGAAAGAGGGGTGGGTTTGCCGAACAGGTAGCCCTGACCCTTCGTGAAGCCAAGATCTTTGAGTTGTATTCGCTGTGCTTCTGTTTCAATCCCCTCAACCACGACATCGAGACCTAAATCACTGCACATTGACGCGATGCTGCCCATCACCAAGCGGCGATAGGGATCGTCAATGGCGGCGGTGTAGGAACGGTCGATCTTGATGCCGTCGGTCGGCACGTTAAAGATCCAATTGAGGCTCGAGTAACCGGTGCCAAAGTCGTCGAGAAGCACAGTGACGCCGTGATCGCGCAGCTTGATAATCTCCTCTCTCAGCAAGTCATCATCCGTTACCAATGCCGTTTCTGTAATCTCAACGGTCAGGAGCGAGAGCGGTATGGTGAACTGCTTCGCAATGCTGATCAGACGGTCAGGCAGACCCGCCACGGCAAATTGGCTGGGGCTCAGGTTCAGTGAGAGCCGCATGTGCTGCTCAGCGAGGCGAGCCTGGCGAAACGTATCGAATGTAGAGCGAATGAGTAGCTCGCCCACTGCCCTCATCAGCCCCAGCTTTTCACTGAGCGCCATAAACCGATGAACAGGAATGGGCTCGCCTTCGGCGGTGAGCGGTCGGGCCAGTGCCTCGTAACCATAGGTTGCGCCTGCCTCCAGATCTACCATCGGTTGCAGGGCGATAGGAATGAGATTGTGCTGAAGACAGTGGTGCACTGCGCCACTGACCGCCAGCTCGGCTTGCAAGATGCTATCTCCTGCTTCCGAGACGAGTTGCTCCGTTTCGGACGCGCCGTCTTGTGCGCTTTCAAGAGCCAGCTCTGCGGCTCTGAGCAAACTTGCGGGGGTAGATTGACCCGCCCGCACCACCGCGCTACCGACATCTAACTGTAGGTTGAGTTCGATGACTGCCTGAGTGGTTGTCGGCAAAAAAGGGGTCGATTCGACTGCGGCGCGCAGTCGGTTGGTTAACGGCCGGAGCTCGTCGCTGTTGTCCAAGTGTGCGAAGACAGCGAATTGATCGCTGCCCATCCTTGCCAAATGCTCGTCTGAACGAATGGCCTGTTTCAGGCGGCGTGAGATCTCGGCCAGCATTTCATCACCGGTCGGGTAACCGTGGCGGTCGTTGATGAGCCTGAAAGCTCTGATATCGAACAGGATTAGCGCAAACAGCTGGCCATCTGAAGTGCTCAACAGGGACTCAACCTGACTCAGCATCGCGTGACGCATCTGAAGCCCGGTTATGGGGCACAGCGCGCCGGTCACCGCAAATTGAGTCTCCTCTGACAGCAGCTCGATCTGTTGTGTGCGTAGCTCCTCAAGTGTGATTTGAGGGCTGATGTCGCGAACGGTAAAAATTGTTGAGGGTGGCTGCTCGACACTAATCTCTGACCACTCGATCCTGAGTGCTTTGATCGGGTCCTGAGCTACGAGCAGATCCAAGGTGCCCGAGGCGGCGTTTTTTGCCAGCGCTGATCGCAGATCGATACGGCGGTCCTGCGCAGCGAGCCGCTGTAGAAGGTCGACGACCGATTTATTCAATAACGTCATACGAGAAGCTGAGACCAGCTCTTCGAAGCGCTGATTGCACCAGACGATCCGGTTTTCGGCATCCACTATGCAAAGCGAATCAGAAATGACTGCGAGGGCCGCCTCGAGCCGACCCATCGTCATTCGGAGCTCAGATATTAATCGAGCATCGGGTGAGCTGGTTTCGAGTTCAGAGCCGGTCATGGGGTGAGAGATGTGGTCAGCTTGAGAACACAGTTTGCGATGCAGACAACGGCTTGAGTGTGGCGGCGAAGCACCAACCCTCGGGTCTTTCTTCCGCGATGATGAAGTGTTCGGAGATGATCTCAGTGCCGTCGGCGCAGCGTGTCGCAAGCGTGAGCGGGTGGCCCAGCACAGCCGATTGTGTCGGCGGCAACTTAAAGCGAGAGAAGGCTAATTGATGTGACATTTTATGCGCTGCCGGCAAGATCTCCGATAAGGAAGCGCCCACCAATGCATCGTTGCTCCAGCCAAATACGCCTTCAAATGCTGTATTGATCTCGCGCACCACACCAAGCCTATCGGCGACGATAAACGGTAATCCCGAAGCCTTCAGGGTGTCAAAATCAACCGAGTCTGCCGGAGTGTGTTCCGTATTCATGCTGCGCATCCTTTCTAGCGGTTACTTTTTTTTCATCTCATCATCCTTGACCGTTGCATCGTAAGAGGTTCCTGCCAATTTGCCTATCCGGACAAATGCCACGGAGCCACCGAGAGGTGCCGGTAATCGCTCACAGACTGACACGTCACAACGGGGGGGCAACATCGAGCCCGGGGGTAGGAGAGCTGGTCAGTCAGCAGGAGCAATCAGGACGGAGGTGCAGCTGATCGAAATAGGCAGTCAGAGTCGGCTGTCGCCCTCAGCACGGTTCCGCATTTTTAGCACCCCCGTTACATTCCACGCCCTCGATTTCACCCTGAATAATGGCTATGCGCGGTGAACATGGGCCGTTGTCTTGTAGGCCTCATGCCCATGCGCTACTGTCGGCCGTCCGCAAACTGGCCGGCAGGTTATTAATCGATGTCTGTGTCTGGCGAACGGCGGGTATATAATGACATGGCTTATGTCATTATATGGACGAGCCGCGGCCGAGTGTCAGCGCATAGGTCGCCGCGGCTAACCAATAAACGGCATGACATCAGCACCCAAATAGCACGAAAAGAATGAGGGTACGTATATGGATTTAGGCATCTCAGAGCGTGTCGCGCCGCTGCTTCAGCAGGTGCGGGGGTTTATTACCGAGCATATTTTGTCGGTCGAACACGAGTTTGTCGCCGAGATCGAGGTCGATGATCCCTTCGTGCTGACCGACCGGCAGGTTGAAATTCTGAGCTCATTGAAAAGCCGGGCACGCGAAGCAGGCTTGTGGAATTTCTTTTTGACCGGAGAGGAGGGCTCCGGTCTCAATACGGTCGAGTACGCCTATCTGGCTGAGGAGATGGGCAAGTCGCGCTTGGCTGCCGAGGTCTTTAACTGCTCCGCACCCGATACCGGAAACATGGAAGTGCTGCACAAATATGGCAGTGAGGCACAGAAAAAGCAGTGGCTGGAGCCGTTGCTCGCCGGCGAGATTCGCTCCTGCTTCGGCATGACCGAGCCGGATGTCGCCTCATCTGATGCGACTAATATCTGCACCTCAGCCACCCTCGAGGGAGACGAGTGGGTAATAAATGGCGAGAAGCATTGGACATCTGGCGCCGGCGACCCCCGCTGCAAGGTGATGATCTGTATGGTCAAAACCGATCCCGAGGCGCCCAAGCACCTCCAGCAGTCTCAGATCCTTGTGCCGATG
>Ga0181607_10004801_pt1 | contig 11533 bp, 11 predicted proteins | sample 041ome_9_FD_132420 | JGI IMG/M metagenome (GOLD analysis project Ga0181607, IMG submission 132420) | Coastal salt marsh microbial communities from the Groves Creek Marsh, Skidaway Island, Georgia - 041413US metaG (megahit assembly) | ecosystem: Environmental > Aquatic > Marine > Intertidal zone...
GCAAGCTTTGGATCGTCATCCACAAGCCCGACAACCTGCATCTCATGATCATTTGATAACGAAGCGAGTAACTGACTACCCGCAGATCCCGCACCATAAATTAGTACGCGATGTGTTCTTTCTTTACTGGTAATCCAATGATAGTAAGAGCGCACCAGTAGGCGTGAACCACCGATATAAAGCCAAGCGGAAAGACCGAATATAATAGGAATTGATCGAGGGATGTCATGGATGCTGACAATTGCTCTGAAGATGTATGCGCCTGCAACAACGATCAACACGCCAATAGCGACCGTTGCCATTAAACGTAAATTCACAAAGCGAATCACCGCTCGATAGAGCCCTAAGCGAGCAAAAGCTAGCACGCCAAATAGTGGTACAAAGATGAAAATCGGCCACGCGTCAATCAGTTCTTTCTCTGGCCACCACTCTGAAAAACGTAACGCAAAGGCTGCCCACAACGAGAAGGTCAGGAAAACCATATCTGCAGCAACCATGATGAACTGCTTTACATTACGAGGGAGTCTCAAAAAGCTAGCATGCCAGTGTTGGTTGATATGTAGATTTTCCATAAGGCTGATTCTAGCTCGAAAAACTTATATATTCATTTTCTTGTACAAAAGAGTTTTAAACTACTTTTTCATGGTAGGTATATGCAATGCCTGCCATGGTTAGACTGATCATGCATTGTCACTCATTGATCCTATAATCAACGATTAGCAGCATCACCCTGCCCCTTACCAAATATCGTCATAAAGATGTATTTAAAGTACGAATAGACCGACAATTCTTGGATCAGATTCGCGTCAATTTCAGCTAATAGCTCAGGTGTAGACATATCAATCTTATTAATCTGAGCCAAGCCCGTTATACCTGGGGGTGCACTAAAAACACCATGCCTCCTGCGCGCCTCAATTAAATCTATTTGATTTAAAAGCCCTGGGCGAGGACCCACAAGGCTCATCTCTCCTTTCAAGACATTCCATAACTGAGGCAACTCATCCAGTTTGGTCTTGCGAAGAAATTGGCCTAAGGGAGTAATGGCAGAAGAATCGGCTAAATGACTGGCAAGCGATGCAGTATCTTTTCGCATTGTGCGAAATTTTACTAAGATGAAAAGCCTTTCATTTCGACCAATACGCTCCTGAAAAAACAATGGTGAGCCAGTATCAAATAGCCCGAAAAAAAAAATTATTGCCAACAAGGGGGATAAAAAAATAAGGCCGAAAAAGGAAATAACTAAATCACATAAACGGATCATTACATTTCTTCTTTGTCAAATTTTGCTAGCTTTTTTAATTGTTGGTCCATTGTAATATAGGGATACCATCCAAGTAATAATTTCGCCTTAGTAATATCTAACTGAAGATTTCCAAGTAGACGATCCACAATGACTTTTTTTCCTAACAATCTAGCAACACCGTTGAGCAAAGGTAAAGGTAAATAAAATAAAACAACCTTAATTTTAAAGGCAGTTGAAATTTTAGAGATAAGCTCTGATGTAGACACGTCTTCATCATCAGTAACAAAAAAGATCTCATTAGCAGCATTAGCTGATTTTTCTATATCTGCACATAAAATCAAAAAACTAACTAAATTATCTATGGCTAGGAATGATCTTTTATTTTTTATATTCGCTAATGGTAATGGCAACCTAGCTTTCACAAGAGAAATAAGAGATCTAAAATTTCCTTTAGACCCTGGGCCATATACTATTGGAGGCCGTATAATTACAACATCCATATTTGAAGTTTCCGATAAACATAAAAGACCATTTTCTGCCTCATATTTTGAGATTGCATATGCATCAAATGGAGCGCACTCAGCCTCATTTCCAAAGGGCTTATGTTCAGGTGTAGATTCCCCGCACACCTTAGCTGAGCTGAGAAAAATGAAACGCTTGACGCCGGACAATGATGCCGATTCGGCCAGATTCAGAGTGCCATCGCGGTTAACTGACCTGCAAAGACGCAAATCTTGATCAAAATTTCTTAATCCAGATTCTGCTTTTCCAGCCAAATGCACAACTACATCGACATCCTCCAGAAATTTTTGCGGTGTTTTTTTTAGATTAGACAAATCACCAATGACTTGGCAAACATTACTCGGTATTGAGGATGAAAACTTTCGCACTAAAACAACACAGTCAATGTGGTGAGCAACTAATGTTTCAAGGAAAATTTTACCGATGAACCCACTTACCCCAGTTACAAAAACTTTACCCACAGTAATTTCTCATTTAATTGTTTTTAAAGCACTGGGCATAAATTTCCATATGATTATTGACGACCTGAGCTATATCAAATTTATTTTTTGCAAGCTCCCTTCCAGCAATCCCCATTTTTAAACGCAGATTCGGGTCCAAAAGCAGCTCACGAATAGCCACCGCCAAGGCCAATGAATTACGGGGGGGCACTAGCAAGCCGGTCTCGTTATTAATGATCGCATCTCTGCAGCCAGGAACATCAGTGGTCACGACCGGCTTTCCAGCCGCAGCCGCCTCAATAAGAGATTTAGGAAAACCTTCTCTATAGGAAGGCAAAACCACAACGCTTGAGGATGCATAAATTTCAGGCATATTTCGACAAAATCCCCACCATTCAATAATTCCTTGGCTGCACCAAGATTCAACTTTTTCATCTGTAACAGAGGCCGGATTTCCAGAATCAGTATTTCCAACTAATACAAATCTGGCATCAAATCCTTCACTCTTCAACGATTTTGCTGCATCTACAAATTCTAGCACCCCCTTATGCACAAGAAGTCTTGCAGGCAATATTACTATGGGAGTGTCTTCTGGTTTGACAGGAATAGAGAAACTATTTAGATCCACTCCAGACCCTTCTATGATTGTCGTCTGAGTAGGAGAAACTCCAGATAACCTAAGCACCTCAGAACGATCATCATTATTTTGAAAAATAACTTTTGTTGCAGAATGTTTTAAGGCTAGTCTCAATAAAAAACTAAGTAAAAATTTGTAAACAGTTGTTTTAAAATTTTTTTTGATGAACAAAAAACCCAACCCTGAAACAGCGACAACCACTAATGGGACCTTTAATATTCTGGCAGCAATGCCGCCAAAAACAATGGGCTTAAGCGTTATAAGATGAATTATGTTGGGCTTAAGAGCGTAAACAAGCTTCAATATGTTTATGAAAATAAGGGCATTCGAAAATAACGATAATTTTTGACGATCAATATTAACTAGATGAATATTTATATCCTCTGGAATACTTAATTCATTTCGGTCGCCAAAATTACATGCTACATGAACAGTGTAACCATTTTCGACTGCCTTCAATGCAATAGGAAGGCGGTGAGATAAAAAGAAACCCCAAGTATTTACAACATACAGCAACACGGGCTTATTCATGGGGTGCTCTTCAAAAAATCAGTCAAAATAACATCTGCACCTAATTCAAAAGCTTTCGATGCCTCTAAGCTATCATTTATGGTGAATAAAAACACCTTTGGTTTTTCGAAAAAAGGACAACCTTTAAAAGAGGGCACTGCCATTTGATTACTGGAAACATAATCTGAGAAACACAAGAATGGAAGATTCTTAAAATTACGTAAATAATCATAAAGTGTTTTTCTAACATCCCTAAAATCTATCCAGTAAAGAGGCTTTATCCAACTTGGAGATAAAAAGGAAAAAAAAGACAACGCATATACTTTAGAACTTTCAACAAACAAAGAACGACCATCTTTAGAATACTTTGAAAAATGATTTTCTAAAAATTCTTTTCCCTTAAAGATATTAGCGAAAGTAATATTTTTCCAATCCAACCAGATTATCTTTTCGCCCGAATTAATAGTGTCAATTACATCAACTAATAAAGTTTTTTCTGTTGAGGCGGGCAAAGAGTCATGGGAAATATAGAACCCCAATTGATCATCCCAAATTATATCAATCTCATAACCACAATAGCCACTATCCATAGCAGCAACCAGCGAGTCTTTTATATTGGATCTTATCTGGTATGCCTTATGAAGCCATAATGATCTATTATAACATGACAAAGACTGGTCATGCCCTACATCAGAAACCTCCTCAGACGTTAAAAGAGAGAAAATGAGGAGCAAGAATAATAAACTAATTAAAAGAGGCTTTAATCGCATACAAAACTCGATTTAATGACATTTCAATTAAATTCTCTCTCTTATCCCCCAACTCCTCTTGATAAGCATTATTTTTACGTAAATATAAATTTCCTCTAGCAATAAAATATTGGCCTATATTAGCACTAGGTTTATCTTCTAATAAGTTTTCAAGAATCTTACTAATTTCATTATAAGCGATGAATTTATCATTAAAGTCCAGGGACTTACCATTGATAATAATACCAAAGGGCATCTCATAGGAATTTAAATGTTTATTGACCTCTAAGGCAGCAGTTGTAAGATGATCACCAATAAATAAAATTAGAGCATTTGGATCAATTTCAATTAGTTTATCGATATGCTCTTTCAATTCTAACTGGCTGTAATACAAACGATTTAAATACTGACTATTTAATCTAGATTCAATAATCAATGGCCGATTATTTTTATTAAGTGCATAATTCTGATGGCCAGCCGAAGTAAAGGTATATGTAAATAAAGGACTAGAAGATTCTGCTATGTGCTCTCGAACAAAAGAATATATAACTTTATCACTTACATGCACACCATCCATATCATTTTTAGGAAGGTGTTTCTTGGAGAAATGTTGATCAAAACCTATAGCTTTATAGGCATTAACAGCATTATGAAAATGGGCACTTGTGCCAGTAAAAGCAAGTGTTTTGTAGCCTAAATGATGTAATTTATCAGGAAGACAAAAATTGATATTACGATCTCCTAGGGAATTAAATGTAAGGTTACCTAAAGGGAATAATTCGGGGAGACCACATAATATCTCAAATTCTGCCCCTGCACTTTGGCCGCCAAATACAGGACTAATGGCCTTTCCACTAACAGGCAAATTAGAATGGTAATTTCTTAAAGTTTGAAGATCTGATACATATTCAATAGGAATAAAGCTCTCAAGTAAAATAAGGTGAACGTTCCGATTAATCGGAAATTGTAGTGGATCATATTTAAAAGGAACTGAATTGAACTTAATTTTTTTCAGCTCATCTTCTTGAAATTTAGACTCTAAAAAATTATAAATAATTCCATATATTTGGCCGCCATGTTTCCATGTTGCTCCTTTGTTAAAATTCTCGATATTGTGTCCCTTAATTGTTTGATAAATAGCAGACGGGAATATAAGTAATATAGAGAAAAAAGAGATTGCGAAAAAAAATAAAACTAATCTAAAATTAAGATTGAAATTATTTAGCGGAATATTTTTAACTCTTGCGCCAAAGGTATATATTATATAGTATAAAATAATTGCTAATACTATTAATAACATCGAATAAAAAAAGCTCATCGATTGAAAAACTTCAATTAAATGAGTATAGTCGGTATAGACGATATTTCTTCTTAAAAAATAGTAAACCAAAATTCCTAGTAAATAAAAAATTATAGTTATTGCTACAGACGAAGATATAGTCCCAAATAAAGCTATTAATATAGATATTATTAAAGCATTTGAAGTAATATCAGATAACGTGTTAAGAGGGTTGTAATAAATAAGGTCAAATACAAACAGCGGGAACAGAATGAGCTGAAATAAAATCACAGTGAAAATAAATTTCAATAATTCTTTCATTAGATATATTCACTGAAACTTTACAAATGTAGTAATAGCAATTAAATTTATCATTAAAAATGTGGCTATAAGAAAAAAAGCGGTAAAAAATCTACCTGAAAAGAAGCCTGGAATAGCTATTTGCTGTGATTGAGATAACATATAAAGAGCTGTAAAGTGCATAGGAACTATCCAAAGAAAGTCATACAAATACGGATGAATCGAAACAGACTGCGGGAAAATAACTACATTAGTTAAGTAGCCGACAGTACTTAATATAAAAAATATCGCGCTATTTTTAATAGATTCAAAAGTTAGTTTAAATCTGAATACCCCCCATAAAATAAGTATAAGTATTACTGTGGACAGAACAGATACCCATCGAGGAAAGTCAACATCATATGGAAGAAACACTGCTTGGAAATGATTCGAAAAATACGTCCTGTCGCCATCAAGTCCTGAACGATATAAAAACGAAGAACCTCTATGATTTTTGACAAGCAGGTAAGGAAGCGTGATATTAGCTAGAGAAACTATAACCAACACAAAGGCTTTAGTTTTGGATATGAAAGACTGCAGAAAAAAGCCATGCAGAATCAAAGCTATCAAGCCTGCTATGTGGCCAAAAATCGCAAGTAGGAACAATGTTAAATTTTTTAATATCAGTTTATTATTGCCATCTTGAAATCTAAGATAATTTATCGTCAAAATAGCTGTCAACAGCCCTGTAAATGGATAGAAGTTATCATGCACAACATAATATGTTGCCAAAATATAGCCTTGGCTTAAAAATAAAAATAGGATTAATAAATATAAAACAACCTTTTCTTTATAACCACATAGATTAATATCAAATATCACATTAAAGCTAAAATATATATAGCTAGAAATGAATAACCATAAGGTTGACCACTGGCCTAAATTATTAAAGATATTTTCAAAAACAAACTGATATAAACCAAAAATTAGCGCATAAAAATATCCCCAACTAGCATAAGATTGATCATCTAAACCCCTTGTATAACCTAAAAAAAGATGCTCGTTAATAGGTGAATTTGACCAGACTTCTAAAGTATTTTTTATTCTTGAATAGGTTTCATTTTCAAATAAGGGAAAAAAATCACCTACCACTACCATAACAGAAGTAAATAAAAGTATTGCGATGAGCGGATAGCTGGCGCTGAAGTTGTATTTTTTTATAAACATAACCTAGACAGGGCTTTAAAAATAAATGTGTCAATTAGTTAATGCATTGTACAAAGTTTCAATAACCTTATCTTGCTGATTTGGTGTTATTTTATTCCATAGTGGAAGCCTTATGATCCTATTTGAATTAGAAACCGTTTGATCTAATTTACCCGAACATCTTCCATATAACATACCTGCCTTTGATAAATGAAGAGGTTCGTAATGGGTTACTGCACCGATATCATTCTTTTTCAGAAAATCTATAAGCAGATTTCTATGTTGTAAATCTTTTTCCAAAATGTAAAACATATGTCCATTATGCTTACAACCCTCAGGTACATAAGGCAATTTAATTAATTCTTTATCGGCTAGATCTTTTAAATTCTTGTAGTAATAATGCCATGCCGATAATCGACTTGACGTATATTGATCTGCTAACTCTAGTTGCCCTAATAAAAAGGCTGCAGTCATTTCACCCGGCAAATAAGATGACCCTAAGCTTTGCCACGTGTATTTTTTCACCTCGCCTCTAAAAAATTTCGACCTATCTGTTCCTTTTTCACGAATGATTTCAGCTTTTCTAGAAAATGTTTTGTTTTTTAAAAGAATCGCTCCCCCTTCTCCACAAGTAATATTTTTTGTTTCATGGAAACTAAAAGTTCCAATATCTCCGATACTACCTAAAGCCCTTCCATGATAACTACTCATTACCCCTTGAGCAGCATCTTCAATAACATGTAATTTATGTTCTCTTGCAATACTCATTATGCGATCCATCTCACAAGAAACCCCTGCATAATGCACCGGAACTATGGCACGTGTTTTTGAAGTAATCGCTTCTTCAACCAAGTTTTCATCTAAATTTAATGTGTCTGCATTAATGTCCACAAAAACCGGTATTGCACCCCTTAATACAAAAGCATTAGCTGTTGAAACAAAAGTATATGAAGGCATAATAACTTCATCACCTGGGCTGATATCCAAAATTAAAGCAGCCATCTCTAGAGCTGCCGTGCAAGAATGAGTTATAAGCGCTGATGAAACAGCCATTTTTGATTTGAGCCACTCATGACATTTTTCAGTAAATATTCCGTCACCTGCCAAACAATTATTTTTGTATGTTTCTTTTAAATAAAACAGAGAATTATCTGCCATTGAAGGCTGGTTAAATGGAATTTTCATAATTTCAAAATTTACACGCGGGGGAAACAGTCCACTTATTTTAATAATCTGTATATAAATTATTCAACTTTACTCAAGTATATGTCATTTGATTTATAGGAATGAAGGGTTCTCATACGCAAAAATAGTTACAAATTTCTAATCTCAAACCAACTTTTCTAAAAACAGAGCCGAATTATTGTTTTATAAAAAACTTTAATTGCATTTTCTTGCTACTATAATTCTTGAGCCACCGAGCGAATAATTCATCCCTAACTTAATACCTTTGATATCTAACATCATCAAGCCATAAAAAATCATATTCACGAAATAGTTTATTTTAAGTTCTTGTGCGGGATCAAAGTCTTTTAATTTTTTTTTCTGCAGTATCCGTGAAAGAATCAACGCAGGCAAAAGGATCGTCACAAAAGAACTGCTCCTCAAAATCTCAAAACCCGCGGTGGAAACCTTCTTCTCGATCTCTGCGCGCGAGTAACGGCGCACGTGACAAGCATGCTCATCCGAAGTGCTCCATAACCATGGATGCTGAGGAACTGTTAGCAGTAAAATTCCACCAGGCTTAATAGCGCTATAAAGTTGAGTTAGGACTGCTTCATCTTCTTTAATGTGTTCAAGAACATCAAAAGCACCAATGACATCAAACTCTTCCCAAAAGGGCACCCTACGAGCATCCATCTGCATGAAGTGTGCCGAGGGAACGCGTTTTGTCGCATGAGAAATGCCATCTAAAAAAATCTCACTCCCACTTAGTGCCAATCTAGGCAAGGCACTAGCGATACCTGATAAAACAAAGCCAGTACCACAACCCACTTCCAAAAATGTACTGGCATCAGGCTTATAGGCTTCCAGCGCCCAAACAATAAGCTTATTACGCGCTCGAAACCAGAAATTTTTCTCTTCTAATCGTGCCAATTGAGAAAAATACTCAGGCTTGAAGCCTCCCCCACTACTTGCAAAATCAGGAGCGTAAGACTCTATTTCGGTAAAGCTTTCTGGCTTATAACCGCATGAAGGACAAATAAACTTATCTGAAGGAAAAATATATTTACAGTGAAGACATACTTTCATGTCTACCCCACTCTGATGATTGGTATGTCTTGCTTAAATACAAAAAAACGCAACAAAATAAACAGGAAAATTGCCACTAAAACGATTGCAATCGCCTGTACTGCTTGATGCGGGAAAGCTAACCAGTCCACAAACATCAGCATAATAAGCAGATTAAGCAGATAGCCTAAAACTTGCGCCAGCAGATATCGAACCCAAGTGTTACTAACACTTCCATCATGCCGGAAGGTACAACGGCGATTAGTAAAAAAACCTATTAAAGCTCCTACGAAGTATAGGGCTGTCATCGTTAACTTTGGGGCACCCCAAAGTTTAGTCAATATGAGGTACAAGACATAACCTAGAGCATTTGTTAATACACCAATCCATGCATAGACGAAAAAGCTTCGTAATAATTTTCCTAAAAAGCAAGCAATTGATTCATTGCGCATCCATCACCGCCAAACCAAAACCGGTTTTTCCATAACCGTTTCCGTTGTAGAGCATATACTGGACGCCATCATGGTTGAATACGAATGGATATTCGATCATTTCCGAGTCCCATCCTGAAGGCGATACATCAATTCCAGCTAAATTCAAGTCCAATGTCCAAACGTTTCCATTCTTTGACCATGCATAGCCAATACGATATTTCTCACCAGTCCCGCTGCGATATGAAAACCACATTTCAAACTTACCACGATTATTTATAAGTATTGTTGGTCTAGAAAAGGCTTGAGCATGACCAAGCTTGTATTGGATAGCTTGACCAACACGGTCCCAGTTAACTCCATCATAAGAAATGGCATGTTTAATTATGTGCAGCATTTCTCCATTACCCGCATCCCAATTAAGTGTTGATCCATACCACATATCAAAACCACCAGACGGCCTTGCTTGCACCCATGGATAAGACAAGCTGATCGGATCAGTTGAATCGGCACCCAATAAAGGATTCTCATTCTCTAGTTGAAGGGAAAGATCGGTGGTAAGGATTAGTCGGCCAATATTTCCCTTCCAATGCTCACCGGGAGGATTTTGCCACCCCATAAATAACATATATCGAACGCCGTTAACCTCGTAGCAATTACCTATACTTACACCATCAGAGTAAAAGCTTCCAACCGGTCCATGCTCAAAAAATGGGGCGTCATACTCAGTGATAACTTTACGCTGAATGATATCAATATCTACAGCTCCCACTGATGATCTATTTTGATCGTCTCGACCACTATAAAAGATACGGTAGATGTCTCCAGCGATTTGAACAGGTAAAGGATTTGCAGCATGTGAGATTAGTTTTGCATGTCGCACCTTTGATTCAGGACAATAAAGCAGACCTAATTTTTCCCATCTAGGCATAATTGATAACTATTTTGAGTATTTGTAATTAAGCATACTTAGTAGTAGTAATTTCATGATTTACAGGGCAGCCGCGTTCAAGAAAACCTTCATCCCCCAGATCACTAAAACGCAATATGACAGAAAATCTAGTTATGGCAGATGAATTGAATCCGCTTTTATGAACAATTTTTTGATCAAAGATTAATGCTTGGCCAAATTTTACTGGCACTGGGATAAAATCAAATTTATATATCTCATCAATGATTCCATTTGTATTTTCGTATACACCGTTCTTATGACTATTTGGGGCAGCAAGAAGCGCCCCTTCATTCACGTTAGTATCCTGCAAAGGTATCCAAATGGTTACAGAATTGCTACTACCAATATTATATGAATAGTCTTGATGCTGCTTAAATAAGCTTTGTTCTTTAATTGGGATATCGCATCTCATATATGGGGGCAATTCTAAATTTGGTAATTTAAATTTGTATTTAGAAACTAAAAGATTTGGAAAGAATTCATGCCCTGAAATAGTAAATAATTGCGGACAAAATTGAAGTTGCTTTAGCGCTTGATACTGATGAATTTGGTAGTTAGCCCTAAATTGAATAAGATCATTATCATTGAGAACCGACTTACCAGAATGAAAGCAGGAAAATGAATCAAATACTTTAAAGCAATGGGCTCTGAGCTTAATCAAAGCTTCATTGATGCTAGAAATATCAATTAATTCATACCCTGTTAATTCGTAGCTCATAGATAAACCTCATATACCATTCAATCTTGAACTTGGCACTTTAGATCTTACAGTCTCTGACCCCATGTAAACTCCGTCTGGACATGCATCAGCGAGTAGCAAAGATCCTGCCCCGACAACACATCTATCTCCAATTTTGATGTGGTCTCGTAATGTCGCGTTCACACCAACAAAACACTGTTCGCCAATTTCCACCCCGCCAGAAACAACCACATGTGATGCAATGAAAGTATGATCATTTATTACTGAGTGGTGGCCAATGTGGTTACCGCTCCATATCGTAATGTTATTGCCTATCTTTACAAAGGGCTGGATAGTGTTGTCTTCAAAAATAA
>Ga0181607_10004814_pt1 | contig 11505 bp, 4 predicted proteins | sample 041ome_9_FD_132420 | JGI IMG/M metagenome (GOLD analysis project Ga0181607, IMG submission 132420) | Coastal salt marsh microbial communities from the Groves Creek Marsh, Skidaway Island, Georgia - 041413US metaG (megahit assembly) | ecosystem: Environmental > Aquatic > Marine > Intertidal zone...
CAATTAGATAGAAAAACCATACTAATGAGACTGATTACATTAATAAATAAATAATTCTTCATCAACACAAAAATAAGTTTCATTTGGATATTATTTTCAATTCATTAATATTCATTGTGTTAAATATTCATAAAGTCAAGCTCTGTCAAATAAAAATTATTATGTTCACTTTTGAATTAAGCAGCCTGATTGTAGCCTTTATAGGCTACTCGTGAATTAATTATCCATTTACAGTTTAAATACCAAACTCTGTAAATATGAAATGACGGTTCAAATTATCGGGTTGAAAATAGTAGAATATCTCTGTGCCTCTACGTATAATAATGACAAGCTCCGAATTGCAAAAAATAATGGCAGAGTTCAGTTGGTAACCTTGAATGCCTATGAGATTTTTTAATTGAATATTTTTTAAATGGGTAGTGCCTTTAAATATATAATAGGTTGTTAATCATTACGGTTGTTGTGGGTTTTAAATTCATTAATATTCAAAGGAGTTAATCCGTTATTTCCAATTTAAGTGAATTAATAGTATTATTGTTTCAAGTGTGATACAGCATAGCTGCACTATTTATGAAACAAATTATTTTTTCTACTCTCTTTCTTTGGTGCCAATCTCTGCTATCTGTGAACCTTGGAGATTCGTCAATTTGGAGCCACATAAAGTTAAATGGATCTATTTCTGTTGGATATTGGATGAACATACAACAGAGCACCGATGCGAATGGTATTAAAACACAAACTGCAATACCGAATTGGTACATTCAAGGTCAGCCAACCATTAGTGTATACAACATGCAGTTCCCTTTTAGCGCCAATTATTCCAACCAACAACTGTCGTATACGCAACCCTTTAATCAGTATGGAATTAGTCCTACATATAAATCCTTAACTATGCATCTCGGATACCGTAATATGACGTTTAGTAAATATAGTATGTCTGGGGTTACTTTTTTAGGGGCAGGTATCGAATTGAATCCGGGCAAATGGCGTTTGGCAGGTTTTTATGGACGGTTTGCTCGCGCTATTGGTGAAGATAGCAGTTTGATTCAACAAAACATCGTGGTCATCCCAGCATATGAACGTTGGGGTTATGGATTTAAAATTGGGTATGGTTCCAGTCAACGGCATTTAGATCTTTGCGTTACCAAAATATTTGATGATTCGAACTCTATAAAACGCCCGAGTTCGACAGTTATCAGACCTGGAGATAATTTGACTATTGCCATAGCGGGAAAATTTCAATTGTTTAAGAAATTATCTGGGGAATTTGAAACAGCCTTGTCAACCGTAACCAATGATGTTCAGGCAACGGGTGAATTTCAAGAGTTGGAATTTTTGAAGCCATTTATTAATGTGAATTATTCCAGCTCAATAAATCCGGCTGCTTTTGCTTCATTAAATTACCGACATAAATATTTTGGTATTGGGGCGAAGACAGAGTTTATTGGACCTACTTTTAGAACTTTTGGTATGTATTACATCCAAAATGATCTACTAAGAACAACCATAAAACCATCATTGCGATTATTTAAAAGGCGTTTGAACATTAACGCATCTGTTGGTTATCAAACGGATAATGTAATCAATCATAAAAATGTCACAACTACGCGTTTGGTTTCTTCTGGGTCGGCCAATTTACGCCTTGGGAAAGCACTCATTATTCAAGGGAATTTTTCAAATTTCGGAACGGAACAGGGAAGTGGTTTGATACAATTAAACGATTCGATTAGGGTAAGTCAAATTAATCAAACCTATGGTGGGGCAATAATTTATTCGCTTCCTGGTAAAACTTTTTTCTCCAATATTATGGCGAATTATATGAATCAATCTTTAGATGATTTAAATGCGGTTACAGAGAAATTTTCTGAAAGTCAAATTCAGGCTATTTCGTTTAATTATAATATCAGCCATAGACCCAGCAATTTACAGTTGGGAATAGGAATAAGTGTAAGTGATATAAAAAACGCACAAGGGGCTATATTGTCTATTGGACCCCTTGCTCGTCTTAGTTGGTCTGTTCCCAAACTAAAGCTTATGATTAATACGAGTGCCAATTATCAAGATCGGAGAGTAAACCAAGTTTCCGACGGAAATATTACTACGCTTAATAATGATATAAATTGGTCGGGATTCAAAAAACACCGGTTTGGAATTCGACATCAACAGGTAATAAATAAATCTTCAGTTAGTTCTTTTTTAACCAATAACCAAAATAGAATCGGAATCACATATGGCTATGCGTTCTAAGTATTTAAAATTATGGGCGGTAATAGCCTCTTTAATTCTGCGAAGTACAATTTTTGCTCAAGTTTCTGTAAATGTTAATGTTTTGCCTCCTTTTAATCCTTTTTTAAGCGATTATGCGAGTCTTGATTTTAGCCGAGTTACCATTACCATTACCAACACTATGGCTGACCCGGTTGAATTAACATTGAAGGCAAAATTAAAACGAACCAGCGATGATCATATTATCGCTGAAACCAATGTTAGTAGTAAGCCTATTGGTTCCTTTATAAGCTTAGCGCCATTTGCAAGTAAAACATTGACGGAGTTGGATGTTCGGGGAATTTTTGAAACTTCTACATTGAAATACGATGAATCGTTAATCGCACAGGTCGCGGCAACCGGAGTTATTCCTGAAGGTTCGTATTCAATTTGTGTTATACCTTTTGATAACAATACGCTAAAACCTTTGTCCGATGAAATAAATTGTTGCAGTCCTGATATGACTATTCAATTCAGCGAGCCACCGCAGATAATAAGTATCAATACTTCCGATTGTGGTGAAGATGTGGTAGGTGCAAAGCAGTTGAATTCTTTACTTTTTACATGGTCTCCAACGGTAGTGTTTGGCTTACAACAGCCCAATTATAGATTTCAATTGTACGAATTACTGAATGAAACCGTTAACAACGATAATCAAGTTTTTGCCGGTACCCCGATTATCGATATTAGCAATATTCAAGTCCCTTCTTTGTATATCAATCCCAATACGTACAATTTATTAAATAACACGCGTTATATCTTCAGGGTTCAAGCCTACGATCCAAATGGGTATGCCGTTTTTCAGAATGAGGGATACAGCCAGTCCTGTTCATTCAGAATGGTTCCCATTGAATCCTCCGACGATCTTCCGGAAGGCATAACCAGCAACTATTCTAACTCAATTACATATCCCGCAAATATGGATACATTGCCGTTCGAATGGATTCCGGTAATACAAAAAATTTCCCCAAAGAATAATAGATTAGAGGAGGTACGCATTTTTACGCAAATTCTTAAGGCAGGACTTTCCGTGGATTTAGGAAGAACCGAAATCTTTGACCGTGAGGATTTAAATTCCACCAGCCCCAATAATCATTACAGCGTTGTAGCTAATAAAATTGAGGCTTCGAATTCTTTTTATGGGAATATTTATTCTATCAACACGGCAACGACCTTTCAAAATGAGGACTACCTTTTACCTGGTGGAGATGCACAAACTCAGTTTTACGTAAGTGGGATGACTTCCCCAATTATACGCGAGGTACAACGGAGAGGAACTCAAAAAAACCAATTTAAATTAAGATACATTCCGAGCCGACCTCCTGAAAAGCTATTGCCAGATGACCGAAATAGTTTAATTAGAAATTCTGATCAAGATGTACCTAATGAGATAAAAATCAATCAAACCCTCTGTTTAGAAATTCTCGATTATTTCAATGATCCAAGCCCCCAAAGAATCGCCTTTAAAAATTTTAACTTCACTTACGACTTAAATACCGTAACAGAGGCCCAGATACTTTCCGATTTATACAGTGAAAAAACATGGGATATAGATTTGCCCGATTCAACCCTCTCCTTGATGCGCTTGGTTTGGCTAATGAATCCAGAAGACACTCAATCTATGTGGTATCGTACTTCTGGAATTGAAACAGTCAATCGAGACAATATAGGTCAATCCTTGTGTGCAGGCGTTAGCCAATACGATGGACTCCATAAAGGCGATACGGTTTGTATTGCGGGAGGTATAATGTTGAAAGTGGACACATTAACAACTACCAACCCAGATGGAACGTATAACGGTCGTGGCTGGGTTAGAATACCAGTTTGGGATAAAAAGTTTCGGATAGATTTCAAGAATATGGAAGTCTCTGTGGGAGGGCTTGTTATTGGGGGAACTGCGGAAGCGGTTCACTCAAGAGAAGATCTGGTACCCAAGGACATGACCCTAGCACAGGCGGAGCAATTGATGGCTTCCGAAGAAAATCGCAGTACATTATTCAATATTCCTGATGCCGAGGATAACAGCGATAGCTTGGCATCTACGCTGCCATTTAAGTTTCAGATTCCAGGTACCAATTCTAAGCTGTTCTTATGGAAGTTAGTTTTTGACCCCGAAAATGCTTCAGCCTATATGTATTATCAAATTCCATTGATGGGAGATACCCTTGAATTTGTATCGTATGGTTCGAGCGTAAAACCCAATTGTAATAATCAAGGAATTATGCGATTGAGTTTGTTGTCGGATTATTCAATTCCCATGCCGGGCGCGGATGGTAATAAAATTGTAATAAAGCCCAATGGTGAACAAGGAACAAGTTATGTGCAGTTTAATTGTTCGAGTATTTTTCAGTCAGGCAAATTAGCGGGCGAAATACAATTGGATGAGTCTTTATTTACGCCGGTAGAAGGAGAAGATCCATCGGGTTTGATTTTACCATTTGATGCCGCAATTGACCATCATGGAAACTTTTTAGGTAGTGTAAAAGTACCTAAATTTCATCCAGGAGGAATTTCCTATTTAGAGATAGATTCAAGCCAATTTTTCTTTGACTTTTCATCTGCTGAAAATCATCCCGTAATGGCTCCACCAGTAAGAGGTGCGACTAATGAATGGCAAGGCTTTTATGCTACTAATTTAACTTCTCGAGTGACGCAGGTGTTCACCCCAAAAGATAATCAAGGTCAGACAGGTGATGAAATTCGTGATACCATTAAAATTAATGTAGAACAATTGTCCATTTCTGAAACCAATGGGTTTAATAGTAAAATCTTTGCTAGAAATTTAATTCCCTATGAACGCGGTTGGGATTTAGGAGGATGGCGGTATTCCCTAGATACGTTTGATATCGAGTTCAAACATTCAGAATTGTATAAGGGTTTGGCGACTGGGACTTTACAAACTCCAATAGACAGTGCCAATAAAAGAAGTGAAATTAAATTAGCGCTTGAAAAAGACAGGATCAATGGATCGGTTAAGCTTGGAAATGAAGTGCCATTTGAGCCCATGAGCGCCAAGCTAAAAGTTAAAAATAGTGATTTTAATTTTGATTATTCTGCCGGTAATGGTGTAAAACTGACTCTTGCCATGGATGTTGATTTTGAAGCGGGAGTATTGGCAGAAAGTAATGATACATTAATACATGCAATAGGAGAAATACAAGGGCTTACTTTTAGCAATATTCCTGGTCAATACCTGACTATTAATGATGTTATTTTTGACCGGTTGAGTGTGCTTGATTACCGAATGGGCACAGGGAATACCGAGCGAAACGGGGTCAATAATAATCCATCAAACGGCAGGAATCCGGATAACGGATCAAACGGCGGAAATAACAATAGTGGGGGGAATAATAACAACTCGGGTACAAATAACAATTCGAATAACAACGGGAACAGTGGCAATTCATCCAATAACGGCGGCAATACGGCGTCGAATAACAACGGAAACAATAGCAATTCTTCCAATAATGGCGGTAATACGGCATCCAATAACAATGGTAATAATGGCAATTCATCCAATGGAAATCAGAGTATGCAGGACCCCACATCTGCAGAAAACGATATAAATCGTTCCAAATGTGACAAAGACCCTTGGGGTGATTTTAACAATTTGCCACCAATTGAATTTGTAAAACGCCGGGTTGGAAACGATACACGTTATGAGTTTCATTTCAGAGGAAGTTTTGAAACAGACGGACAGGATTTCCTGGTCATGAAAGGACACGGGAATTGGGGTTTTGTATCCAAAGAAAATGGTGATATAGAGCCTTATATTCCAGAAATAAATGAGTTTGGCGTAAAAGGCAAAATCGGTCCAGTGAGGGTGGCCGGATTGATCAATGTATATTACAGCGACCCTACCTACGGTAAAGGATTTCGTGGAGAATTGCATTCGTCATTTGATATGATGGACGGTGGTCTTTACATGGGTTTAACGTATTTAAGCGGGAAAGTTGACCGCCTTTCATATTGGTATTTCAAGGGAGATGTAGAATTGCCAGTTTCAATTCCGGTAGCTCCGGGACTAAATTGGAAAGGGGCAGGTTTACAAATTGGCAATAATGTTCAATTTATTGGTGCCGCAAATAATCAAACCGTAGTACCCGAAAGAGGAGGTAGTGTTTTTGGAGGAAATGTGGTAATGTCAAGTCCGGGAACAGCCGGGAAAGAGACCTATAAATTGAGAGGAGGTGTTAGTGCATCTTTATCGAGTTCTTTTGGTGTGAATAGATTGATAATTGATGCCGAAATTGGCATTATGGGTTCAAAATTCCCATCTGAAAATCCCAATAACGAGTTCATTTTGAATGCGAGTGGTCAAGTCATTGTAGATATCCAGAATAAGCAGTTTAGCGCAAACGTAAGCGCCAATCTATATATGCCACAACCTAACAATCCTTCTCAACATTTGATTAAAGGCGGAAATGGAAATAATCAAGTCGGACAGTTAAGTATATTATTTGCGCCAAACAGGTGGCATATTTTGTTGGGAAAACCCTCCAATTCATTAAATGTGGTGGCCAGTATATGGGGTATGGATCTTCAATTTAGAACGTATTACATGTTGGGTACTCAACTCGAGCCCTATCAATTGCCAGCGGTAGTTCGCAATGCATTCCCCAATTTAGCCATGAATGCTACTCCGAGTATTTCTAATGGGATTGCGCATGGTGCTTCATTAAGCTTGGCTACCGGTAAAAAAGAGTGGTTGTGCTTTTATGGAGAATTGGATTTCTTGGTAGGATATGATTTTAGTTTTGGTCAAGCGGGAGCATGCGATGGGTATCCGAATCCAGGATATAACGGTTGGTATGCTACTGGTCAAATGTATGGTGCGGGTAAAGTAGATGTAGGTATTGTAGTAAATACTGCTTTGTATGAAGGGCCCATCTCCATTATGAATGCCAATTCACAAGCCATGATTCAAGGCGGCTTACCCAATCCAAGTTACTTGCAAGGCGGTATTCGCGGTGAGTATAGCGTATTAGGCGGGTTTATTTCAGGTAGTTTTTATTTTGACTTTAGTGTAGGAGATTTCTGTGTGCCAGAACGACCTGTACCTGAAACACCTGTGGTTGATTTGGTTCTGATACAGAATGTTTCTCCTGAACATAATGAGGATAAAATAACTATTGGAGTGCAACCCAATGCTGTTTTTAACTTCCATCATGATGAACCCTTTAGCATCGAAATCCCGAATCCAGATGCTAGTATACGTCAACCAATAATCCGAACATTCAAAGCCGTTCATTCTTTATCCATGAAGAAAAAATCTAATGGAGTGACTGTTTCTACCGTTATCACTAGAAGAAACAATAATGGCATACATTATATCGGATTAAAACCTACAGCCTATTTAAATGCCAATACCGAATATGTGGTTACGGCACGCTCATATTTCCAAGAACGAAACAATGCAGGGGTTTATGCCAGAGCACGCAAGAAAGATGGCAGCTTGGTGCCGGAGCAAGTGGAAACGCACCAATTTAAAACGGAGCCAACTGCCACAATCCAACCTTATTTTATTGAAAACCAATTTCCGGAGCCCAATAGGACTTTCGTATATGGAAATCAAAATCAATCCAAATTTATTTTTGAAAGAAATACGGGTGGATTATTTCAATCTCAAAGTACGGTGATGACCCATAGAATTACCCAACAAGCCATGCGTATGAGTGCGCCAATTGAGGTAATGTATTTGGCCAAGTTTACGAATGTCGATAATGGACGTATTGCAATTGCGAGTGTCAATACCATGCCTAATAGGAATTACATTAATTTTAGCTTGGATGGTTTGACAAAGGGCAAACTCTACAAAATGGAAATTATTAGAATTCCTGAGGATTGTGAGCGATATTTAAACCTTACTTCCAATATTACCGATTTACGATTCTTAGATATCAGTCAATATCAACAACAAGAGCGCAATTTGATGCAACAACTTCAAAATTTGGGAGAGGTTCAACGCCAATTTAGCACAGAAATGCGCACTCTAATTGATGATAACGGAAGTTCATATCAAGTCCGACAGGTGAATAATAGCATGGTAAACGGAGGAGATCAAGCTAGAATAATCGCAAATTCTTACGAGGATGTTATGTATTCAACCTACTTTGGAATCAGTAATTTTAATTCTTTACAAGAAAAAATTAATAACGTTCCTGATGAGCGCAGGGTTTTAATTAACGTAAGCGGCCTTCCGCCTACATTTGTGATGACGGGTTCTGAGTCATTGAGCGAGAGCGATTTTGATAATGTGGATCCTTATAATCATAGTGTTCGATTGATTCCAACAAGTTCGAACGATTATTTGAAAAATTTGCAAGATGCGTATGAATTGGTAAATGAATTGATCGATCGAAAGATTCTCCGTGAATCGATGTTTAGAAATGCAGGATTTGTTCACTACAGCAGAGGAAGATTTACAGCCAATCAACAAAATACGAGGGTTCCGCTACACCCAGCAGTACCGAATGGTATAGTTACATCTAACCCCGACAACATATCTGCTTGGAATTCTAGGATCAATATGAAGTTTAGCACGCTCAAAGCGAGTGAGAATAATACTTTCGAAATAATAGACCGAAATTTCCGTCAGATTCAACAACTAATAGGTCGTGTTATTGCACGGCAATATCCCGAATACAGGGCGAGCGCTGTTCGCTATATTCCTCCGGTTAATGGGGGAGAGCCTATGCCCCTAGATGGTAACCCAGAAAATGCCGTGAATTATGGTTTGTTGTTCGATAACAATACCGACTATCTAGCAAAGGCTTGGCGTATACTTAATATGCAAGATGTGAAAAGAAGTATTGCAGGAAATCGCAATTGGGGCATCCGTTTTTATAATGAAGAACCAGCATTTAATCGGGTGTTCAATCAACAAATCCCGCCAGAAGAATTTACAATTGGTATAAATTTAGATGTAAATACATTTGAACCGGGTATAAACAACTCAGGTAACCAACCCCGGATACCACGAAAATTACCTAATTGGTACAGACCTTAAAATGAAAATTGTGAAAAAGCTTTTAAATATTCTAATCATTTGTATTTGTTCTTCGGCTTCATTAATGAAGGCGCAACAATCCTTTCAACCTTTGTTAAAGTTTAAAGCCATTGGTAAAAAAACGGTAAAAATGCGATTAGTGCCACGAGACTATTTCGAATTTAAGGCAATAGGCAATACAGGTTTAAAGATTGAAATCAATACATTAGGACCGAAAACGGGAAGAACAGCGGCGTTCACTACAACTAAACGGACCATCATTTATGATACTTTGAGTATGGCCGATTGGAAATTAAGAAAAATGACACCCCAATTGGCAATCGTCAATCAACTCCTAAAAGGAAAGCCTCAAATGTATGGAGCTACCCTAACCGAACAAATTGCAAATGCCAAAAAGATTCAGGATAATACGTTCATAATGGCACTTTTGGGAAGTAGCTTTTCTTGGGATGCCGCCATTGCTTCGCGAACGGGAATAGAATTGTCACTTTCTGCTGATTCAACTTATTTGATAAGTGTCTCATTATTGAGAAATACCCCCTATGCTTTAAGCGATTCCTCACAAGTATTTGCTAACTATATCGGGGAAATTCCTCAAAAAGAAGAAATCTCCTTGCCTTTTCTTTCAGCGGAAGGTTTTGAAAAACGAGTACAATTATTTTGGCCTGAAAACCAAGAATATCTTGCTTATCACATCGAAACTTCCAATTTAGATGGCAGTGCAACCGAATTATTGACCAAAACACCTTATTTCAACCAGAATAAGGATAGCATCAATAACAATTGGAATTACACGGTAAACGTGGAGAAAAACTATATTCCGAAAAGGTACCGATTATTAGGTTTTGACCTTTTTGGTGATAGTTTGAATTATTCACCGTGGGTCACGTCTTATGGAATGGATAAAACACCTCCTAAAAGCGTATCCAAACTAAAATCCACGTCAAATGGACCGCAAGTGGCCCGTGTAAGTTGGGAACTGCCCCTTGACATAGAACGCGACAATATCGTTATTTATTACAGCCATAATGATGAAAAACCCGAAGTTAAGATTGCGGAAATTTCAAGAACTGACACAGTTTATATTCACGATAAAGCGGATAATATACTCCCCAATTATTATTGGGTCTTTACTCGAGATACGGCGGGTAATTTAGGGGGTGAATTCCCGATTTCTGTTGTTACGTATGATACTATACCTCCAAGTGCACCTGAAATTCTTAAAAACTCAATCGATAGCAATGGTTTGGTTACCCTTATTTGGAACACCGCAAAAGATACCGATGTTCATGGTTATAAAATTGGTGTGGTACGATCTAATGGATTGCAAGAAAAACCCATAACCCTTAACGATGAAATTCTTTTGGATACCGTTTTTCAAGAATTACTTCCACCCAAAAAAATACAAGGGGATTTTTATTATGCTGTTAGAGCGAAGGACTTGAAAGGCAACTACGGTCCATGGAGTGCCCTAAAGCCTATTAGCATTCCAGATATGATTCCTCCCAGCTTTGTGCGAATTGAATCATTAACGCCGACGGAGATGGGGTCCTTAATGTTAAAATTAAATTTGCCCAATGACAAAGATGCCAGCAGTTTGAGAATTCGTAAAATTATTGACTCGAAAGATACAAGTGATTGGGTAAGGTATGATTTAACTACTAATATTGAGGACAAAGAGGTGAGCCGAAAGCATCGCTATCAATATTGGGTTCAAACGGTAGATGATGCGGGCAACCATTCTGCTCTTGCCATTAGTCCCAATAAATCCCCCTTTCCAAAACTTTTGAATACCGAGAATGTAAAATTCAATTTTTCCATAACTAAAAAGCATCAAATTGATTTGTCAATTTCTTCAATACCGAAAGAAACCATCAAGATCAGATTATTCAAAAGTTCTGGGGTGGAACCATTTTATGAGATCGGCCAAATTGATTTGAATTCCTTAAAATATACATCTGAAAAATTGCCCTTATATACGGTACACCGATACGGAATTGTTTTCGAGGATATTGAAGGTAACAAATCGAAACGCATAGAAACGGAAGCGATTTATATAAAAGAAGTTAAATAATGCACCCCTAAAAGGTTGGATTTATTAGGTTGAAGTTTCAAAAAACGAAGGAATCTATTTAGGAATCCTAAAACGAAGTTTCGTGTCCGCCGATTCTATTTTTTGCGCTACTAATTAAAGGTCATCACCAACCACCAATGCATAAGAGATAATAAGG
>Ga0181607_10004817_pt1 | contig 11501 bp, 5 predicted proteins | sample 041ome_9_FD_132420 | JGI IMG/M metagenome (GOLD analysis project Ga0181607, IMG submission 132420) | Coastal salt marsh microbial communities from the Groves Creek Marsh, Skidaway Island, Georgia - 041413US metaG (megahit assembly) | ecosystem: Environmental > Aquatic > Marine > Intertidal zone...
AATTCTTGGCATCAGTGCGGTCAAAACGCCAACACTGCCTTCTGGCTTCCCTGCGGAACTTGCACACTGGTTTCCAAGCGCCTTGGCACACCCTGCTTGGGAGGATGTCATCGGCGGTCGGGTCGCTTCAATTCTCCAAGGCGATATCGGCGTCAGCTCGTACAACGGACACGGCTCTGACAAGGAAGTGCGAGCGATTTATGGCGATGTGAGTTCTCAGTACATGTTCGGAGCCGTGCTGCCGAGGGAATGGACGCTGTGCACCGTTTCTCGCTACACCGGCTCAACCCGAGGTCGGGTGATTGTTGGAGGGCCAGGACATTTCTTCCACGGTCACAACAACGGTCAACGCGGTGTCGCATTTTACGATCAACCGATGACTGAATTCAAGAATCGTGGAAACGCAACCGACTGGCTTGTGATGTGTGGCAGTAATCAAGGTTCAACCGTGCTCGTTGATGGAGCCAACGTTGCGACAGATCGTGGAAGCCCCGGCTACAAAAGCCTCGGTGTGAACCACGCACCATGGGGTGGGACGTTTTGGAACAACTTCAAATCTGAGTGGGCTGTCGCCGAGATGATGGTCTGGAGCCGATCGCTTTCGCTTGAAGAAATGTTGAAAGTGGACGCATACTTGAGGCGAGAACTCTTTAGTTTCGCACCGCCGCCGCCATCACCGCCGCCGCCTTCGCCGCCTCCGATACCAGCGGGCCCGCCGTCACCACCGCCACCACCGCCGTCACCACCGTCACCGCCACCATCACCACCACCGCCGTCACCACCGTCACCGCCACCGTCACCACCGCCCTCACCGCCGCCCTCACCGCCGCCGTCACCGCCGCCCTCACCGCCGCCGTCACCGCCACCGTCACCGCCGCCGCCACCGCCGACGCACGAAATGGACGACGTCGATCTTGACGGATCTGGCGACGTCACTCGCGAGGAGTTTCAGACTTTAATCGAGAGGATTCTCAATTTCCCTGTCAAGGGCCAAGCGATCATTACAAACCAAATATGGTCGGAGATGGACTGGGACAGCGATGGTGTTTTGAGTCAAGAAGAGTTCGAGTTCGTCGCGCGTCGAATGTCCGTCGGACTTCTCAAGGTTGAGCCGGTTTTGGTTTACCCCGCGCGAGACGTGAAGTACATGTACGATTTCACGACGACGACAACTTCCGAAGATAATTGCGTAAATCCACTGTTACTTCGGAAGAAACGTTCGGCAGTCCCTACGAATGCGACAGGTTGGCTGGATTTCTACAACGAGATCACGACGGATGGTGACTTCTTCGGCAGTACCGCGTCGCACTGTGGTGCGAGGTTGCACCAACCAATTCACGTCCTAGGTGATGAGAATCATTCAACGGCGATACCTATCGTCCTTGCCGTAGCTGGAGAGCATTCCCTCAAAGTTGATGTTTTTTCGGAGGCAAGATATGAATCGGAAGCCAATGAAACAGATCTTCAATCGCGATTGTACGCTGATCGCCTCAACTTGGAGGTGTTTGCCACGCGAAGGTACCCAGACATTGTGCACAAGTTCGACAAGGATTCGCATAATAGTAACGCTGAAAAGCATGACAAACAGCTTGCAGATACGGCTGTTATTGAAACGAAATTATTGGCGGCGCAACACAAGCGCTCGCTCGAAAATGGATTTCAAGATGACACAACGGCCATCATCAAGGGAGCCGTCGTGTTCCCACGAGAGTGGGTTGGCGGCTCGGCTCGATGCGGAATGTTTGAAGCAAAAATCATCGTCTCTGAAATTGGCGCTCCAGAATCTGAAGAAGAAGAATACTTTACAGACGAAACCGGATGGTTTGAATTCGCGGTAACGCGCGGCAAATCATACGTCTTCCATGCGAGGTTTCCAAAACATGAGATTTGCTACACGGGTACAACAATTGACGGCGCGCAGACTGTTATATCGTGCGATGATGCACCGGCATCCGTCACCATAAGGCAAGCTGGGGATGGTAACTTCATCTTTTTCACGGATGTGACAAAGTCAAACATCGATTTGGGTTTGTATCAGGGCGAATGCGACTCGCGATACCCCGACGCAGTTTTCAAAATCACACCAGTTAACGGCTGTCACGCTCCCATTCTGGTGTCTTCTGCTCAGATTTCTGGATGGATGACAAACACGCACGGGTTACCCAATGGTTTCGTAGAACCAAATAACGCTCGTGTGTGGCCTTTTGCTGCGATGGACTACTCTATCATGCTTTATGAAGGTTCTAGAATAGATGGCGTGACAGACCTCATCAACCATGAAAATTGGGTCGACGGCTGTGCCAACGAGGGTCCAGGCGATATGTTGCATTTTTTCAGAAGAAGAAATACACTTGAGCGCCTTGCACTGATGCGAGATCATCCAGATTGGCAGAGTCTCCGTTACAAATACCACGGGTTCATTTGCGTACAGATCGTCGATGTACCGAGAATTCATGACGCAAACGCCGTCTGCTACAATTCTAGCGAGCCCGTCGGCGGGATCATGTCTAACCACTTCATCGGCGCATCAGAGTCGCCACTCTTGAGCATCGGGAACACGAAACGTGTCGCTATGAAGGTTTTCGAGCTACATAAGAGCGGGGACACGCTAACGCGGTGCTTCCTGAATCTGCCTACAAAAGTGGATGGCAGCGGGTCGACAACCATTCAAATTCGCGAAGACGTTGGCGACAGAACTTCGTCACCTTGCCACCGCTACGGTAATGGCGGCCCACAGTGCGATTTTGACGTTACACTAGACCAAGATGGATACCTTATCTGGCCTGCGGAACATGATTCAACAGAGCTTAAACGACACATGTCGCTCGTCGCTGGTCAACCACGACTCTCAGGAAACCATCGACGTGTGTTGTCAGCATCAGTGCGCCGGGACGACAATTTTTTCGCGACTACTGTGACCATGCAGCGTGAACTCATTGTACTCGGCTCAAAGCTCCGTGGGGGTATGGGTGACAGTGACGATCAATTCTGGGCGACTGTTCCCCTGGATGGTCTCGTGTATTCCGTCGTGCACGATCCTCCGGGAGATTCATCACACGCTGAAATTGCATCGGGAACTGACATTAAAATTGAGTTCGAAATCACCGACACGCGCGCGATGGGTGCTGGAGGCGACTGGGAAGCGGGTCTCGGTTTCTACTTTGAAGTTGGATTGAAAGGTTCATTTCACGCGGGTTGGGTCGTTGAAGCTGGGTTTGAAGTTGATGCCCTCGGTATCGAAGGTGAACTCATGCCAACACACGAAGAGACTGGCCCCGAGTTCAAAGTGACAGGCACGCGTTTGAACGCGTGGGAAATGACATCGACAACAGACCGCGTCATAACTTCGAGCGAAGACCCAAGTTTTCCCGGAAGAGCTGGTGACGTGATTCTTGGTGGTGGTGTCGAGCTTGTGTATAAGTTGTCAGATATTTTGGATCTTCGAGGCGATATAGGCCTCGGGACTCATGATTTACCATGCCTTTACGTAGACGTCGGAATTACGTGGCTGCCGCGTAAGCCGACGTCATATCTGTTTAGCGTGCACACCATCGAGAATGTGGTCATGCCAAACTTGAGAATGTTGCACCTTGTGACGCAGTCAGGTGGTATTACGAAGGATAGCTCGGGTCTAGTTTACGACTGTGTAGATGCTGAGCACTGCACCACTGTGGAGATGCAAGCCGGTTGGGCACATGAGCTGTCGTCAAGAATCAACGCCTGGAAACGCACGCTGGAATGGTCGGCTCCACGCGTCTATCTTACGCCAAAAGCTGGATCTCCGAACGAGTATGAGAAGGACTACTCGCAGGTTGAAGCGATAAAAGCTCCTTTGTTGTCGAATAACTCGCTGATTGGACAAGAACTCAGTGCAGCGGAGACCGTGTACAATGATCATCTTGATGAATCCGGGCTATCGCTTGCAACAGACTTGGCGAACGAATGGTCGAAATTTACGCTCATGTCGTTACTGGACTTCGGCATGTTACCTTTCCCGACACTCATGTTGCCGTACGTCAATTTAGGACGTCTCGCTGGATTTATTGAAGGCGATGAGCCGCTAACGATTGGTTACTCAAAGGAAGAAGCACACCGGGCGAATCTCCATGACATCTTTACTCAAGTTGACGACGCGAACCCGGTGTACAGCACAGGGGTCAACGCTATAGCGGCTGAATGGGCGCGACAGTCCTTAAAATCGTGTGCGGGTAAGCGTTGTACGAGCCAAGGCGAGTTGCGCAGCACATCTCCTCTCATAGGTGGGCCAAACAGCGACTTTGTCGGCGAAGGGAACGATTTCCCCACGACAGACGCAACTCGAGTAAGTGCTTCGTTTACAGGGGCTGAAGCGATGACAGGCATGGTAAATAGGGGAGGTGACTCTGGCGAGCAACCCATTTTACTTACATTCAGCGGAGGAGGTCACGCACTTCAATTCTCGTTCGAGTCCGAAGAAGTCCTCGACAGCAACGTTTACCACATTGCGTATGAGTTTTCTGGAGAGTCTCGAAATTCATTGGGAGGCGAAATCAAGGTTCACAATATCGTTTACGTCAAGGGCAGTCTGGCCGCTACGCAAAGTAGAGAATTTTCCACCGAACGAGTATTGGCGTGGACAAAGACTGGAAAAGTCGCAACGCACTACTACTTGGCAGATGCCGATGTAGCTGACAAATTTGTCGTCTCCGTCGGTACCGACCTAAGGTATGGCACGCCGGTTTTCATGACCATGGGTGGAAGAAGCGCGTGCCCGGGTGAAGAGGAGACTGTTTACCGGCATTCGGGTATTCGTCTCGTAACTGAATTCAGTCACACGCTCGGTCTCAACCCAGGTCAGCAAGCGATATTTGCGCTCAAAATCGTCAACGAGTCACCTTATAGAGATGATGTAAGAGTCGGATTGCGACTCAAGGATGGCTTGGATTTAGCGCTACAAGAGATTCACAAAAACATGTTCTCCGAACTTGACGGCGTCAACGCTACCGCAACGAGTATATCCAGGATAATTAATCAAACCGCCCAAATGCACGGGCGGGCAGGGGCCTCAGCAGTGGTTCAACGAGTGAAGGTTGCGGCGGCAAGTAGAGCAAATTCTGGAGGAAGTGCACTTGACACTACTCTTGCTGCGGCTGCGGCAATGCAACTTGCGCCGCCAGTTGGTGCTGAGTTCCGAAACGCCGAATTCGGAGTCGGTTTGAACCATGAGCTCATCGATCTCGGTGACGCCTTGGAAATGATCGTCTTTGGCGATAACAGGGACGGAAAGCAACGGGTCAAGGAGACGTCCCTCTATCTTTCTGTAAGTCCCGGTGTCGAACAAAAGATTCAGTACGCGCAGATTGAGCTCTTGAGTTTCTGTGAAGCGGACATGCAGACACATGGAGGCATGTATAGATATCCGATCAATTCCAAGATAAGTCTCGACGTCATGTCGTGGGAGGCAAATTGCCCACCTGTGGCTTTTGACGCCACGACTATGACTCGACACGCTTTTACTGCAGTTTCGCAGCCAGGCGACTCGCTCACGGTCACTGTCTTCAATCCCGACGCAGAAAATTTGTGGCCAACGTCTAATGCACTACCAGATCAGAGGCAGCTGATAAACGATCGACTATCTCTCGTACGACTGCAGTATCGCACGCAAGGCGCTGGTGAATGGATCACCGCAAAAGCAGAGGATTCCACTGAGCAAAGCAAAAAGAAAAATATGTTGTGCGATAGTTCTCGACTAGATGGTTGCAGATTCGAGTGGTTCGTGAACAATCAATACGAAAAACTCCTGAGTGGCTTCAAGGATGGCTTATATGAAGTTCGAGTGAAAAACTTTTGCTTCGGAGGTCCGTCGCTTGCACTTGACAGCGTGCACGAGTACGTATCTGACCAGATTCTTTCATTATCGGTGGATACTGTTAAGCCCATGGAGCGAGAGCGCACTAGCTCTGACGAACGATTCTACGGTATCACGTTTTATGAGCCAATTGACTGTTCAGCGATGACAGTCTCAGTCAGAAAAGTTAACTCGCTGTGCGGCGGCACTGGGGTGCGATACTGGTGGAACGTCGTCACTCCCGAGGAACTGACAAGTTTCAACATCAAGTGCTTCAATTCTGTCAGTCAGGGTCACTGGGCTGTAGAGTTTCCACGATCAGAGGCAGGACGCTACAAAGTCACGGTGGGTGGTATCAGAGATGTAGCCGGCAACGCCGCCGGCGATGCAGATTTTCTCGCCGACGTGCACTGCAGTCTCGCCGAAGCAGCAGCAGCAGCAGATCTTGGCGGTGCGGAAGGTGACGTCGAGAAAATCCGAAATTCCACATTGTACCACCGCGATCAAGCTGACGCATCATTGGGTGCATCCGAGTCCCGATCTACGACATCATTTCACCGCGGATTCGACATCAAAACCGTATTGGCTGCGTTTGTCGTCGGTGCATGCGCGTCCGCGCTCGTAATACACGGGTACCTCAATCGTCGACTAGACGGTGACGCTCGTGGTAAAGACGTAAACGTAACGCGAGATAAGTTCAACGATGAGAGTGAGGAATCGTTGCTGGGGCCGCCTGCCGCGCTTCCCACCTATGGCACGAGCGTGTAACGCTTTCGCCAAAATTATGGAATATCAAAGTGCGTCGGCGGCGCACGCCGCTGACGTGCACTTAATCAAGAATACTTAATACCGTTATAATACAATTAAAGATTACAAGAATCATCAAAGCTATTCATGACCAAGCTATTCATCGATGGACTTTGAGCGCGACGTCGATCTTTTGCGCGCGTGTCTCTTCAACGTCGACTCGACATCTTCCAAGCGCAAACCTTTCGTCTCGGGGATGAAACGATCGACAAAAACGTATCCGCTAGCGCACAGCAGAGTATAGAAACCGTATGATCCACTCAATCCGTACGCGCCAACCATCGGCAGAAAGGTTGCACCGACGATTGAGTTTGATACATAGTTCAGAGCGGTGCACGCCGAAACGGCTCGAGCGCGAATGCGGGTGGGGAATACTTCATTGTACAAGAGCCACGGAATCGGACCTGCGCCGAGAGAGAAGAATAAAACGTACAATGGGATTGTGACGAGCGCGACTGCTGCTTCGGGTTGTGCCGGTCCCGCACTCGCGGGCGACAGTGCGGCAAAATCCGCACAAATCTGAGCGCTCGCCATCGTGGGATACGAGTACAATCCGTCGTCGATTGGTTGGCTCAGTTTTCCCACGAGCACGCCAAGCTCTGGGTTGGCGCAAAACGAGCTTAGCTCGTTCGCAGGGGTGAGATACGCGGCGAGAGACAAAATGCCCAAGCACGCACTCATGCCTCCGAATGAAGTGAGGAGAAGAGGTCGACGACCCATTTTGTCTGACAGGGCCAGCGCGACAAAGCCACCGACGACGTTCGGCACGCCCACCGCCCAAGTCAAAATTTCTGGATTATTTATTCCCACGCTCGTGAACACAGTGGATGCGTAGAATATGACTGTGTTTGATCCCGAGAATGCAGCCAGCGCGCACAGCGATAGGCCAAGCGAAAGTGGTAAACGATTTTTGTCGTCTGAAATCAGCTCCGACCACGTCGATAATTTTTGTTCCTTGCGTCTCGAGCGAGACAACTTTGATTTCGCAGGTTTCTCCGCCGCTGAGGACGCGCTAACTTCCGCATCGATTGACGTCGACGCACTAGCGTCGTCGTCTAACGAACGCGAGCTGCTAAACGCGCTTCTTAAAGAATTTTGCCAAGTCACCGCGGCGCGGCCGCGAATGTTCTGCAAAATCGCTAGCGAACGTCGAGATTTCTCCGCCGCCTTTTCATCACTCTGCGTCAGCAGCCAAACCGGAGTCTCTTGCGCCACGAACGCCGCGCCCACGGCTAGCATGAGCGCCGGTATCGCCGCATCGTAGAAAATCGGTCGCCACCAACCCTCCCCTCCAGTCTCCTTGAGCGGCGCCGCGAGTTGAAACGCCGCCAAACAACCGAAGACGTACGCCAACCTTCGAAATCCGTTCAGCGTCCCCCGCAACGCCGGCGGCGCGATTTCACTGAGATACAGCGGCACAATTTGCGAGCTCGCTCCCACGCCTAGTCCGCATATGAACCTCCCCGCGATCATCGTCACCGCGTTCGGCGCCATCCCGCTCAGCATCGTCCCCAGCGCGAGCGGCGCGCTCGTCGCCGTCAACGCCCACTTCCGCCCGTATTTATCGCTCAGCCCACCCACGGTGAGCCCTCCGATCGCGCCTCCGATCACCAACGCCGACACCACCGCGCCTTTCACGTAGTCATCGTCCGCGAATCCTAAATCTCGCGCCAGCGCGCTCAGCGGCGCGTTGCACGCCGCCGTGTGATACCCAAACAGAAACGCCCCCAGACTCGCCGCGACCGCCGACGGCGCGAGACCCGGCCCGACGTCCGCGCCTCGCCGCGATTCCGTCGTCATCCGTCGTTCCGCTTCCAGCGCCGCGAATCGTTCGCGCGCGCGCGTCGTCGCGTTTTCCCCATCGTCACCGCCGACGCGCGCGTCGCGCGCCTCGTCGTCTCTCCTCGCGCACCATCGCGCGCCGCGCGTCGCCGCGCGCCCGCGCGCGCGACGATGCGCGCGATGATGCGCGCGTCGCCGCGCGCGCGCCCCGCCGCCGACGTCGCGCGCGACGCGCCGGGCGTCGGACGCGCGCGACGCGCGAGGCGTCATATGACGACGCTCGCGCGCGCGTTCGCCGTCTCCCGCGCGTCGCTCGCGCCGAGACGCCGGCGCGCGCGCGCGATGGCGACGCGCGAGGCGTCGTACGACGCGCTCAAGCGCGAGCTCGCGACGCTGAACGACCTGCGCTCGCTCGAGGGGCTCGCGGGATGGGACGAACTCGTGATGATGCCGTCGGGCGACGGCGCGGCGAACGCGCGCGCGCGCGCGATGGCGACGCTCGCGGGCGTGATTCACGACAAGGCGACGTCGAAGGCGCTCGGTGCGCTGATCGAGGCGTGCGATGGGACGCCGCGCGGTAAGGATGGGGCGAACGTGCGAAGAGCGAAGGAGAGCTACGCGAAGGCGACGGCGATTCCGAGCGAGATGGCGAAGAAACGAGCGGAGCTCGGCTCGCGCGGGTATCAGACGTGGGTGAAGGCGAGAGAGAGCGGAGAGTACGGAGCGTTCGCGCCGGTGCTGGAGGAATGGGTGGCGTTGACGAAGGCGCGGTGCGAATTGATCGCGCCGGGCGCGGACGCGTACGACGTCGCGTTGGACGACTACGAGCGAGGGATGACTTCGGCGCGACTGCGTGAGATTTTCACCGTAGTGCGCGAGGGCGTGGTGCCGCTGATCGAAACGGTGTACGCGAAAGATGGTCCAAAGGCGCTGAGAGGACGCGCGAATCCGCTCAGTGGGACGTTTGACGTCGATAAGCAGGCTGAACTCGCAAGAGACGTCGCGGTTGCTCTGGGATTTGATTTAACCAAGGGGCGCTTGGACGTCAGCGTGCATCCTTTCACGGGTGGTTGCGGGCCAGATGACGTCAGAATGACAACGAGGTACAAAGCAGATGATTTGCTCGAAGGTTTGTCAGGATGCGTGCACGAAGCCGGTCACAGCGCGTACGAGCAAGGACGCTCAATCGACTACCGCGGGCAACCGGTGAGCGAAGCGCACTCGATGGGTGTGCACGAATCGCAGTCGCTGCTCTGGGAGCGCATGGTGGCGCTGAGCGAGCCTTTTGCGTATTTCCTTCTCCCAAAGTTACAATCGACGTTTCCCGGGAGGTTCGATGGCGTCACCGAGGAAGCGCTTTATGCCGGGTACAACGTCGTGAAGAAGCCGAGCGTCATTCGCGTCGAATCCGACGAAGTCACCTATCCCATGCATGTTATCCTACGAACGGAATTGGAGATGGATTTGTTGAGCGGTAAAATTACCGTACATGATTTGCCCAAGCTCTGGAACGCGAAGATGAAGGAATATCTGAACGTTGACATCGAGAACGACAAACAAGGAGTTTTACAAGACGTGCACTGGGGGTCTGGAGCCATCGGCTACTTCCCGACGTACATAATCGGCCAAATATTGGCGTGTCAAATCTTCAACGCCGCCAAACGCTCGATCGATGATTTGGACGGGCAGATCAAGCGAGGTGAATTCGCCCAACTCTTGGCTTGGTTGCGCGTCAACGTGCACGAGCGCGGATCAGAGTGCGACAGCGTAGACGAGTTGATGATGAAAGTCACAGGCAAGCCGCTCGATGCGGCAGAATTCGTGACTTATTTGACTGAAAAGTACACCAAGCTCTATGATCTTTGATTGAAATATCTACCTAACCTACGCTAAAAACCGCTTGTGCTCGAGCGTTTTCCTCAGTCTGTCTGTTTCGGCCGCGAAGCCGGCGATGAACGCATCAAACTCGTCCGCGCCCGATACTATCCTCGAAGGCGGCGGCGGATACTCGTTCGAACTCACCCGACGTCGCCGTTGAACATTTGATTTCTGCACCCCGCTCACCGACGCGACCAGATCGCGCATTTCGCGCTCGTGTTTTGCGCGCACCGTCTGCAACTCGTTCGAGCGCGCCCTTCGTTCCGTCGCGAGCTCCTCCTTGAGCGCGTTGATCTTCTTCGTCTGCCGCTCGCTCTTCGCCTGTAACTTTTTAAGTTCAGTTTCTAGCTCCTCCACTCGTCGTGTATCGCGCGGTCTCTCCCTCGCGACGACCACTGCCGGATACGAATCCTTCGCGTCGTCGCGAGACACGCGCCGCGACGCCGACGCCGACGCCGACGCCTCAATCTCCACCATCCGTCGCATCTCCTCCGCGCGCGCGTCCTCGCCATCCCCACTCACGCTCACGCTCACGCATGCGTCCTTCGCTCTCTCTCGAGCGCCACCACCGATCTCCCGCTCGACGTCGTCCTCGACGACCCTTCGCGTCAAATTCCAACCGACCGCGTCGTCCCTACAAAACCGTCCCACTCGCCCGCTCGGCGGCGCTCGATCGAACGGCCGCGCCAAACGCGGCGCGGCGTCCGAGCGCGTCGCTCGCAGCATCTCCAGCAGCAACCGCGCGTGCGCGTTTCTATTCTCCCGCAACGCGCGCACGCGCTCGCGCTGGTCCAGGTGTTGACACCACGCGCGCACGCGAATTCGCGTCGGTTTATCCCGCACCGCGTCCGCGCGAGCCCGCAGGCATCTCGCCAGTATCGCGTACTCGCGCTCGAGGTCGTCGTCGTCGACGTCCGCCGCGTCCGGCGCGCGCGCGGGCGGCGGCATGGAGTGTCCACCGCGCGCGTTCGACGCGCGCGGGTTCGATCGACGCGCGCGGGTTTGAATTTTCGCGATCGAACCTCGGCCAGCGGTCGGTCGATCGATCGATCGCGCGCGCGCGCGATCGATCGCATCGCATCGCGCGCGCCCCGATGGTGACGCGCGGGAGACCGACGCGCGCGCGCGCGATGGACGCCGAGTCGCGACGCGCGATGACGGCGGCGCGACGCCATCGCGCGGCGCGCGCGAGCGCGCGAGCGGACGC
>Ga0181607_10004820_pt1 | contig 11494 bp, 6 predicted proteins | sample 041ome_9_FD_132420 | JGI IMG/M metagenome (GOLD analysis project Ga0181607, IMG submission 132420) | Coastal salt marsh microbial communities from the Groves Creek Marsh, Skidaway Island, Georgia - 041413US metaG (megahit assembly) | ecosystem: Environmental > Aquatic > Marine > Intertidal zone...
CACCCTCTTGGTCTACTTGGACAAACGATTCAACGGGACGAACATCTCGTCTGAATTTTTCAACACCGCCGGTCGTACCGTGAAGACGGGTTTGACCGCGGCGGTTATCGTTTCTCAGTGGACGTGGGCCGCGACTTTGTTGCAGTCCTCGAACGTTGCCTATCAGTATGGTGTTTCCGGTCCGTTTTGGTACGCGTCCGGCGCCACGATCCAAGTGCTTTTGTTCGGTATCTTGGCGATCCAAGTGAAGAGGTATGCGCCGCACGCGCACACGATTTGTGAGATCATCGACGCCAGATGGGGCGCCACCGCTCACAAGGTCTTCTTGTTCTTCTGCTTCTTGACGAACATCATCGTTTCGTCTATGTTGATTTTGGGCGGTGCGGCCACCGTGAACGCCTTGACTGGTATGGACATCTACACCGCTGGTTTCTTGATTCCGTTGGGTGTCATCGTCTACACGATGGCCGGCGGCTTGAAGGCGACGTTTATGGCGTCGTACTTGCACACCGCGATCATCTTCGCCGTGTTGGTTACGTTCTTGTTCGCCGTGTACGCCTCGGATGACGACTTAGTCGGTTCCCCGAAGAAGGTCTACAAGGCTTTACAAATGGTTGCCAGCTCCGAAAGAGACTGCTCCGCCTCTGTGCAACCGTGCGGTCCGGTCAAAGACAACCAAGGCGGTTCGTACTTGACCATGTTGTCCAAGGGTGGTATCATCTTCGGTATCATCAACATCGTCGGTAACTTCGGTACTGTCTTTGTCGATCAATCCTACTGGCAATCCGCCATCGCCGCCAAGCCGAGCTCCTCCACCAAGGGTTACTTGTTGGGCGGTTTGGTCTGGTTTACCATTCCGTTCGCGTTGGCCACCGCCATGGGCTTGGCCACTGTCGCTATGGATTTACCGGTCACCAGTGGTGAAGCCGGTGACGGTTTGGTCCCGCCGGCCGCCGCTGTCCACTTCTTCGGTAAGGGCGGTGCCATGATGATCACCATCATGTTGTTCATGGCTATCACTTCCACGGGTTCCGCGGAACAAATCGCCGTCTCTTCCTTGATCGCGTACGACATCTACAAGAAGTACATCAACCCGAAGGCCACTGGCGAGCAAATCTTGAAGGTTTCCAGAATTGCAATCTTGGGCTTTGGTTTGTTCATGGGCGTCTTGTCCATTATCCTCTTCGAATTGGGCTTGTCTTTGGGCTTTGTCTACTTGATGATGGGTATCTTCATTGGCTCCGCGGTCATGCCGGTTGCCTTTGTGTTGACCTGGAAGGACGCCTCGGCGACTGGCGCCATCGCCGGTGCCGTTATCGGCCAAATCTCTGCGATGATCACCTGGATTGTCTGCGCCACCTTCGAAAGAGATGCGGACGGCAAGCACGGTACCGTTGACTTGCTCACTTTGGGCGGCAACTACCCGATGTTGGCCGGTAACGTCATGGCGATCGGCATGTCTGGCATTGTCTGCGCGGTCATCTCCAAGATGAACCCGCAAAACTTCGACATGAACACCTTGAAGGATGGCATCGCTTTGATCGATGACAAGCTTCCGGAATTGGATGCCGAAGAAAACGACCAAGCCATGTTGGATGCCGCCTTGAAGTGGATCACCAAGTGGGGCGTCGGCTTCACCGTCGTCATGATCTTCATCTGGCCGGTGTTGTCCTTGCCGGCCGGCTGCGGCGACGGTTCGTGCGGTGTCTTCTCTGAAGGTTACTTCACCTTGTGGGTCTCCATCGCCTTGGCGTGGGGTCTCCTCGCGACGGTTGTCATCATCGTCTTGCCGTTGTACGAATCCAGAGAAGTCCTCGGCAACGTCATCAAGGGTGTCTTCACCGGTGCCAAGCCGCACGAGAACGCCTAAATATTTTATTCGTTCTCCCTCGTAATATACTAAATGAACCAAAATGTATATACACTACGACGTAAACGAAAGAGCGTGTTCTAGATAATATTCGCAGGAGTGTCTTCTCCTGAGTTTTCTATTTTAGATGTCACCAGCGAGACGCGCGAGTGCGAAAAGTACAGAGATTACTATGTGTTGTGCATATAAAGAATGCTCTAAATAAATATATAAGAAAATAAATGTTGATTGTGATGCCCTCTTTTCTCGCCGACGCGAAAAATCTAATTCGTCTTTTTCCTCGCCGACGACCTGGTCGACCTTCTCGCTGGCGGTTGACCCCTCGCAGCGCTACTTTTACCACTCGATGAGGACTTGCCCTTCTTCTTCTTTTTACCAGCGCCACCGAACAAGGTCGTTTTCGCTTCTTTCGCAATCTGCAACAACCACGCCACGTTCAACAACGTAAATAACCCGAGCATAACCACGACGCCGTAGACGACTTCCCTCGGGCACGGATACTCGAATCCAGCCGGTAAATTTTTCGCGTCTAAAATGAACATCGTGTCTTCGTACACTTGCTTACTCATGAAGAACCAAGTGAACACTCGAAAATACACGAACAAACTGGCAAAGAGAACCTTCAACGCGAGGCCGAGAACTCCCGCCATCCCAGCTCCGATCGATGGATAATACCTCCCCAAATCGATCGCGGCGAGAGGAAGATTCGTCCACTCGCACACGCCGAAATAATACACCGCGTAATACTGCATGTACGGAATACTCATCGTCCAGTAACTCAACACGACCGTTAGCATCTGAGAACCGAGAAATTCCGGCCACGCGAGCTCAAACTCGCCCATGGAGATGAAAAACTTCCATATCTGAGACGCGAAGACAATCTTCGCAATCTCCCCAACCCCGTCCACCGGTTCGAACACTCTCCCATACGCCGTCGTCTCTCGCAGCGATAACGGAGCACCATCCCCTAAATACCATATCCGACTCGCTTTCACGATCACGTGAAACGTGGGCATCAAATACACCAACTGAAACGCCGCCAAGTACGTGCTCTTGCGCACCTCCGAATCTTTCCTCGCGTTCGCCTTCATCCACAAGCACACGATCGGAAAACCGACGCATAAACCTAAAAGCCATTTAAAAACGAGCAAATCGCTCCACACCGGACTCGACTCGCGCCATCCCAACCCGGGAACGCCCCATTTCGGGAGGTTCATGTCCGCGTGGCGGTCTGGAATTCCACCACCACCAACACCATCACCACCAGAAGAAGAAGAAGACATCGCTGCTCTGTATTTATTATGCGTCGTGACCACCGCTTGTTTTCTCTTCCCACTTTTTTTTTGTGCGGATATGCGTGCGCGCAAATGTGGTTTTGTGGTGCGTGTCGACTCTTTTTTTTTTTTCAACTTTTTCACTCGGCGAGCAGCCGCTTTTTGGACCTTTTGTGCACAGAGCGCTGACGAGGCAAAACACGCCCCTCGTTACGAGAAGCAACATCATCGAAAGATACGCGCAATAACGAGACATTTTATCGTCGTCGCAGAGAGACAGAGAGATAAAACGCATCATATCATCTGCGTCTAGAATACGAATCTAGTTTTATTTATTTATTCACGATTAAGCGTAGTAAATCGCACGTATGGGATTGAGCGCGTTGCACGTCGACCCGGGAGACTCCTCGGTGCATTCGGGGAAAAATGCGCACGGGGAGAATCAATCGGGCAACCGGTGGGCGGTGAGGACGATCGTGAAGAAAGGCGAGGATCGATTTTTGATTTGCGAAGATTTGCGAGCGCTTTTTATCGACGACGAGGAGGAGGTGTTGGTGCTGCCGGCACCGAAACCCGGGTCGATCACGGCGACGTTTACCGTGTTTGATGGACACGTGGATAATTCTGCGTCGAGTTTTTGCGAGCAAAGGTGGTTGGAGCATCTGAAGTTGGCGGTGGAGAAACAGACCAAGTTTGGGAACGATTTGAGCGTCCACGGGAGCGCGCGACGGAAGGAGAGGACGATGAATAATGCGATCAATACTAGTAGCGATGGTAAGAATAGTAATAATAATGAGATCATACACGATTTGGAATCGGTTTTGAGCGAGGCGGTGAGCTCGATGGAGACGGCGTACAAGGAGAGCAATCGGGGCGCCGGAGGATGTTTCGGAGGATGTTTCGGTAATCCGCAAGGGAATTTTCCTAAAGGCGGGTCGACCATGTGTTCCATTTTGATACAAAGAGGCGTGACGGACGACGAAGACGATGCAAAGAACGCGTCGTTTTATATAGTATGCGCGAATGTAGGGGATAGCTCATCTTTGATGCTGCCGCACCCGGACGATAAAGACGAGTTCGCAGAAGGGGACGGCAAGTACCAAAGGTTAGCTCGAGAACACTCGCCGGACGATCCTTTAGAAGCGCAACGATTAGTTTCAGCTGGGTATAGACTCGCACGAATGTCGAATAATAGAAGCGGGAAGGAGGCTGGCCCGTTGCGGATGTACCCTGGAGGGTACGCGGTTTCCCGAGCAATCGGCAATTTCATGCGCAAAGACGCGATTATTAGCGAGCCCGAATGCACGAGAGTGAAATTACCCCGAAACGGGGCGAGGATTTTAGTCGCATCAGACGGCATCTTCGCCGCTCTTAACGATTCCGAAATAGCAAAGATCTGTTCCAAACACAAACTTGCGACGGATTGCGTGGATGCTGTCATGGATAGAGTCCTCGAAAAAAGAGGAAGGCACGACGATATCACATTGATTGTTTGCGACGTGCCAAAACCGGAAGAGTATCTAAAAGCATTCAGAATGAACGTCGGAACGAGCGATACGCTGAAAGTGTACACGAGGGTGTGTGCACCCAAAGGTTTGAAGGGCAGCAGTAAGAGCAGTCGAGAAGAAGAAGACCAGATTCCAGAGTTTGTCGAAGGCGATATTACCGTTCACGAGGGCGGCGTCTTTGACGAGCAGTACGAAAAAACTATTTTCAACGATTACGAGTTTGGCGATTTGCTCGGAAGAGGCGTATATGGATCCGTTCGATTAGCTAAAGCGAAAGTGAACGATACCGGCGAAGATTTTGCGATAAAATCCGTGGTCAACTCTGTGGACTACGCTCACCAAATTCGAAACGAAATTGAAACCTTGCGCGTGTTGTCCGGGAAGCACCCAAACTTGCCGACGTTGGTAGCAGTATACGAGGATAAATCGAAAAAGCTTTTTGGTGGTGGCATCATATATCTTGTCACTGATGTCTGCAAAGGCTCTTCGTTGTTCGATTCGATTTCGAAACGTAAAGTCTTTGACGAACGCGATTGGCGACTGGTCGCCACGCAGTTACTCAGCGCGGTGTCGTTCATGCACTCTTTAGGAGTCGTACACAGAGACATTAAACCAGATAATATCATGTGCAAAAATGAATGGACTGTAGATTCCGAACCGCATTTGCAGATTATAGATTTCGGGTCGGCTTCGTTCTGTAAAAAGCACGAAAAGCTTCGCGGGTACCACGGCACGAAATTCTTCGCCAGTCCGGAAATGTGTAACAAAGGATTGTACGACGAAAAAACCGATAATTGGGCTGTTGGGGTCGTTCTTATTGTTTTATTGACGGGTTATCCTGAAGGTGAGCAGGTGCAAGAGACCTGGCAAAAGTTGTTGCGAGGTATTTTACCAGAATCTTTAATAGAAACCACGCCGAACGATAAGTTTATCGAGTTGATTAAAATGTGTTTGACGATTGATTATGAGAAACGACCGAGTTGCGCGGCGATATTAAAAGCGTGCGAAAAATGGCTGCACGATCCCGGCGATAAAAAGAAGAAAAAGACGAGTGATAGTAGCAACAAAGCGTTGTTGATTTCCAAATCTGTCCTAGCTGCGGAGTATGAAAAGCACGTCGCTAATCTTCTCTCCGTGTGCGCATCCGCGAACGTCGTGTCTAAAATTTTGAGCGTCGTTAAAGTCATTCAAAAATCAAGAAGTCAACGCGAAAAGGATGGTGATGAAAGCGATACGGACGCATCCGTGCTATACGACTCGTATATCTTAGCCGAAGATTTAGAAGACGCCGCGCGACGAGTCAAAGCGAACGACGTCGCCATGCAATTAGAAAGCTTGCGCCATCTCCACGGCTCTTCGGCGCTGACGATTGATTTGGAAAAGTTGAAAGAGCTCGAATCGTTACACAGAAGACACGATCACGTATTCAAAGCAATAAAAGAAGCTTCATCGAGCGAATCGAAAGTGTCGGAGTTTACGCAAATGCGTGAAGATAGAGACGTTGTTCAAAGCACCGTCCACGGAGAAATGTTGTATGCCATGTTGTATGCGAAGAGCAACGACAACTCAGTTCGCGGATCATCCGTGCACAACAGCGGAACAGGAAAAGACGAAAAGAGCGACTGGGTGCAAGAACCGCTGCACGATGAAGTGCGAGTGACGAGGAGATCCAGCTACGTAGAACTCGAAGGACTCGGGGGTGGTTAAAAAGAAATTATTAAAGAAAATTAGTTTTTTTTTACAACATTCATCGATCAACTCCTCAACTCCCGCCTCTTTCGTTATATGGCGGGCAACCGATTTCCGTCTCGAGCGGTTGAAGACAATCGCGCAACACCTCGTAGGCAGATTCAATGTCGCTCGCTAAGACTCTGAGTACCAAGGTATCGTTTTTACCTCCTCCCTCGTTCATTCTTTGCGTTTTGGATTCAGATGCGGTTGTGAGCGAGTACGAAACGCCAGCCGGAAGTGGCGATTTTGCAGTCAACCAACTCGCGGCGTTTGTAGTTCTTTTGGACGTTTCTCTCGCATATTCCGCGCACTTCTTACGCGCAGCTTCCGTTCTTGGTCCGATTAAAACCACGCTCGCGATGACGTGTGCGTTTGCCATGCGTTTCGCGAGATTACTCTCTTCCTCGTTATTCCATGCGGCGTTCTCCAGTCGTTGCGATTCGATGACATTCACGGTATCATCTCCGGTCGTCACGGTCGTTCGCGTGGAAAACGAACGAAACGCCCATCTCGCATCGTCGTGGGCAACTCTTCCAGCGGTGATCCAATCCACAAAACATAAACTCGAAGAGTCATCCTCTAATGAGATCTCGTGCACTTGCTCAAATTTCGCGTCTTTGAAACACTGCGCCGGATCGGGTAACCAACAGAGAAGCGCATTCGTTCCAACTTTTGCCTCAAGCGTTTGTCTCGTCGTCTTAGTGAGCTCGCCGTTGACATTATTGTCGGTATTATTCGTCGATGATGGATTGACGGATTTATACACTTTCGTCGTGCCCTGAGTGCATACGCTCGCGGTGCAATCTTTCTGAACGTCCACCAACATCGGCACCGAGTCGCCAGAAACCAGACCTCCACCGTACGAGACGGTATAAAACCAAGCGCAATCGACTGATTTGTCAAATTGAACCTTTTTTGGATACAAAATGCGCAAAGGATAGGTCGAAAACAGCTTCGTCGCGGATGATATCGAGGACTGCAAGGAGACCTCGATGAGACCCGCAAACGCGGTAGGTTCTTTCTCGACTTCCATCATTGCAGTTTGTTTCTTGTCTTCTTGTTCTCGTTCACCGTTCATTTTCGATTGATTCTTAGCTGTTGAATAAACGACCATGCAACTGATCGTGCGCAGTTGCGAACATTTCTGCCAACGGTGCTGATACGGCGGCACTGTGAATATCGCTTCCTCTCTCGATTGCTTCTTCGCACATCTCCTCCATTGTCTTCGTCGATTTTCGCAAAATCGCCGCTACTTCAAGCGGTCCAACGACGTTCAATCGCGTCGCCGCCGAGCAGGCATCCCGAACAGTCACGTAGACGAACATGCGAATCGTTATTTTTTCGGAAACGCCTAAAATACCGCACACGGCGCCAAAGACGCAAGCGAGATGACCGACGCACGAGTTTGGTTTCGAGGCTTGTTTCAGCGCCTTCAACTTTTTCGAAATATTCGAGGAGTCTCCTGAAAATGCAGCGACAGCGGCTCGGCAGAGCGCTGTACCCGTAGATAAAGACGCTCGAAGCGCCGGTGCGTTACCAATTAGCATGGCGTGAAGAACTGCGTTTTCTTTAGACCATGTCGAGATATCTCCGTTTTCTTCTCCTCCCTCAGATGAAGATGTATCGAACCTGTTTCTCGAGGCTAAAACAAAAGGTGCGAGCGTCGAGCACGCGTTTCGAGCAATTTCCGAAACAAACGTCGAAACGTCTATGCCATAACCGTTTCCGCTATCTATGAATCCAAATTGCGTTGCCGCCTCGAGACCGTTGGAGTGCGCAAACCCGCCCGTAGGGAGCAAAGGATCTAGCAGCTGCCACGCGGTCCAAAAATCGTTGTTGTTGTTATTGTTGTCGCTCATGATTGTTGTATTCTTTCTTTCTCTCTCTGTCTTAAATAATGTGTTTTCCTTCCGTAATCTAATTTCCGGTTCTGTCGTATTTAATAATATCACAGTTTTTCGTTGTAAGATATCCCGATATCTCTCGGTACTCAATAATAATTTTGTAATTTTAGTAATGATAAAAAATAATAAGTGCGTTCAAAGATTCAAATCTTCCCTCCTTTTTAGAACAAAAAGTATCTTTGCGCCAACGGCAAATCTTGAGCCGGTTCGCACTTTAATTCAACGCCATCTGCGGTCACTTTGTACGTTTCCGGATCGACTTCAATCTTTGGCATGACGTCGTTCAACTTCATGTCTTTCTTCGTAACGCCGCGAATGTTGCACACCGGCTCGACGCGTTTTTGCAAACCGTACGTCTTTCCGACAGACTTTCTCGCCGCGAGTTTACTCACAAATGCGATGGAGCTTTTACCCACGTTTGCGGCAGCAAACATTGGGCGAGAAATAACCGGCTCCGGGGATGGAATAGACGCGTTCGCATCGCCCATTTGCGCCCAGGCGACGAGACCACCTTTTACGATGAGTTCTGGCTTGGCGCCAAAAAAGCTCGGTTTCCATAAGCACAAATCGGCGAGCTTACCAACCTCTACAGAACCAATTAAGTGCGACATTCCGTGCGCTAGAGACGGGTTGATGGTGTATTTCGCAATGTAACGCTTCACGCGGAAGTTATCGCTGTTCGTACCTTCATCTTCCGGTAAAGGACCTCGTTGCTGCTTATTCTTGTGCGCGGTTTGCCACGTGCGCGTGATGACTTCGCCAACGCGACCCATGGCTTGGGAATCGGAAGACATGATAGATAAGGCACCCATATCGTGCAAGACATCTTCCGCGGCAATTGTTTCCGCGCGAATTCTGGACTCGGCAAACGCAACGTCTTCGGCGATGTTCTTGTCCAAATGGTGACAATGCATGAGCATATCCAAGTGCTCGTCGATGGTGTTCTTAGTGAACGGCCTCGTCGGGTTCGTGGACGAGGGTAACACTGCAAGTTCACCCGCAACTTTGATAATATCCGGGGCATGTCCACCGCCCGCACCTTCGCTGTGATACGTGTGAATTGTTCGACCTTTGAAAGCTTCAATCGATGTCTCCACGCAACACGACTCGTTAAGCGTATCGGTGTGGATAGTCACGGCGATGTCTTCTTTTTCGGCGACGGTCAAGCACGCATCGATAGCCGCAGGAGTCGTCCCCCAATCTTCGTGAAGTTTTAACCCAACCGCCCCAGCTTCGACGATTTCGTTTAGGCCAGACCCTTTATGGTCTGAAGTGTTACCTTTCCCAGTAAAACCAAAATTCATGGGAAACGTATCCGTGCTTTGTAACATCATCTTCATCTGTTCCGGCGCCGGCGTACACGTTGTCGCGCACGTCCCCGTGGCTGGACCGGTTCCACCGCCTAACAAAGTCGTCAAACCGCTTGATATAGCTTCATTCAAGATTTGTGGACAAATGAAGTGCACGTGCGTGTCTAAACCACCCGCGGTGACAATCAAACCCTCGGCGGAGATGACCTCCGTGTTCACGCCTACAACCATCCCCGGCGTCACGTTTTCCATAACGTCCGGATTACCAGCTTTGCCGATGCCAACAATCATGCCATCGTTGATACCAATATCACATTTGAATATTCCAGTGTAATCGACGACGAGCGCGTTCGTTACGACGCAATCTAAAGTTTTGTTTGCGCCTAAACCGGCGTTTTGTCCCATGCCTTCTCGAAGCGTTTTGCCGCCGCCAAACTTGCACTCGTCGCCTAAAGTGGCGTAGTCCTTCTCCACGGTGATGTATAAATCCGTATCGCCTAGGCGAATGCGGTCGCCGGTTGTAGGGCCATACATATCTGCGTATTTGGATCTTGGCAAAGTGATCGCGTCGTTCGACTCTTCGTCATCGTCTTCGCTCTGGTGAGCGTCGGCGCCCATGATTTTCGTCACCGAATCCAGCACTTTCTTCTTGTCGTTTTCACTGAGAGGATAGGTCATCTTCATACCATCGCAGACGTTATTCCCACCTTTAACGACGCAGTTGCCACCGATTGGGCAAATTTGAACTTTTTTCGTTTCCCCTGGTTCGAATCGAACGGCCGTGCCCGCTGGAATGGCGAGCTTATACCCGCACGCTTTCACTCGATCGATGCGCAAAGACTTGTTTGTCTCCACCAAATGAAAGTGACTGCCGACTTGAATCGGTCGATCGCACGTGTTTGTCACGAGCAAAGTCTTCAGTTTTCTCCCTTCCAACAGCGTCAAATCGCCTTTGGCAGTTTCTAACTCGCCTGGAATCAAATCTGGCGACGTCGCCTTTGGAAACGCATCCGAAGATGGCACCGGTAAAAACGATCCTTTCAACGCCAACGCTAAATCTCCGTCTTCGCGGCAAATCGGCCCGTGCACCGAGACTAATTTCGTTCCGTCCGTGAACGTTCCTTCAACTTGGACTTCCCCGCACAGCGTCGCAACGCCGGGTAGGACTTGTCGCGTCCCCAAAATCGTCCTCGCTTTCTCCACAATCTGCGCGACGGACTGTTCGCTTCCATTCTCTGGACCTTCTCGGATGAGCTCGAGAATCTGATTCGCGAGTAACGCCGTCGCCTCGGGGTGATTGAGACGAATTCCTGACGCCAATCTTTTCTGCGCCAAGTGAGCGGCTTGCGCCAAGGCGAGCTTGTCAACTTCTCTCGGAGACAATCGCATCTTGCTGTTGTTCTTGTTCTTGTTCTTGAGTTCTTTTTCCTCCTGTATCCCGTGCAGGCAACCGTCGCGAGTTTCGGGACGAGCTTCTTAAGTATAAACGTCCTGTACGAACTCGACGGCGCTTTCTGTTTCAACGCGTGCACGAACGTTTTTATCTCTCTGTCTTTAGCGAGCGCGGAGAAATAATCGAGCCTCTCCGGAACGAGTTGTTTTATAACCAACCTTTTGGTTTTTGTCGTTGTTGTCGGAGACGATGTAGGTTTCGCAACCGCGTCTTCCTCTTCTTTTATAGAAGAGTTGCTTTTGGAGGCTTTTTTCTTTGACCTCGGCGCGTGTTTGCGTCTGTTTCGCTTCCTCCTCCTCTTTGCTAACGATGAGCGGAGTTCCTCGACGATGTTCTTCTCGGAGGAGCCTTCTACGCTCTTTTTAGTGCACTCTTCTTCTTCTTCTTCTGTCGTGCCGTCGTCCCGCGTCGCTTTTATTTCCATACACCCGCGAACAAACCCTC
>Ga0181607_10004826_pt1 | contig 11491 bp, 10 predicted proteins | sample 041ome_9_FD_132420 | JGI IMG/M metagenome (GOLD analysis project Ga0181607, IMG submission 132420) | Coastal salt marsh microbial communities from the Groves Creek Marsh, Skidaway Island, Georgia - 041413US metaG (megahit assembly) | ecosystem: Environmental > Aquatic > Marine > Intertidal zone...
TGTTTATTTTATTTTTAATTATAAATATGATTTCCAAAAAACTAGATTTTAATCTTACTGAAAAATTAACAGCTTATTTTTTTATCTTTTTTTGTATTACCACAAAAATTCATTTTATTATGGGTCAACAAGCTTTATTTGTTTTGTTTTTTTTAATTCTACCCTTTGTTAAAGAAAATAAAAAAAATTATTTTTTAGCTGGTCTTTGTTACATCAAATATAATATAGGTTATGCTTTATTTTTATATTTAATTGTAAATAAAAAATATAAAGATGTAATAATATCTAGTATAATAATTATTCTAGGTTGGTTTTCTTATTCGTATCTTACAAAAAGTCCAATTATTTTAAATCTTTTTGACCCTCTTTTGTTGCTTTTAAAAAATTTTCAAATTTTGAATGATTTAAATCATACATTTATTGCTACACCATTTGTAAATTTAAGTGATAATTCAGATTTAAATTTAATAATTATATTTATGTTTATTATAATATTTAATTTTTTTTTCTTAATAAAAATATCAAAAATTAAAGATAATTTAATTAAAATTTCGCTTATCTCGTTACTAATATTAATATCGTTTCCTCACTGGAGTCACGATTACATAATATTAATTCCACTTTTTATGATTTCTTTAAAAAATTTTTCATCACATTTAATTTATAAAATTAATTTAATTGTATGTGTTTATTTTTTACATCTTCATAAAGTAATTCATGACTACACAGCAAAATTTCTTGATTTTTTAAATGTAAGCAATCAAAATATAGAGTTTTTTGGTAGTAGCTACCCTTACATAAACATTTTAATTTTAATCTCATGCTTAACTATTAATCTTGTAAAAAATGATTATATAAAAGAAACTTAATTAAATTTTAAAATTCATAAATGATTAAAAATTTAAATAACAAAATTTTTTTAAGCTTCAGTATTATTACGGTAATTAATTACATTTTTTTTACTCAAAGAATTATTCTTAGAAACAATCCTTATATAACTGCAGATTGGTTAATTAACTATCAAGGAGGATTTGTAAGAAGAGGGTTTTTTGGTGAAATTATTTACCAAATAAATTTTTTTACAAAAATAGATATTCTTCACTTGGTGATTTTTTTTAATATTATTGTAATAATATTATTTTTTTATCTACTCTATAATATAATCAAAAAATCCCTTTTTAATAACTTGTTTTTAATTTATTGCTTAATTCCATCAACTATTCTTTTTACTTTTTTTGATCCACTTGCAGTTGGAAGAAAAGATTATTTAAGTATATTGCCTTATTTATTTTATGGTTATTTTATAAATAAACTTACTATAAATATTAAAGTAAGTTTAATTTTAGCACTAATTATTTTAACTTTAACGCATGAGTTAACTTTTTTCTTTGTTCCATTTCTTTTTTTATTTAAATCAGCAAATTTTCTTAATTTGTCATTAAATTATCAAAATTATAAATTTGAAATAATCTGCTCAATCGCAACATTTTTAACTTTGTTATCGACTATGATTTTCAAAGTTCCATTCAATAATGAAATATGTCAATCATTGGTTGACTTAAATTTAAATAAAGAAATTTGTAATGGTGTTATAAGAGATTTTTCTAATCCAAGCACATTTCCATTAGATTTAATTTATAATAATTTAAGATATCTAAATAATTTTAATTATTATTCTCAGTATTCAATTTATTTAATTTTAAGTTATTTGCCGATTTGTATTCTTTTTTATAAACCTATAATTAATAGTAATTTAAGTTATCAATATATAATATTTTTTATTATTTCGTTTTTATTCCTAACACCACTTATTTTGCTAACTAATGATTGGGGAAGATATCTGAACATGTTATTTATTTTACATATAATATACTTTCATTTTTTAATAAAAAATTTAAGTATTGGCAATATTGATTTATCTCTATTCAAAAAAGTATTAATTGTTCCTATTATATTTGTTTACTTAACAAACTGGCACATGCCACATTGCTGTCAAAAAACAATTGGAAGTGGATATATTTATATTATTGAAAGAATTATATTCCGTATTAATGATGAAACCAATGAAACTCATAAATATGGTAAAGATAAACCAAGAGAAATATTAAAAAAAATAATTAATTTTTTTTAATTTAATTAAAATATTTTAGTCTAAAGACATTATATAAAGTTCTAAAAATTTCAATTTTTGGTATTTTAGATTGACCAGATATTCTATCACGAAAATTTATTGGAATTTGAATTATTTTTATACCTAGAATATTTATATGATAAATTACTTCCATAAAAAAACTATAACCAGTTGCTTTGATTTTTCTTTTTTGTAATAATTTTAATAATCTGCGATTAAATCCTCTATAAGAGGTTGTAAACTCAGAGGAATCAATTTTCAAAAATTTTTTAATAAAAGTATTGCCATACACACTGAGAAATAATCTAAAACCTCTCATATCACATGATCCACCTATCATGTATCTAGATCCAATTATAAAATCATTTTTTTTAAGTAGGTTAATAAAATTTGGAATTAATTCTGGTTCATGAGATAAGTCTGCATCTAAAGTAATTAAGTTTTCATAATTATTTTTAATAGCATAATCAAAAGCAAACTTGTGCGCAGTGTCTAACCCCATTTTTTTTTGTCTAATAATTAATTTGAAAAATAAATTTTTTTTCTCATATTCTTTTAAATATTCAATTGTTCCATCAGTAGAATTGTCATCGATAACTAAAATATTTATAGGCAACTGAAGTATTTCAATTCTTTTTAAAAATGTAACTATATTTGGATATTCGTTCAGTGTTGCCGCAAAAATTAATGTTTTATTCATAAATGTTATAAGATATTAAAAATATCATGAATAATAAAGTTTTAATAATTGGTGGTGGAGGACAACTAGGGATTTATTTGGCTAAATTACTTTTAAAAAAAAATTACAAAGTAACGATTACCTCAAGAGATCCAAATAAAATAAAAATTACGCAAATTAGTAAAAATTTTGGCAATTTAAAACCTAGAATAATAAAATTAGATATTTTTAATAAAAAAAATATTTATACTATTTTAAAAAAAAATAAACCACACCATGTTTTTTATTTTGCAGGACAAAGTTCAGTGGCAGATTCTTTTCAAAAAAAAATTGAAACTAATAAATCTAATTTTAATGGCTGTAAGAATATTTTAGATCAAATTATTAAACTAAATCTTAAGTTAAAATTTTTTAATGCAGCCTCTCTAGAAATTTTTGGAAATAAAAATGGCAAAATAAAATTAAATACAAATAAAAAACCAGTGAGCCCCTATGGTTTTTCAAAATTAAAATCGTTTAAATTAGTAAAGAAATATCGAAATAAGTATAATTTAAAACTATATAATGGATTACTTTCAAATTGTGAATCATACTTAAGACCAAACAATTTTGTTCTTCCAAAAGTATGTTTGGCAGCTCTTATGGCTAAAAAAGACAAAAAAAAAGGAATAACAAGGAAATTTCATTTTGGAAATATTAACATTTCTAGAGATTGGGGTTGGGCTGAAGAATACGTAAAATATATATGGAAAAAAATGAATTATGGAAGTGAATTTGATTTTATTATTGCTACTGGCAGAACATTTAAATTAAAAAATTTAATAAAAATGGCTTTCAAAAGTGTCAACTTAGATTGGAAACAACATGTTGTTACTGATAAAAAACTTTTTAGAAAAAAAGAAATTTCAAATGTGAATATTTCTAAAATTGATACTGGAAACATCATTAAAACAAACGGTAAAAATATTATAATTAAACTTTTAAAATTCTATAAAAGCAAATCAAATTTACTTAGCAAAAAATAATTTTTTGTTTTGCCTAAATCTTTTCTCAATAAACTTATACATAAAATATGAAATTATTATTGATATAAATAAATATAAAATAGTTATTAACGTATCATATATAGCGCTGGTGGTATGAACAGCGGTTGCACCATCTAATATAAATTCAATTTTGAAAATAAATCGTAAAATCTGAATTAAAATATATATTACTTGTTCATGTATCATGTAAAGACTGTAGCTAATTGTTCCTAAAAAAACTAATGGTTTCATATTGAACATTCGATAAGTTAATGAACTTGAATTTAATTTTGAAAAAATTAGAACAATTAAACTAAAAATAATAAAATTATATTTTAAAAAAAAAACACTAGAGAAATAATAAATGCATGCACAAAATATAAGAAATAATAAAACAAAAATATCTTTGAATTCTTTTTTTATTTTTAAAAATAAGTAATAACAAATACATCCATTACCAAAGTTAAATAAACACTGAAAAAAAACGCCATTTATATAAGGAAATTTATGAGGCAAAGAAAAATAACTATAATTTTCTATAAAAAATGGGGAAGCTAAAATAATAAAAATGAAAATTATTAAAAATTTATATTTCTGAAACAGAAAAAATGTCAAAATAAAAACTAGGTATGTATAGAATTCAGTGGAAATTGACCAGCTAGCTGGATTCCAAGATAGCCAATAACTAAAATTGAATATAGAGTGTAAAAGAAATAAATTCGACACAAAATCTCCAAAAGTATATCTTTCACCAAATGCCTCGGAACCAAATGGTAAAATAGAAAACTCTATCACAAAAAATTTTAGAGTTTGTATTGCTAATATTATTAATAAAACAAATAGATGAATTGGGTAAAGTCTTAAAAAACGTTTGATTTGAAAATTAATTATATCTTTAAAATCTTTTATTTTATTTTCATAATTATAAGAAATAACAAAACCACTTAAAATAAAAAAAAAATTAACGGCATAAAAACCTTTATCAAAATATAAAAAGCTAGAACTTGGATAATGAAATAATGCAACAAGCAATGCTGCAATTCCTCTTAAAGATTCTAAAGCAAATAATTTGTTTTTGGTAATTGTTGAATTCATTAAAATTTAAGATAGATATACTATTAATTATTAATAGTTTATACATTCTATTTTAGACTCTAAATTTAATTATGAAAAAAATTGCTATAATTGGTGCAGGTCCAGCTGGTTTAACCGCAGCGTATAAACTTACCAAGTTGGGATTTAACGTAGAGATCTTTGAGGCTAGTAATATGGTTGGTGGAATGTCAAAGACTTTACAAATGTGGGGGCAACTCGTTGATTTAGGGCCACATAGATTTTTTAGCAATAGCTCATCTATAAATAATTTTTGGCTTGAAATTATAGAGAATGAATACGCAAAAGTAAGCAGATTAACTCGAATTTATTACGAAAATAAATTTTATCACTATCCTCTAAGAGCCTTTAATGCACTTAAAAACTTAGGCATTTTTGAGTCAGTATTTTGTGTTTTAAGTTATTTACAAATTAAATTTAAAAAAAAAAAAGATATTAAAAGTTTTGAGGACTGGGTGATCAGCAAATTTGGTTATAGACTTTTTAGCATCTTTTTTAAATCTTATAGTGAAAAACTTTGGGGTATACCTTGTGATGAAATCGATTCTGATTTTGCGTCTCAAAGAATAAAAAAACTATCTTTAAGCGAAGCAATTAAATCTATATTTATTCACGTAAATAAAAAAAAACATAAAACTTTGGTTGACGAATTTATGTATCCAATTTTTGGCACAGGGTACTTATATGAGAAAATGGCAAAAAAAATCATAAACCAAGGTGGTGTAATTAATTTAAGTACTTTGGTATCAAATATTAAAATAAATACTAATAATAATAATCAAATACAAATTGAATTAAATGATGGAAAAGTAAAATCATTTGATCATATTATTTCTTCAATGCCCTTAACTTCATTTATAAAAGCAATAAATGCACCAATTGAAATTCAAAATATTTCAAAAAAGCTAAAATTTAGAAATACTATTTTGGTATATTTAAGGCTAGATACCGATGCTGCTTTCCCTGATCAATGGATTTATATTCATTCTAAAGAATTAAAAACTGGAAGAATTACAAATTTTAAAAATTGGTGTCCAGAAATTAACAAAGGACAGAAAGATACTATAATCTGTTTAGAATATTGGTGTTATAATTCTGATGAAATGTGGAAATGGGAAAATGAAAAATTAATTAATCTTGCTAGAGAAGAGATTAAAAAAACTAATTTAGTGAAAGAGAAATATATTAAAGATGGAAATGTTGTGCGTATTCCAAAATGCTATCCAGTTTATTCTATAGGTTATAAAAATAATCTAGAACCAATAAGAAAATATTTATCTAAATTTGAAAATGTTTCTGTAATTGGCAGATATGGTGCATTTAAATATAACAACCAAGATCATAGCATTCTAATGGGTTTGACGGCAGCTAAAAATATTGCTCAGAATGAAAAAAATGATTTATGGGAAATAAATACAGATTATGAATATCAAGAATCATCAAAAATAAATGATCATTAAAATTAAATTATGGAAATATTAAAAAAAATTATAAAAAAACTTTTGCCTCCAATTTTTTTTCCTACCATTTTTAGGGAATGTGTTAATTATTTTATCAAAGGGAAGAACAAAATTACATATGAAGATAATTTTTATAATAGAATAGCTTTTATAAACAAAGCGATTTCAAAATTTGCAGATTGCAATTATCTTGAAATTGGAGTGGCTGATAACACAACATTTAGTTCTATTCCATTACCATTAACAAACAAAATTGGAGTAGACCCATCTAATGGAGGTACTCATAGGATGACATCTGATGAATTTTTTAGCAAAAATCAAAAAAAATTTAATGTAATTTTTATTGATGGATTGCATATTTATGAGCAGTGTCAAAAAGATTGCATTAATTCCCTTAAATTTATTGAAGATGATGGAATAATTTTATTTCATGACTTCCTACCACAAAATTATTTACAAGAAAGAGTGCCTCGTAAATCAGCTTCTTGGACAGGAGATGTATGGAAAGTTGCGGTAGAATTAACTTTTTCCGAAGGTATGGATTTTAGGATAGCAAATATTGATTATGGAGTTGGAATTTTAAAGCCAGGAAGAAATGCAAAATATAAAAAAATGCCTGAATTAAATAAAATGAATTTTGATGATTTTTTAAATAAATTTTACAAAAATTTACCTACAATTAATAGTGAAGAAGCAATTGAGTTCATTAAAAAGTAAAACCAAAAATTTTAATCGATTTAAGATTTTCTATATTAATCTTAAGAATAGAAAAGATCGATTAAAATTTATTAAAAATCAACTGAAAAAAAATAATTTAAAAGCGCATAGAGTAGAAGGAATTGAACCAAGAAGATTAGATAAAAAAATTATCAACAGAAATAAAAAATATTTAACTCCGTCGGGAATTGCGCTTTGTCTTGTTCATAAAAATATTTGGATAAATATAGTAAAAAAAAATATTAATTATGCATTAATTTTAGAGGATGATGCTTTAATATCAAAAAGATTAAAAATTTTCATGAATGAAGTAAAAAAAATTTTAGATAATAAAAAAATTGATATTATAAATATAAATACCCATGAACTCCCTACAAAAGTAGGAAAATTAAAGTTTCATTTTAAAAAAATAAACACAGGACTATATGATTTAATTTCAACTGAATATGGAACAGCAGGCTATATAATATCAAAAGAAGGGGCTAAAAAACTTATTAATGATAAAGATTTTTTAAAATTACAAATAGATTTGTACCTCTTTAGTAAAAAATCTAAAATAAATAGAAAATTAAAAATTTATCAGGCTTTGCCTGCGTTAACTATTCCATTGGCTTCAATTAAATCAGAGCGAAATATTTTAAAATATCATAATTTTAAGAACAAAAAAATTTTTCGAAAAATTGCTATGTCAAGCTCGGATTATAATAATTATGTTAATAAAAATAAAATTATTCAAGCATCAAATATTTTTGGGAATTTTTTAAAGAAATTCTTTAACATTAAATCACTAAAAATAGGCGAAATATATTTTTTTTTAAAACATTACTTAGATATCTTAATTTCAAATAGACAATATAAAATTATATATAATAAATTTAAAATTTAATATGATAAATAATAATCTCAAAAAAATTAATTTTCCTAAATTTTTAAAACCTAGATATAAATATAAATTAATTAGAATTGGAAAAAACTATGATGGTGGATATTTAGTAGATAAACAATCTATTAAAAAGACTAAAACCCTCATAAGTTTGGGAATTAATGACGATTGGTCATTTGAAAAAGATTTTTTAAAAATAAATAAAAATATAAATATTAAATGTTATGACAACAATACTTCCTTAATTTTTCTCATAAAAATTTTTTTAAAAAAATTAATTTTTTTTATTTACTTTGGAGTTAATGAAACTTTTAAAAGTTTTTTCAATATTCTTGATTATTTATTTTTTTTAAAATCAAAAATATCAAATAAATTTATATCCAATAATGACTTAATAAAATTAACTAAAAAATTAGAGGCACCTTTCTTCCTGAAAATAGATATTGAAGGATCTGAATATAGAATCTTGCGAGATATACTTAAATTAAAAAATAAAATATCTGGTATGGTAATTGAATTTCATGATATCGATCTCTTTTCAGATAAATTAAAAAAGTTTATTAAAAAAAGTGGTTTAAAATTAATTCATATTCACGCTAACAACTATGGATTGGAATGGAATGAAGCAAATATAATAGAATTAACCTTCTCTCAAAACCCAGAGGTTATTGGAAAAAATGTACATTTTCCAAATGAATTAGATCAACCTAACGTTAAAAAAAATAAAGAAATTAAAATTAATTTTAAATAAACTTTAAAATAGTTTTTCTTTCCATGACTTAGGGGTTAAATCATTATTAATTTCAAGATCGTAATCATAGGTAAATTTTTTAGGACCTTTGCTTTTTATAAAATCAATCACTTTATCAATTGACTCATCAAGAGTTATCTTATTTTGATAATTCAACAATTTTTTTGCTTTTTCTGCAGAGCATGTAGACAATTTTACCTCTGTAGGCCTATCCTCGAGATAAATAGGTTTTTGATTAAAACCTAATTTGTTTGATAACATTGCAAATAGTGTATTTATAGATGTAAACTCATCATCTGGTCCTATATTTACTACTTGAGATTTTACAGAGGGATCTAGCATTAATTTATCTAAACAATAAACACAATCATCAACATCAGAAAAAGTTCTTTTTTGCTCTCCATCACCATAAATAACGGGTCGTCTATTTTGTATCATTAAGTTAACCATTATGGCAGCAACATTTCTATAGGGGTCATTATAATTTTGCTTTGGACCAATAATATTATGAGGTACTGCAATATTATATTCAACGCCATGAACGTCGCATAAGATTTTTAATATTTTCTCCGCAGCAAGCTTTGAGACACCGTATGGATCAACTGGATTGGGCGTTTGATCTTCGGTATATGGAATTTTTATATCCCCATATCTTGCCATTGAAGAGCAGTAAACGATTCTTTTTACCTTATTTTTTATTGCAGCGGTAAATACAGAGACTGATCCAGTAAGATTGTTATTGCATATTAATGTTGGAGAAAAAACAGATAATCCCTCATGAGCGAAAGCGGCTGCATGACAAACTATATCGACATCTTTCATTATTTTTGTCATGAACACAAGGTTCTCACAATCCCCTTTAAAAAAATTTATATTTTTTTGGTCTAAATTATCTAAAGATCCTCCAATTAAATTGTCACATCCAGAGACTTTGAAGCCTTTTGCAATATAATAATCTGCTAAATTAGAACCTAAAAATCCTGCAATTCCAGTTATAAATATATGCATAACTTTTTTAAATAATTTTTAATAGTTAAACTCATTCTAAATTCAAAATTAAACCAATTTTTAAAAGAATATTTCCTTTTTTAGTTTGTCTATATACTCCAGATTTTTTTAAAAGCATATTGTTAAATTTAAAAAAATTCATTTTCTTTCTTAAATTATCAAATAATTCTAATACTTTGATATTTTCTTTTGGCTGATTGGATTTAATATTTTTTAAAAATTTAATGTGCATATCGTTCATTTTTTTATTTACACCAGAAAAAAAATAATAGAGAGATCTTAACTTATGAAGGTAAGAAGAGCCTAAGCCCATAACATTATTTTCATGTTGTCTGTAAAGTATCTTGGGTGTTTTATCATAAAAAACTTTTTTCCCATGAAAAGTTGCTAATAAATATAAAAGCCAACTTGGGTCTGTTTTAAATTTTTTATTAAAATCAATTTTGTATGATCTGAAAAGATCAAGCATTTCATAAGTAAAAACAGCTGTACAATTAGCAAAAAGTGCCTGTACTAACGCATTTTTAAAACTCGGTTTTTTTTTAAATTTTGGAGAATAACCAATAAAATTTAAATCTTTATCTACTGCTTTGACTCTGGACCCATATAAAATGTAACCTTTTTTAAGTATTTTTAATGCTCTAATTAGTTTGTCACTTAACCAAACATCATCATGATCAGCCATAGCATAAAAATCATATTTGGGTACTTTTTTTATGAGATTTAAAAAGTTTTTATTGGGGTCTTTAAAATTTACTTGATAAATTTTTTTGATAACTCCTTTATTTTTTTTAGAAAACAAGTTCAATAATTTTAAGGTTTTGTCTTGCGAGTTATCGTCAGAAATATAAATATTAACTTTTACAAACTTTTGATTAACTAAACTTTGCAATTGTTGTTCTAGATATTTTTCAGAATTAAAGGTTGTTAGAAGAATTGCGACATTAGGGAGTTTGTTCATTTTGTATTGCCTGGCAACGACCTACTCTTCCATATCTTAAGATAAAGTACCATCGGCGCTAAAGAACTTAACTTCCGAGTTCGGAATGGGATCGGGTGTACCTTCTTTGCAATAATCACCAGGCAAGGAACTTATATAAGCTTTTATATTTTACGCAATAGATAATAAAATATATTTGATTGGGATTTATCGACCAAATTTACCTGAATTAATTGGATTTTTTAATTCGTCTAAAATCCAATTATATGTCAACTCTAGACCTTGTTTCAAATTATATTTAGGCTCCCAACCAACATTTTTTTTAACAAAAGTATTATCGCTTGATCTACCCCTTACACCTTTGGGTTTATCCAATTGATAGTTTTTCTCGACTTTATAATCTGCAATTTCTTCTATAATTTTTATCATTTGATTTATAGATACTTGTTCCTCGCTACCAACATTAAAAGGAACTGAATGATTACTATTAAACACTTGTTTGGTGCCTTTAATACAATCATCAATGTATAAAAAACTTCTTGTTTGCTCACCATCTCCCCAAACATCAATTGTTTTTAAATTATTTATTTTTGCATTTGCTATTTTCCTACACAGAGCAGCAGGTGCTTTTTCTCTACCGCCATCAAAAGTTCCTAGTGGCCCATAAATATTATGGTATCTTGCTATTCTTGTATCTAATCCAAAATCTTCAGTAAAGTGCCTACACATTCTTTCGCTAAATAATTTCTCCCAGCCATATCCATCTTCAGGAAAAGCAGGGTAA
>Ga0181607_10004829_pt1 | contig 11481 bp, 10 predicted proteins | sample 041ome_9_FD_132420 | JGI IMG/M metagenome (GOLD analysis project Ga0181607, IMG submission 132420) | Coastal salt marsh microbial communities from the Groves Creek Marsh, Skidaway Island, Georgia - 041413US metaG (megahit assembly) | ecosystem: Environmental > Aquatic > Marine > Intertidal zone...
TAAATGGAGTATTAAAATTTAATTTTCCTGTTAAGATAGCAACTTTAGGTTTTTCAATTTTTAGAGAACTTTTAAAAGAATATCTGTTGTTAGAAATATCTTTTTCAGAATTAATAGCTGAAATACTAATCTCAAAATCTTTATTGAAGTTTATCTTTTCAGAAATAAGAAATGATTGAGAAAAATTTGATGTATTTTTTTTAAGAGCGATTTCACTCGATGCAACTAAGTTGCCATTATTAGTTAGAGCTATTTGAATACTACCTTCTCCATTCATATTTGAAATTTCAGTATCTATATAAATTGAATTTTTATCATATTGATTTGGATATATTAAAACATTTTTTATAGATACATCCACTTCATCTTTTACAGAGCTCAATTCGGTTATTTCCTGAATAATACTATCGGATAAAATAGGTTCATCTTTTGTAAAGAAAGAAAGAGAATTAAAATAAATTGCTGCTCCTAAAGCAGTAGCAATTGATAGCCATAAAATGTATGATTGACTACTTTTCATAATTAAAGAACCATTCCTCTTGAATAAGCGCTAAAATCTTTTGATAAATCAACTTTATTTTTTTTGAATTTATGCTCAGCTAAATAAGCTATCATGTCTGCGTTGTCCGTACAGTATTTCATTGAAGGGTAGATAATATTCTTATCTAAATTGTCTAATTTTTCCCTCAAGCGCTTATTGGCAGCAACTCCGCCGCAAATTATACCAGATTTAACAGAATATTGATTCATAGCCTTTTCAAATTTTGCAATTAATGTATCTACTATTGCTTCTTGATAGCTGGCAGCAATATCATCAAAATTATATTTATCCTTATTTACACAATTTATCAAAGAAGTTTTAAGACCGCTGAAACTAAAATTAAATGAATTATCATGAACCATTGGTCTAGGAAAATTAATTAAGTTTTTATCACCTGAAGTTGCCAATCTTTCTATTTCTGGACCGCCTGGATAATTCAAGTTTAATTTTTTTGCACCTTTGTCAAAAGCCTCACCGCATGCATCATCCAATGTTTCGCCAAGAAGTTCATACTCAAACATATTTTTCACTAACCAAAGCTGAGTATGTCCACCCGAAACTAATAAATTAATGAATGGAGGTTCGAGCTCTTCATGCTCTATAAATACGGAGTTTAAATGTGCTTCTAAGTGATTTATTGGAATAATTGGAACATCCAATCCGTATGAAATACCTTTAGCAAAACTTATTCCAGACAATAATGATCCCATCAATCCAGGACCATTTGTTACTGCGATTGCATCAATATCTTTAAATTTGATATTAGCATCTTTTAAAACCTTTTTTGTTATTCTTGGAAGATATTTTTCATGTTCTCTTGAAGCAATCTCCGGTACAACACCTCCGAACTGCTGATGGATAGATTGTGTTTTAGTATAACTTGATAGTATTTTGAAGTCGCTACAAATAGCAACTCCTGTTTCATCGCAAGATGTTTCTATTCCTAGAATAATCAATTAATTTCTTTAATAACTAGAATCTCTAAATTACTTGGAGATAAATCTTTCCACTCTATTAGATATTCCGGGAGATTAATCTTAGGTGAATAAAATTGTTTATCAGAATTCCATAATGAAAAATCAATTACAACATCTATGTCACTCGGAAGAATATTTGCAATTTGATCAAGGCCACCAACAATTGTTAGTGCTACTGTTGCTGGATTAACAAAAACATTTACATCATTTGGCTTATTGATAAGTTGAACTGGAATGCCTGTTACAATAGTTTCGCTTATTGGTTGGATATTAATAAAACCATTAACTTTTTTAGGATCATAACTAACCAGCTTATTTGGGTTTAATATTAACCAATCATTTTCAACTGAAGAAATTAAATTTAGGAGGGTATCTTTCTGCGTTTGTACAAATTCAATAGCATTGACTGCTTCTTCTGGACCGCCAATACTAATCGAATCAGGATAAAAAATTCCCTCTAAAGCAATATATCCAGGTTCAGTAGCAGCTAATATTTGTGATTGAATAGGTACTTTTTTTACTAAATATCTTTGAAGCTTAATTTGAACATTTCTTGGAGATAAAACTTCAACAAATTGAAGATCTAAAGCTTCAGGTAATACAATTTTTTCGGGATTTTCTTTGTAGTATGCATCCAGCTCAAAATCATATTCATCAGTAATGCTACTTAAATCAATTACAGCTTTAAAGTCATCTTCATAAAAACTATTAAAAAGTCTTAACCAAATAAAAGATCTTCCAGAACCTTTTAAAGTAACAAAGATGTTCTCAGGGACTTCTTCTTTATATGTTTTTTGCTCTTGAAGATTTCTAGCTACTAATGGAATGTTAGTGTTTACAGAATATGTATCTTCACTTTTAATGAAAAACCAAAAAACAAAAGCTATTACAAAAGAGTATGTAACTCTTTTGAATTGTCTGGTATTAATCGTTAGCATTTGAATCATCAAGCATCAAGGTAATATTTTTATCATCTGACTTCACCTCAACTACAAGCACATCTAAATTATCGCCCTCATTCAGAGAACCAATAACATCTTTTTTCTGCTCTTTAGATATTTTACTCATAGGGATAAAACCTTCAATATCATCTTGTAACTTAATAATAACTCCTGAATCATTCACTCTTTCAAATAAACCTGATAATTTATCACCAGAGTTGAATTTTGATTCTATGTCGGACCAAGGATTTTCAATTAAGTCTTTAACACTTAATAGAACTTTTCTTTCTTTTTCAAGAATATCCAAAACGACATATTCAAGAGTTTCTCCTTCATTTACAAACTCTTTAGGATGGGAAGGATTCTTTGTCCAATGAAAATCAGTAGTTCGAACAAAGCCTTCTAGCTCATTTGTTAACGATACGAAGGCACCAAATTTAGTTACCTTATTAACAGTACCAGATTTTTTATCTCCAATCTTAACATGGTCAGTAATAGTTTTCCATGGATCATCTGATAGTTGTTTGATGCCCAAGCTAATTTTTTGCTCTTTTGCATCAACAAACAATACTTTTGATTCAATTGAGTCACCAACTTTGTAGGAATCTTGCAAATTCTGGACGTTTTTAGTCCATGAAATTTCAGATATGTGAATTAAACCTTCTATACCTTTTTCAAGCTCAATAAAGATTCCGTAATTCATAATACTTACAATATTACCTTGGACTACATCTCCAACTTTATATTTGTCTGGAATAGTCTCCCAAGGATTATCTACAAGTTGTTTTAATCCAAGAGAAATTCTTGATGTTTCTTTGTTAAAGTCAATTACCTGCACGGTAATCTTATCACCAATAGACACTATTTCAGATGGATGATTAATTCTTCCCCATGAAAAATCTGTTATGTGGATCAAACCATCAACTCCTCCAAGATCAACAAAAGCACCAAAATCAGTAATATTTTTAACAACTCCTTCTAAAGAAGCGCCAACCTCAATAGTTGTCATTAATTCTTGTCTCTTTTCGTTAAGTGATTCTTCAAGAATAGCTTTTCTAGAAACCACAAGATTTTTTCTCATTTCATCAACTTTTACAATTTGAAAATCAAATTCTTGACCAATCAAATCATCAAAGTTTTTGATAGGTTGTACATCAGCTTGAGAGCCTGGTAAGAAAGCCTGTATAACTCCAAGGTCAACAACAAGACCTCCCTTAACTCTTTTGACGACTTTACCTTTAACTGGTTCAGCGTTATCGCAGAAATGTTTTAATTCATCCCATCGTTTGATAAAATCTGCCTTGTACTTTGAAAGAGTGATATTGCCATCAGTATCTTCAAACTTTTCTAAAAATATATCGATATTTGAACCTATTTCAGGAAGATCCTTGTTATCAAACTCTGAACGATTAATTAATCCTTCTGATTTAAATCCGATATCTACCATAACATCGCTATCACTAATTCCGATAACTTTTGCAGAGATAATTTGATTTTCAGAAATATCATTAAATGTAGATTGATAATCCTCCGATAATGCATCGGTTGGATCATCATTTGAATTGACATCGTCTGTAAATGATATTCTTTTGATATCAGCAAATAAGTCTTTGCTTAAATAATCTTTAATTTTTTTATTAGGTGTTTTTTCTTCAACACCCTTAACGGCTTTGACTTCAGGCGCAGTTTCAACAACTTTTTCCTCAGTTGTTTCTTCTATTTTGACCTTTTCATCTATTACAGTTTCTTGAGTAATTTCTTGTTCTTTACTTTCTAATTTATCGTTCATTTTATCTCTCTATATGTTTAAGAATTTGATTTACTTGCTCTTCAACTGAACATTCTGAAGTATCTATTACTATAGCACCATCAGGTTTTGTTAATGGAGATAGTTTACGAGTGCTATCGTACTTATCTCTAACAATCAAATCCTCTTTTATTATGTTAATATTTTTGGCCTCATTTATTTTTTCAAAATCAGCCAACCTTCTTTTTGCTCTAATATCATAATCTGCAGTTAGATAAAATTTATATTTTGCATCAGGAAATACCACTGATCCTATATCTCTACCTTCAACAATAAAATTACCTTCTCTAGTAGTAGATCTTTGAATGGAAACCATCATTTCTCTAACTTCTTTCAAAGCGCTTACTGCACTAACATGACTTGTAACTTCTTGATTACGAATTTTCAAGCTAATATCTTTCTCATCAAGCAATAAAATCATTTCACTTCCTGATGAAAAATCTATTTGCAAATTCATGGCTTTAAGTGATTTATTGATATTGTTAGAAGACTGTAAATCAACTTCCTCAGCTAAGAAATAGAACGTAACTGCTCTATACATGGCGCCAGTATCAAAATATTGATACCCTAGCTCTTTAGCTAATTCTTTTGCGGTAGTTGTCTTACCAACACCTGCAGCTCCATCAATAGTAATAACCATAAAAATGCTCAGAAAGTTAGTTTTTCTTTAAACAAATACCAAGATGTTTAAGATTCTTCTATTTTGACTGCAAATTAGATAAATATTTCAGTTCTTTTTTTGAAAGCAATCTCCAGCTACCTACTGGCAAACTACCTAAGTTGATTTCTCCAATTCTTAATCTTTTTAAAGAAAATAGATTTAAGTCTAAAAATTTAAAAATTCTTCTAATTTCATTTTTTTTACCCTGCTTTAAAATCAATCTTATTTCTACTTTTCCTTTCATTTTTTCTTGAGAAACTATTTTAGCTTTTCCTTTTTGACCAGATCCAATAAAAATTCCCTTTCGCACCTTATTGATAGTTTTATCATTAATATACTGGTCTGAAATTGCAACATATTCTTTCTCAATTTTATTTTTTGGGTGCATTAAAAATTGAGCCAAATTACCGTCATTAGTCAAAAGTATTGCTCCAGTAGTATCCATATCTAGTCTTCCTATATGATTTAGTGGAGGTTTATTTGGGATTAACTCAAAAATTGTCTTTCTATTTTTCTCGTCCGACTTCGTGGACAAATACCCTTTTGGCTTATTTAATAAAATCGTTGTTAGATCTGAATTGAGTTTAATTTTTTGATTATCTAATCTAATATCATCGTTGGCTTGAATTTCAAACGAAGGATCAAGAATTAGTTTACCATTAACAGTTACCATTGCCTCTTTTACAGCATCCATTGACTTTCTTCTAGACAATACGCCGGAAGACGATATCGCTTTAAACAATTTCATTTTATGCTAAGGTTTCGGATTCAACTAACTCAGATACTTCATCTGGTGTGGGCATATCGTTTAAGTTGCTTATACCAAAATGTTTTAGATAATCATCAGTAGTTTTATACAGTAATGCTTTACCAATTGAATCTTCCCTGCCTTGAATTTTGATAAGATTTTTAGATAGAAGATTTTTAATAACACCCTTACAATCTACCCCTCTAATAGATTCAACATCAATTCTTGAAATTGGCTGTTTATATGCAATAATTGCCAACACTTCTAAAGCAGCATTTGACAGCATTAGTTTTTTTGAAGGAATTAACTTTGAAATAAAAGGCTCAAAATCTTTCTTACTGACCATCATAAAACCGCTTCCAATAGCTTTAATATAAAATGAGCTTTTTTCATAAAAATGATTTAAGTGTTTCACCTCATCATCAAGAACGGGAGAATTTTCTTTTCCAAAAACTTTGTTAATATCTTTTTGTTCTAGCGGTACAGTTGACACAAAAAAAAGTGCTTCTATAATTTGTTGATTTTTTGTCATGCCTTTGCAATAGTTAATTTAATTTCAATGTCTTGAAATATTTTTTTCTGAGTACATAAAATTTCAGACTGTTTTATCATTTCCAGTAGTGCAAGAAATGTAACAATTATTTCTATTTTTGTTTCAAGTTTTTTAACTATTTTTTTTAGAGAGACTACTTCATTACCCTCGAAACTCTCCATAATAAATTTTTTCTGGTCTGTTAGAGAAACTACTTCTTTATAGATTTTAAAAGAATCTTGTGTGGGAGCATTATCAATAGCATCCTTAAAAATCTTTGATATATCAAAAAGACTTACTTCTTTTAAAAAATCAGATACTACAGGAGATTGGTCATATACAATTTTAGCAGATGATCTAAAAAATGAATCTTTGTTATTTTCGTGAAGATTTCTAAGCTTATGTGCAAGATCTCTATATTTTTTATATTCGATTAGCTGAGCAACTAAGTCAATTCTCGGATCATCTATGTCTAGTCCTTCTTCGTCAATCTGTCTAGGTAAAAGCATTTGGGTTTTAATTCTAAGCAACATAGAGGCCATGAAAAGGAATTCTCCGGCTACAGAAACATCCAATTTTTTTGCTTCGTCAATAACTTGAATATATTCATTGGTTATTTCTGTGATTGGAATATCATAAATATCAATTTTATCTCTTTTGATAAAATAGAGCAACAAATCTAAAGGACCTTCAAAATTTTCTAATCTAATATTAAACATTTATATTAAGCCAACTGCTTGTTTTACATGAGATAGTGTTTCACGAGCAATTTTTTGAGCTTTTGTTTTTCCTAAATTCATTAAGTCATTTACTTTGTCTTCATTTGCTATTAATTCATCTCTTATCTTTCTCTGATGAGCAAAATAGTTTATGATTACATCTACAAGCTCTTTTTTGACTTCCATATACTTTAACCCAGGAGTATTATATCTTTCATGCAATTCTTTTTTTGATTCGTCATCTAAAAAAAGAGAATAGATTTTGAAGAGAGGTGTATTTGTATCCTTGATATCATTTAAACCAGCTGAGTCTGTTACAATATTCATGACTTGATTATTTATTGAATCATGATCGCCAAAAATTGGTATTGTATTATTATAAGATTTACTCATTTTTTTATCATCTATTCCTACAATAATATCATTACTATCATCTATTTCGATTTCAGGTATTGTAAAAATATCACCAAAAATATTATTAAACTTAATTGCAATATCGCGAGTCATTTCTAAATGCTGTTTTTGATCTTTTCCAACCGGTACAATATCAGAATTAAATAGCAAGATATCTGATGCCATTAAAATTGGATATGAAAATAATCCCATGTTTGGTTTAAGGCCGTTAGAAATTTTATCTTTATATGATGTAGATCTTTGCATCAATCCAACAGATGAAAAGTTGGATAAAATCCATGCCAACTCTGTGACTTCAGGTACGTGTGATTGAATCCAAAAAGTAGATTTTATTGGATCAATTCCAAGTGCCAATAAATCTACAAATGCCTCTTTAGTATTTTTTTCAAGCTTATCTTTATTACTTATTGATGTGAGAGAGTGATAGTTTGCAACGAAACAAAATAAATCTGCATTAGACTGAGAGCTTACCATTCTATTAATCATACCAAAATAGTTTCCAATATGTAATTGTCCAGATGGTTGAGCGCCGCTTAAAATTCTTTTTTTCATGTTTTAATTCTTATTTTGAAAGAGATATTCTTTCCATCCTTCATTCTTCTGACTAATATATTGATTATAGTACATAAATCTATTCGGTTTTTTTGGAATTTTCATCAACTTCATTTCAGCTTCTAAAGGAGTTCTATTCCCTTTTTTTGAATTACAAGGCGAACATGCAATTATTAGATTTTCCCATGTATCTTGCCCCCCTTTTTGTTTTGGAATAATATGATCAATAGTCAAACTAGACTTTGACCCGCAATATTGGCAGCAAGAATCATCCCTCATAAGTAAATTTTTTCTGTTTAAAACAACGTCTAAGCTATTGAATGAAACATACTTTCTAAGCTTTATCACGCTCGGGATTCTCATTTGTAAAGACGGCGAATGAATATGGTCATCATAATTCATCAGAATATCAACTTTATCAAGAAAATATAGGCAAATAGCTCTTTTTGAACTGCATACCCCTAAAGGCAAATAGCTAGCATTTAAGATTAATGTTAAACTGTTCAAATGGTTAGAATTGCACTCTGACATATTTTAATTTAAATAAATAATCGTTTACATTTGATAAAATAAACTTTAAAGTTTCTTTGCGAATGTAGGGAATAAAGTTCAAATCTTTAGCAGTCCCCGCTACTGTAATTACTGAGGTTTAATAAAGTCCATTCTACTATAGTAGGAGAAGGAATTAAACTGTTCTAGGTATAAGCCAGGAGACCTTATTTGTAAAAATAAAAAACAATAACTTCGGAGGAAAGTATGATACAAAAATCATATATATTACTTGCAATACTTCTTACTAATCTTCTTGGACAAACTTTTTCAGGTACAATAAAAGATATTTCAGGAGAACCAATCTCGTATGTAATCATTGAGGAAATTAATTCAAAATCAGAAAATACAAACTGGACTATGTCTGATGAGAATGGCGACTTTACAATTAATGTTAATAGTGAATCGGATGTTCTTTTTAAAAGAATTGGATTTAAAAGCCAGATCATCAAACCGAATGAAAGACTAGCTAAATATGTTACAATGCTCTTTGAGAATATCTCGCTAGAAACAGTTGATGTCTACGGAAGAGATAATGATGAATATCTACGAAATAAAACTACTTATAATAATTTAGGAACTTATTCTAGAGGAGGATCTTTAAACCAAATTCCTTCTTTAGAAATGAGGACATATGGAGGATATGCTGGTGTAACATCTGCTTCATTTGATGGTGGGTATGCTAGACACACTAAAGTATTGTATAATGGAGTAGATTTGACCGATGCTATGAATGGACAAGCAGACCTTTCAAACTTACCATCATTTGCTCTTAAATCTATAAATTATAAACTTAATTCTGGAACCAAATATGGATCTGGGTCTATTGATGGATCTCTTAATATTAACAATAACATAAAAAATAATAACGTTTTCTATGGAATTGGAGATTATGGTTTTTCACAATTTGGGGCTAATTATTCTATTGATAGAACAACATCAAAAAGAAATATAGTTTTTGGAAAAACATCTTACAACGGAGATTTTAAATTTAAAAACGCAAATGGTGAAGAAATTAAAAGATCTAATAATTATTTAGATCAATTTTTCTTGGCAATTGACAGACAGTTTATTGTAAGGGATGATTTGATTGTTAACATAATGACTTTAAAAACAGAAAATACGCGTGGATTATCAGGGAGTACTAGCTTTCCATCACCTAACGCAACGAGAACAGATGATTTTGAATTATTTGCACTATCCTTTAATAAGTTTTTTGATAAAGGCTTTTTAAAAGTACAAATGAATCGTTCAAGCAATGATCAGGTTTATGATGACTCTAATGCATCTTTCCCTGTATTTAGTGAACATAATTTAGATTACACTTCATTTGAATTGAAAGGAAAACAATCGATAACCAAATCCCTTAATTATGAAGCTGTGTTTAATCAAAAAACGGAAAGAGTAGATAGTAGTGATTTAGAAAAACGTGAGCTTAAAACAACCTCATTATCATTGACCGGTAATTATGTCAATCTTGAAAATGATTTCAAAATATCACCATCATTACGTTTTGATTCTAGAGAAGAAAATGAAAAATCGACTTTTAATCTAGGGCTTGAAGCGCTAAATCAATTAAATCAGTCAAATAGTTCTTTTGATTTCAATTTAGATATTGGGTCTTCATTCCAATTTCCAACAATGAATGACTTATTTTGGCCAGATGGTTTATACAGCGGTGGAAATGAAGAATTAAAACCTGAAGAAAGTGAGTATATGGCTATATCTATATCTAATCTTTCTTCAATAGGAAAAATAAAATTAACTGCCTCATTTAAAGATTATGAAAATTTAATATTGTGGCAGCCAAATGAATCCTTTAAATATATTCCAATCAATGTATCTTCAGCGGAAAGAACATCATATAATCTACAGTACTTAAAAGAGTTTCCTAGATTACAAATGCAACTAACATACAATCTTTATGATTCTTTAGATAAAGATATGGATGAAAAATTATTATATGTCCCTGACAGTTCAGCTAGCTTATTACTTATCTTCAAACAAAATAACTCTGCAAGCTATTCTATAAATTACAAATTAACTGGAGATAGAATATTACAATATGGATCTGATTGGGCAAATACAGTAAAAGATGAGACTTTTGGATTAGTTAGTTTTGGACTATCAAAAAACATTGCTTTTGGAGGTAATCAAAATATGGTTAAAGCTAATCTTACCATCGATAACCTTCTAGATGAAATATATATTTCAACTATAGGATATCCAGAGCCTGGCAGGAGTATGAACTTAACAATTGAATACCAGCTTTAATCATCAAATTCCCAAATGATTCCAAATGTTAAAAGACTGCTCATTGGATTAAAAAATTCATGATTTTCTAATGAGTAGTCTTCATTTGAATAAAATTTTCCTAAAGCATTTTGGAGTCGTACAGTTAGCAGTACATCAGATATTGCAATCTCAGTATTCATAGAAATATTGATATATTCATCGCTATCAATATTATTATTTCTTTCAGGCATATTTTTAAAATAATTAAAACTATAGTCTGAATTATTTTTTGACATGTACTGAAGACTAAGTTTTCCATCAATTCCCAGATTATTTTCTATGAAAGATAAGCTGTAAAGATAATCTAAATTAAGAATATGAGCTCTATTTGAACTAATTAAACTATCATCAAAATTATATGAATGATTAAAATTTATTATACCATACTTGAATGGAATTTCAATCTTCATCTGCAATGACAACATGTCATCGTTTATAAATTTATACCTATCTGCCTCTGGTATAACAAAATTATTAGCTTTCACATATTTCAAAGATGCTGAAAAATCTGTTTCGGTATTAAAATAATAAGTGAGCGTTAAATTTTTCCACTCCTCAACTTCATTACCGCTAAATCGATCATTAGCAATGAAAACTTCTTCTGATTCAATATAATCCAAAGTGTTCATGAGGACTATTGAATGTTGATTTCTAGTCTTCAATACTACATCGAGATTTCCAAAAATATTTTTATAATAAATATTAGGCTTGATATGATCTTCAAATAAATCAACACCATATATCA
>Ga0181607_10004840_pt1 | contig 11464 bp, 11 predicted proteins | sample 041ome_9_FD_132420 | JGI IMG/M metagenome (GOLD analysis project Ga0181607, IMG submission 132420) | Coastal salt marsh microbial communities from the Groves Creek Marsh, Skidaway Island, Georgia - 041413US metaG (megahit assembly) | ecosystem: Environmental > Aquatic > Marine > Intertidal zone...
CGCAGACCTCGACCATTTGTCGGCGATGAAACTCCGGGTAGCGGAGCACCGAAAGGTCGTGAATCGTTATAACCTTCCGCCCCGAGTAACGGGGCAAAATAAAGTTCGGTGAGTGATAAACGTGATCGCGAGCAAAAGGCCGTAATCGGTGGGTTGCAACCCGCCCTGATATCTTCGAATACCATCGCGCCGCGATATACGACTTGGCCGCCTGCTGCCTGATCGTTTGCTTCCACGATGACCCAGAAGCAGCCGCACGCTCATCCCGCTGTAGGCCCGCTCGAGCTCCCTCGGTGGTCAGCACCGCTGCGTCATCGATAAAACTGACATCTCCCCACAAACGCAGCTGTGATACCAATTGATGTGTCTGTAGTGCCGTGACCAGTTGGCGTGTGTAATGCCCAATACCCGTCAGCTTTCCCAGTAGCGGTGTCCCGCCAATGATGACCTTGGGTAACGCTGATGAGCTTACTTGATGCGACCCCAAGTCAGCGGTGTTCGGTGCTTCCGTCACCTAGGGCGTCTTACCGATGGTGGCAGCGTATTCTGCCAGCACGTCATCGGGGCTGCCCTCTGCCGCAATGACACCGTTCTCAAGCAGCACCGCGCGCTGACACAACCGCTGAACCTGCTGTTCTGCGTGACTCACCAAAACCACCGAACGATCACCGGCCAGTTCTCGCTCCAACGCCTCGCGAGCCTTTTCTCTGAACTGCTGATCACCGACGCTCAAAGTCTCGTCGATCAGGATCACCTGAGACCGATTCATCAGCGCCGTACCAAAACCCAAGCGCGCGCGCATACCTGCCGAATAAGACCTGACGGGTTCATCAAAAAAAGTGCCGATATCACAAAACGCTTCGATCTGAGAGAGGCTTTGCGTCGCTTCGTCTCGCGAGAGCCCCAGTAACAAGCAGGACAAATAGGCGTTATCTCGACCGGATAAGTCCGGCCTAAAGCCAAGGCCGAGAGTCAGTAGCGACACCGCCACACCCGGCGCCCAACTGACGCTACCAGACGTTGGCGCGAAGATTTTCGCCATCACCCGCAGCAGGGTGGATTTGCCAGACCCGTTGCGACCAATCAGTGCGACACATTCACCGGCGCCAACCTTCAGGTTGATACCCCCGAAAACCGCATATCTCGAGTCGGCCTCACGACTAAAGTGCATCGATACATCGGTCAGCGTGAGCAACGCGGTCATCGAGTCACAACCTGCCGCGCGATCCAGAACTGCAGGCGGTCATAAGCAACCCATGCCGGTATGAGCAGTAACAAAGATTCGCCTAGCAACCATATAAGGCGGATAGCCTTGGGCGCCTCGCCGAGCATCAGAACCTGCCGGTAACAATCGATCAGGTTGGCAAGGGGGTTCAGCACCAGCAAGCCATCTCTAAGGCGCGCGTCTGCGATGGCATTCAGATCCCAGAAGATGCCAGACATGAACAGCAAAAAGACCGTGCCTAACTGAATCACCAGACGAAAATCCCGCCTCAGACTGACCAACAGGGCAGCGAGCAGGCCGCAACCGGCAATCAACATCGCTTGCAAGAGCGCGAGCGGGATGAGCCAAAGCCAGGCGACAGAAGGGAGGTAACCACCCATTAAAAGAAAACAGATTAAAAAACCGAACACGGCGAGTTGCCGATAAACGCCCTGATGAATGACGGCTAGCGGGAACAGCTCTTTTCGTAAGTTAGTTTGCGCCATTAGGCCCTTGTTTGCCTCAAGACTGCCCGCTGCCTGATTCACGCTTTTTGAAAACCAGATAAAGGTGAGCTTGCCCACCATCAAGAAGTAAAGAAAATCCGGTTGGCGACTGCCCAGCAGAACGTCGAAAACGAGGTAAAAGACCCCCACGTACAGCAGCGGCTCCAGCACCCACCACAGGTAGCCGAGAAAATACTGGCGGGATTCTCCCTTCAGGTGGAAGCGCGCCAGCGTATCGACAAGGGTCACTGTTTGGCTAAGGGTCACGATCAATCTCGCGGTTTGCGCCCGGGGGCGAGAATGCGAAGTCTGCTTTAAGGCCCTTCACTTCAATAGTCCGATATTATCACGTCACTGCAGATCAACCGTGAGCGTCATGAGGCATCACCCCCGCAAGCGATTCGGCCAAAATTTTTTGCGCGACGAGAGTGTGATCGACGCCATCGAGCGAGCGATCAGCCCAACGAAATCTGATCACCTGGTGGAGATTGGTCCGGGTGAGGGTGCGCTGACACAGTCCCTCATTGGCAGCGGTTGTCGGCTCGACGCCATTGAACTCGATCGTGATCTGACCGCCAGTTTACTCGCCGCTTTTAGCGTGCACCCCAAGTTTAAACTGCACACCGCCGACGCACTGGCATTCGATTTTTCATCGCTGGTCACAGCAAACGAGCCACTGCGAATCGTCGGCAACCTCCCCTACAACATTTCGACCCCTTTGATTATTCGGCTCCTCGATCAGCTCCAGCTCGTCAAAGACATGCACTTTATGCTGCAACTCGAAGTCGTAGAGCGTCTGGCGGCAGCGCCCGGCAGCAAACTGTGGGGACGATTGGGGGTGATGGCGCAGTTCCACTGTGAGGTGGAGTTGCTGTTTGAGGTGCCTCCCAGTGCATTTTATCCACCACCCAAAGTGCAATCGGCGGTAGTGAGACTCACGCCCAGGTGCGAGCCTGAGTGGCCAGCAGTTGATGTGGCCGCATTGAAGCGCTGCGTGGCCACTTGCTTTGCCACCCGCCGCAAAACGCTGCGCAATAACCTCAAAGGGGTCATCGATGCTAACCGTCTGGAAGACCTCGGCATTGACCCGGGCGCGCGCGCCGAGACGCTGACCATCAGCGACTTCATTGCACTCGCCAACGCAATATCGGGTAAAAGCTGAGCCTCCGTATTCGGCAGGCCCCTCTTAAAGAGCACAGCCAGCCGCGCAGGGGGTTCAACCCACGGTGAAAGCTCCCTACACTGCTCGCTCTGTTCGGTCTGGGGTCTCTCGTGAGCACCTATGTCGTTGGTGATATTCAGGGATGCTTTGAACCTTTCCTCGCTCTGTTGAAGAAGGTCAGGTTCAACCCCGACAAAGACCGGCTCTGGAGCGTGGGCGATCTGGTGAATCGTGGACCGGGGAATCTTGAGACACTGCGTTGGTTTCATGCCCACCGCGACAACGCCACTCTGGTTTTGGGCAATCACGACCTGCACTTAATGGCGGTATCAGCAGGGGCACGAGCACCCAGCCGAAAGGACAACCTTGAAGACATCCTCGAAGCGCCTGACCGTGATCAGTTGATTGAGTGGCTGCATTTTCAACCACTTGTTCACTATGAGGACGGTTTCACCTTGGTTCACGCAGGGATACCGCCCAACTGGACGGTACAAGATGCTCTAGATCGCGCCTGGGAAGTCGAGAATGCCTTGCAGGGAGCGCGCTGCACCGAGTTTTTGACCGGCATGTACGGTAACGACCCGTTTGTCTGGGATGACAGCCTAAGCGGCATCACCCGCCTGCGCGTGATCACCAATTACCTCACGCGCATGCGCTATTGCACACGCAAAGGAAAGCTAGACCTCATCAGTAAGGGCTCCACACCGATCCCCGATGCCATTGCGGGCAAAAAAGTCGCGCCATGGTTCAGCCACAAGCGCAGGCTCACCAAAGGCCAACACATTCTATTCGGTCATTGGGCGTCGCTGAATGGCATCACGGACGACCCAAAGACCATTGCGCTGGATAGCGGTTGCGTGTGGGGCAACCAGCTCACCGCTTACGAGCTCGAAACAGGGCGCCGATTCACCTGTGACTGCAACGGCATTACCAACAGCGCAGCGGATTGACGCGCCTCACATCGCGTGATGCCCGTAATCACAAAACCCGATGTAGGCTGCTAGAAAAAGCCATGATTGCTAAACACCCGACTGCGACTCACAAAAAAGGTGCACACCCGCGCAAACTCAGTACAGTCCAGTCATGAACTGTTACCGCGTAGGCGGCGCCGTCCGCGACACCTTATTGGACTTCCCGCATCACGAAACCGACTGGGTCGTAGTGGGCAGTACCGTCGAAGACATGTTAGCGGCGGGCTTTCAACAAGTCGGCCGAGATTTTCCGGTCTTTCTGCACCCCGACACCAAAGAAGAATTCGCGCTCGCGCGGACTGAGCGCAAATCGGGGCATGGGTACCGCGGCTTCATTGTGCATGCCGACCCCTCGGTCACACTGGAAGAAGACCTGGCGAGACGGGACCTCACCGTCAACGCTATGGCAATGACGCAGGACGGCGAGATCATCGACCCTTACGGGGGTCAGCAGGATCTGACGGCCCGGCTGCTACGGCACGTTTCGCCTCATTTTGCTGAGGATCCACTGCGTGTGCTGCGCGTGGCGCGATTCGCTGCGCGCTACCACCATCTTGGCTTCACGGTGGCGCCAGAAACGCTGACTCTCATGGCAAACATTGTCCATGCCGGCGAGCTGCCTCACCTGTCAAAGGAGCGGGTGTGGGTGGAAACCGAAAAGGCATTGGGCGAGCGCAACCCCGAGGTGTTTTGGCAGGTGCTGTCTGCCTGCGGCGCACTGACCGTATTGCTGCCTGAATTGACAGTCTCTCAAGGCGTCTCGGCGCTTGAGCGCACCGCCCGCTATACCCAGAGCATCACTTGCCGATGGGCAGCCTTACTCGCCGACTTGCCAACATCACGCGCGCTGGATGTCAGCCAACGGGTCAAAGCGCCCAATGCATTCACGCTCTTGGCCGAAAAAGTGAGTGATTGGCGCCCACAAATCAAAAGCGCGCTGACTGATGCGGAAAAATGCATGGCACTGCTCAAAGCACTGGATGCGCTAAGGCGGGCAGAGCCCTTTGAGGGCTTTTGCGAGACCGTGGCAGCACTCGAACAGAATTCCACAGAAGCGCTGGAGGCTGTATCTCATCTCCGCCGCGCACGCACTGCGGCGCAATCAGTCACCGCGGCAGATTTTGCCCGAGACGATCTGGAAGGGCCTGCACTGGGCGCGGCGATTCGCGCAGCGCAAATTGAGCAGATTACCTCTCTGCTGACCTGAGTCAGGGCCGCTCAATCACCACGCCCACACCCTCTGCCTCTTCCACGGCTCCAGGCTTAGTGATCGTTAAACGTAAACCGACAATGGAAAACTCAGCCAGCAATAGCGCGGCAAGATGCTCGGCTAACGCCTCCAAAAGCTGAAAGCGCGACTCATCACAGACGGCAATAACACGCTGGGAAATCGCGGCATAGTCGAGGGCGTCCTCAAGCGCGTCGGAGTATGCAGCCTCTGTGAAGTCAGCCTTGAACTCCATATCAATCAGCAGCGTCTGGCGAATATCGCGCTCCCAGTCATAACAACCAATGACCGAGGCGGCCTTGAGACCTCTAATGAACACGGTATCGTTCACTAGGCCGCCGCCTTGGGTGCGGCGAGCTCAGTCATTGGCCAGCGTGGCCGCACCTCAGCATCGGGGCCGTCAGCCTCCCCGGCCGCCAGCCGCAGCGCACCCGCATAAGCGATCATCGCACCGTTATCGGTACACAATTTAAGCGGCGGATAGAACACCTCACCGCCCTCTTTCGACAATTTTGCTTCCAGTGCAGCGCGCAGCCGTACATTGGCGCTGACACCCCCCGCCATCACCAGCCGGGTCAGCCCTTCCTGCTTGAGAGCACGACGGCACTTTATCACCAGGGTATCGACGGCCGCCGTTTCAAAGGCCCTAGCAATATCCGCTCTATCTTGATCGCTGAGCGCGCCCCCGGCCTCACAGGCGCGCACGGTGGTGAGTGTGTGCGTCTTCAAGCCTGAAAAACTGAAATCCAACCCGCCCTGCTTCACCATGGGTCTAGGGAAGTCGAAACGGTCGGGGTCACCCTGCTCAGCCAATCTCGCAACGTGCGGGCCGCCGGGGTATGGCAACCCCAACATCTTGGCGGTTTTATCAAAAGCCTCGCCCGCTGCGTCATCGAGAGACTCGCCCAAAAGTGCGTATTCGCCCAGACCATCGACCCGCACCAACTGGGTGTGTCCGCCCGACACCAGCAAGGCCACAAAGGGATATGCCGGCACCGCGCCGCCCTCGTGATCTGCCAGCATCGGCGCCAGAAGGTGGCCCTCCATGTGGTGCACGCCGAGCGCAGGCACCCCAAGCCCCACGGCAATCGACCTGCTCAGCGTCGCGCCGACCATCAGGGCGCCAATCAGACCGGGACCGGCGGTGTAAGCCACGCCATCAATCTCGCTTCGTGTGATACCGGCCTCTAACAGCACTTGATCAATTAGCGGTAACGTTTTGCGCACGTGGTCGCGGCTCGCCAGCTCCGGCACCACGCCACCGTATTCGGCGTGAATCTTGACCTGGGAATAGAGCGCATCGCCCAGCAGGCCCCGCTCGGTGTCGTATATGGCCACCCCGGTCTCATCACAGCTCGTCTCTATACCCAATACCTTCATTTAGCCCTATCCCGGTCCTTAGCTTGTGAGGTGACTAGTCGGCAATCCACCTCAACCCATCGGCGATCGCACGCACGCCTTAACAAGTGTGAAACCGCATAACCGATGCTGTTCTGGGGCGGTTACCGCCCGCAATCGGTTCAAAAAAGCGGCAAAAACTAACATGCCTCAACGCTTTGCAAAATCAAGGCTCGCCACCTATACTGCGCGCCCTCAAAACGGGTCCACGTTATTTTGCGTGGTTTTTAGATGACAGGACAGATAAATGCCCTCTATCAAGGTTAAAGAGAACGAGCCCTTCGACGTCGCCTTGCGTCGCTTCAAGCGCTCTTGCGAAAAAGCCGGCCTCATTGCCGAGGTACGAAAGCGCGAGCATTACGAGAAGCCTACGACTATTCGCAAGCGCGCCGCAGCGGCTGCGGTCAAGCGCCACGCCAAAAAGGTGTCGCGCGAGAACCGCAAGCGCCAACGTCTCTATTGATCGCGCGGACCATCCGCGCAACTCCCAATGAGCGAGAACCCCTCTCTGGTTGAACAGATCAAAGCCGCCATGAAAGCGGCGATGAAGGCCCGAGAAAAAGAAACCCTCGCCACCATTCGCCTGATTCAGGCAGAATTCAAAAGAATAGAAGTCGACGAGCGCATCGAAATCGATGACGCCCGCGCGCTGGCCATCATGGACAAGATGGTCAAACAGCGCCGTGACTCCGCTACGCAGTACCGCGATGCGAACCGCCCCGAGCTGGCGGATGTCGAAGATGCCGAGATTGCGGTCATCCAGACCTTCCTGCCTACACAACTCTCAGCTGAAGAAATTGATGCGCTTATCGACCAGGCACTCGCTGACATCGATGCGGAAGGCATGGCCGCGATGGGTCCGTTGATGGGCAAACTCAAGCCCCAGCTTCAGGGCCGTGCCGACATGGGCGAAGTCTCCCAGCGCGTCAAAGCCAAGCTTGGCGTCTAATCTCGACCGCTGAACTTAGCCTCACTGAGCACAACCCTTGCCCTACCTCTATGGGGGGGTCACACTGCAGTCGTTAAAACTCCTTTTGACCTAAAGACGAAGCGGTTGCTCTTTAAAAGTGGCCGCGAACGAGCGACCCCGACGACCCCACCTTGGCCAGACTCCCACAAGCTTTTCTCGATGATCTACTGGATCGCCTCGATATTGTTGAGGTCATCGACAGACGCGTAAAACTCAAGAAGGCCGGCAAAAACTATTCTGCCTGTTGTCCCTTTCACGACGAGAAGACTCCCTCTTTTTCGGTGAACCCCGAGCGCCAGTTTTATTACTGCTTTGGCTGCGGAGCGGGCGGTAATGCGCTGGGCTTTGTCATGGACTACGAGCGGCTGGATTTTCGCGAGGCGGTCGAGGGGCTTGCGCAAAGCGTTGGGCTCGAAGTGCCGAAAGATGACCCCCGAGGCAGCCGCGAGCCCCCAAAAGACCAGAACAAACCGCTGTTCGAGGCGCTAGAGCGCTCGAGCAAGTTTTATGAGCACGCGCTCCGTCAGCACGCCGAACGCCATAAAGTGGTCAACTACCTCAAAGGTCGGGGCCTGACGGGCGAGATCGCCCGGGATTTTAGAATCGGATTTGCTCCGGCAGGCTGGGACAACTTGATGCAAACCACTGGCGCGGATGAAGCCGCCCAGGATGCGCTGATGAAGTCGGGTATGTTGGTCAAGAACGACAAAGGCCGTATGTATGACCGCTTTCGCGAGCGGGTCATGTTCCCAATACAGGACCAGCGCGGCAGGGTCATCGCCTTCGGCGGCCGCGTGTTGGGCGATGACAAGCCCAAGTATTTGAACTCCCCCGAGACGCCAGTGTTTCAGAAATCCCGTGAGCTTTATGGCTTGTGGCAGGCGCGCAAGCATCCGCGGCGCTTGGAGCGTATTGTCGTGGTCGAGGGCTACATGGACGTGATCGCCCTGGCTCAGCACGGCATTCCCTACGCGGTCGCCACACTCGGCACGTCCACCAGCGAGACGCATTTGGAGCGGCTGTTCCGCATCGTGCCCGAGGTGGTGTTCTGTTTCGACGGCGACGACGCAGGCCGCAAGGCGGCCTTCAGGGGGCTCGAAGCGACCCTGCCCGCCATGCAGGATGGGCGTCAGGCCAAGTTCCTGTTCCTGCCCGAGGGAGAGGACCCCGACACGTTGGTGCGAGCAAAAGGTAAGGCTTACCTCGAAAACCTGTTTGACCACGCCGACCCACTTGAGACATTTCTGTTTAAGCATCTTGAAGGTGGTCTGGATCTCGAGAGCATGGATGGCCGGGCGCGGTTCTCGAAATTGGCGGCGCCACACTTGCACCGCTTACCCGAGGGGGTATTTAAAACCCTGATGTACCAGGCCTTGGCCGATAAAACGGGTATTGATGTAGACAGCCTCAAACGCTTGCAGCCACCTCCTGCACCGCGCCCGGATCCGTTGGAGCAGACCGCCCCACCCACTGACGGGCCACCGCCCTTTGATACCGATGAGCCACCGCCCGAAGCGCCCATGCAGAATGGGGAGCCGATAATCGAGAGCCTCTCACCCAGCTCTCAGAATCCACTTCACCGGCTATTGGGCATATTAATCCTGAAACCCAATCTGATCGCTCACGTGCCCGACACGCTGCTGGGGACTGAAGGGAGTCGCGACGCGGTATTACTCTCCGAGGTCGTTGCGCACATTCGCAAATACCCCGAGGTCACCACCGCAGCGCTACTGGGCTTTTGGTTTGGCACGCCCGAAGGGGATTTTCTGAATGCACTGGCCGGACGGGAAACCATTGAAGAGGACGCCGGGCTGGAAGCATTGTGTGCCGCTTTAGTGGAAAAACTCAGCCGCCACCCCGCGCTCGATGCTGCCAGACAACGTTTCGAAGCCCTCAAGCGAAAACCCTACGCAGAACTGACGGTTGAGGAAAAACAGGCCCTGCTGACACTCACTCAAGAAATCCGGGCACTGTCAGGCCGGGGCTGACGCCGCCGCGTTACGGCAGGCTGGCAAGCTTGATCCGAGCTGCGTGCAACCGGCATACGCCCTCAAGACATGGCATCGGCAAGTCTGTGATTCCTCTCAAAATATCGCCTTTAACGTTGGCCAGCAGCGGCGGCATTTTCCCGCCAATGACATTGGTGCTCGGGGGTCTAAGCCGTTATACTCGCCGGCCATTTTTGTGCCACACCATCGCAGGTTCCGTATGTCCGACCCATTGCATCAGCAATCCCGACTTAAAGCCCTGATTGCAAAGGGAAAAGAACAGGGGTACCTGACCTACGCTGAAGTCAACGATCACCTCCCCCAAGACATCTCTGATCCCGATCAGGTCGAAGACATCATTCAGATGATCAACGACATGGGCATTCAGGTGTTCGAGCAGGCACCGGACGCCGATGAGCTGTTGATGGCCGAGGGCGATCGTTCAGCCGACGAGATAGCTGCCGCTGAAGCCGCCGCCGCGCTCGCTGCTGTTGAGCAGGAAGCCGGCCGCACCACCGACCCCGTGCGCATGTACATGCGAGAGATGGGTACCGTGGAGCTGCTGACCCGAGAAGGCGAGATCATCATCGCCAAGCGCATTGAGGAAGGCATCCGTGAGCTGATGGCCGCATTGGCTCACTACCCGGGCGTGGTTCGCCAACTCTGCAACGAATACGACCTGGTCGCTAAAGAAGAGCGCAAACTCATCGACGTAATGATCGGCTACCTCGACCCAGCCGAGTACGTGCCCTCAGCCTCAGAAATGGCCGCGGCAGCAGAGCAAAAGGGCGACTCAGATGACGATGAGGAAGGTCCCGTCGGTCCCGATCCTGTCGAGGCCAAAAAACGTTTCACTGCATTGAAGCGTCAGTGCACCAAAACTGAGAAAGCCATTGCTGCCAAGGGTCGCACTCACAAAGACGCCATCACGGAAATGAATAAATTGGGCGAGCTGTTTAAGTTCTTCAAGCTGACGCCCCGGGCATTTGACCCGCTGATTGATGAGCCTCGCATTGCCCTCGCTGCGGTTCGTGAACCCGAGCGAGAAATCATGCGGATCGTTGTGCGCGACTGCCGCATGGATCGCAAAGAGTTTATCAAGAGCTTCCAGGGTTCGGAGAGCGACAGCCGCTGGGTCAGCCGCGTGGCGCGCAAGAAAGATGTTGGCGCTAAAATCAACCAATACAAAGAAGATATCCAGCGCCTGCAGCGCCAAATCGCCAATGTGGAAGAGGCGACCGGCCTGACGATCGCAGAAATCAAAGAGATCAACCGCCGCATGAGCATGGGCGAGGCCCGTGCCCGTCGCGCCAAGAAAGAGATGGTCGAGGCCAACCTGCGTCTGGTGATCTCTATTGCCAAAAAATATACCAACCGCGGCCTGCAGTTCCTCGATCTGATTCAGGAAGGCAACATCGGTCTGATGAAAGCGGTCGACAAGTTCGAGTACCGCCGCGGCTACAAGTTCTCGACCTACGCCACCTGGTGGATCCGCCAGGCGATCACTCGCTCAATTGCGGATCAGGCGCGCACCATCCGTATTCCAGTGCATATGATCGAAACGATCAACAAGCTAAATCGTATTTCGCGTCAGATGCTCCAAGAAATGGGCCGAGAGCCCACGCCCGAAGAGCTCGGCGAGCGCATGGAAATGCCAGAAGATAAGGTTCGTAAAGTCCTCAAGATTGCCAAAGAGCCGATCTCGATGGAGACGCCCATTGGTGACGATGAAGACTCGCATCTTGGAGATTTTATCGAAGACCTCACCATCGCCTCGCCGGTTGAATCAGCCACCGAAGAGGGCCTGACTGAAGCCACCCGTGAAGTGCTGGGGGGACTCACGGCACGCGAGGCCAAAGTGCTCCGCATGCGGTTTGGTATCGACATGAACACCGATCACACCTTGGAAGAAGTCGGCAAGCAGTTCGATGTAACCCGCGAGCGGATTCGTCAGATCGAAGCCAAGGCGCTACGCAAGTTGCGTCACCCCACTCGTTCTGACTACCTGCGCAGCTTCCTCGACGAGTAAGCCGAAGC
>Ga0181607_10004845_pt1 | contig 11455 bp, 27 predicted proteins | sample 041ome_9_FD_132420 | JGI IMG/M metagenome (GOLD analysis project Ga0181607, IMG submission 132420) | Coastal salt marsh microbial communities from the Groves Creek Marsh, Skidaway Island, Georgia - 041413US metaG (megahit assembly) | ecosystem: Environmental > Aquatic > Marine > Intertidal zone...
CCCTTACGATCTTAGACTGATTGACTTCCTGTCTAATGTTGCTCTCATCGAATCCGTGTATGGCAAGAAACTCCTCTAATAGTTCCTTGACATTTTTAGAATCTACGATGTCCAACAACTCGTGAGTTGTCTTTACTGATAGTTGTTTCATTACAGTTCCCCTTCGTAATAGCTATCTTCGATTTCGTTCTCGGCGCATAGTTCGCAGAGATCGTGTTTGGGCATGGCGCGTTGGTCTTGACAGTTCTCACACATTCTCCCGAACCCGTACATTATTCGCCCTCCGCGTTGAGCAAGAACTCAACATATTCCATAACATCCAGGGGGCGGTTGGCGTAATCGTTGAGCGCTTCCGATAGCAACCCGAGCTCTTTGTAACCTAGCTTGGCGTGGATCGTGTTCAGGTTAGACAACGGTTGCCCGAAGTGTTCTTCCGAGTAGCCGATTAGATCAAGGAACAAACTGGAGGGTGTTGGGTAGTCATGGTTGGATGACCACACCCATAGGCTGGCTACACCTTCTGCGTATTCGGGCGCATTGTCGAGTAGTTCTTCATATGTCATTACTGAGTTGCTCATTTGATTTCCCCTTACTTTCCTAGTTTCCAATATCCATATACGGCGCGAGTGCCACCGCGTGACGGATCGTGGGTGTCGTGGATAATTCCGTCAATCACAGCGCAGACGTGCCCGGTCACCCTGGCGATTATCTTGCCGTGAGGTAATTCGTCAGCCCGTAAGTGAACGGTGGTCCCGCTACCGATGGACATTGTTGCCGTCCACTCGAATCCCTGATTCTTGAAAAAGGCTTTCATGATCGGGGTGGGGATCCCGTTGCGGGCTGACTTTGCTTGACCGTTATCTTTCATGAACTGAGCAAGCTCACTATAGATCTCGGCGTAGGGTCGTTCGGTGACAATGGCTATGGCGCGGGTAACGCAGTCACCTGCTTGACCCTTGAACCCCGCTTCGGATCTTCCGCCATCGTCTTCGATTAGGTAGGTGAATGGTGCTACTGTGCGTGTCATTTTGTTTCCCCTTACTTTCCTAGTAATGCGTTCCACACGGATACTTTGAGTTCCCGGTAGATGCCGAGGCGCTTGGCTTCGGCTTCGATGCCGGAGATCTCGAACTCGGCTTGCTTTGAGTCCTGGATAGAACCGGCGATGGATAGGAGCCGGAGCCCCAGGTAGCGGTTGGTCATTTCCTGAATCATTTTGATTCCCCTTTCGTTCATAATTCTAGGATAGTGCCTATCCTAAAAAATATCTACTCGAAACGAAAAAAAATTAGAAAATATGTTTGATTTTTTTGGCAATACCCAATAGAGTTCTACCGAGCCCGAAAGCTCACCTAATGAAAGGGAATCAAATGGGTTACTACAAGAACCTAGAAATAGCGAATCAGATCGAAGAACCAGATCGTGTTCTCACCCGCCGTCAGCTCAAAGCTCACCGGCGCGAAACCTACCGTGCGCCCAAGCATTGGGTTATCGGTAACGCCGACATGTTGCTCATCGCAATCGGCGCGGTGGTTGCTATCGGTTTGGGTTTCACTCTTGGATTGTTGGTCGGCTCATGATGGGCTGGTTGATGTTCCTCGGTGGCGGTGCGCTTATGCTCACGCCAATGTATTTGAACCCTGTCGCTGGGATCAACGGGCTCACCCTCATCGGGATCGTGCTCACGATTACCGGCTTCACCAAACTAGCAACTGATAGGAGAGATCGTGTTTGAGGTATGGCAAGAAGGTAACGCTGTTTATGTGACGAATGTTGTCAAGCAGAGATGGATGATCGAGGACGGGCAACTTGTTTTGACGATCCGTGAGGCTAACGAGTTGGCTTCGCTGTTGGCAACCAAGGGGCGCGTCACCGATTCGATTGAGATGGAAAAGGAGTGGGAAGATGCCTAACGCTAGAAGAACTGATCCGAAAACAAGCCACGATGCAGCTAAGTCGGTCAAGGGAATTACCTTGACGAAGGGTTACATCCTACGGGCGATCAACAAAAGATCCCGCACCGATGTTCAACTGCTAGAGGCTTACCGCAACTATAAGACAGCACCGTTAGCTAGTGAGTCGGGGATCCGTACCCGGCGGGCTGAGCTAGTTGATATGGGAATGATTCGGGATTCCGGTAAGCGTGCTGTTCTCCCTAGTGGTCGTAAAGCTATTGTGTGGGAGATCACTAGCAAGGGTGTTCGTTGGATTATGTTCGGTCAGAACAATGACTGAGGCTAGTGTGACGAACCTGGAAGCGCAACGCCTATCCCGCCTCATCACGGAAGAATGGTTGGCTAGTCAATCCGATTCCGGTGCGATCTGGGAGCGTGCCCGCAAAGCACTAATTGAGGAGAGCGCTAAACACTCACCAGAGATTGTTGTTGAGGCTCAACGGCTTGCCCGTGAGCGTTGGGATAAGTGGATACAGGAGATCAATAATGCTAACAGCTGACCGTTTCTTAGCCAACAAAGCTATTGACTTCGATGGTTGGATTCGGGCTAGGGAAACCGGTATCACAGCAACACAGGTTGCTAATGCTGCCACCCCCGCCGGGTACGACAAGATCCTGGCTGAGCTCCGGGATCCTACGCCCATCGAGGATAACGACTACATGCGTTTCGGGCGCGAGCAAGAAGGTCCGATCAGTATGTGGGTAAAGTATATGTTCGACATTATGCCGAACGAGTGGCTGATCATCGCTAAGAATCATTCCACCCACCTAGCCACCCCTGACGGGTTGTCGCTCACTCACGATTTGATTAGTGAGATCAAAACAACCGGTAAGGATTGGGGCGAGAGCAAGATCCCGATTGCTTACCGCCGTCAGGTTCAATGGCAGTTGCATGTCACTGGCGCTGAGCGTTGCTTGTTTGCTTGGATGCTAAGGGTTGAGTCTATGGGGGAGTTTGTGCCCGGATGGATGGAGCCCAAGTGGATGTGGATGGAACGGGATCCCGAGATGATCAAGTCGCTGTCGGTGGTCGCAGATAAGCTATGGGCTGATGTGAATGATGCTTAGTGAAAGGCAGAAGCATATTTACAGGTTCATTGTTGTTTACACAAAGCGTAACGGGTTCCCCCCGTCTATCCGAGAGATCGGTAATGATGTCGGGTTATCCTCTACGGGTTCCGTTAGCTACCAGTTGAAGGAGCTAGAGCTGGCGGGATACATCGAAAGAATAGGTACGGGGGCTCGCGCGTTGCGTGTCACCAAAACATTGAATGAAAGGGAATCATAATGGCAAGGTTCAATTTAGAAGATTACGAAACAGTCGAGGAGCGCATCAAGCGTTTCTATACCGATAATCCTGACGGCAGGATCGTCACCTGGGATTCTACGAGCAAGCAGGATAGGGCTCGTAAGATCTGGGTGGTTCGCGCTCAGGTGTTTATGGATCACGAGGATCAACACGTTCACTGCCCGAAGGCAACTGGTTGGGCTTTCGAGATCGAGGGCACGGCTGGCGCTAACCAAACCTCTGCGTTGGAGAATGCGGAAACGAGTGCAATCGGTAGGGCGCTGGCGAACGCCGGTTATTCAGGGAACAAGCGTGCTTCCCGTGAGGAGATGGCGAAGGTTGAGCGTGGCGCTCAGGTCGAGGCACCGAAAGAGGTTCCCGATGACTTCATTGTGCAGATTGACGCTGCCGTGTCGGTTGATGAACTTACTAATTTGTGGGAGGATGCTATCAAGAACGGTTGGTCAAAACAGTTACAACCATTGTTCGCTAGCAGAAAGAAGGCTGTCAGCTAATGATTAGAAAAGATTTACGCACCCAACACGAGAAGGTTCTGCTCATGGCTAGCCTCGCTCATAACCGCGTTCGGGATATTCACCAAGAAGTGGACTACCACAAGCGGTTTGACCGCAACGACACCACGGATCAGTACGGTGAGGCTATTGAGTGGCTTCACGAAACTGGCGCTTGGCTGTTTGGTCCATTAGAGCAATGAGCAATCTGACCCCTCTAGATATTATTGAGAACCTTACACGGATCTCTAAAGATATTGACAGAACAACTGATGAGATCTCGGCTGCGGATAAGAACGCGGTGATGGCTAGGGTGGCGCATAAAGTCGCTTACGCTAAAGCATTCTTGTCGGTTGAGGGTTCGATGGACATTCGCAGGTACACGGCTGATCTCGAAACTGCGGATACTCTGCTGGCTTCAGAGCTTGCTGATCAAGAGCATCGTGCTGCGGTGAGTTCTATTAGGGCGCTCAGGGATCGTCTTGAAGTTGGTAGGTCGCTTGGTCCCCTAGTCCGTTTGGAGTGGGGTCAATCGTAGGCGGTTGTGATATGACGGGAGCCCCTGCTTCGGTGGGGGCTTCTGTTTACCGCTTTGTTGGCTACACTTGATGTATGGGATACCACTTCACCCCGATTGACTTCCCCGACTATGAGGATCTCAGCTATAAACAGTTGCGACCACTGCTCATGTATCAGGGTAAGCCACCTATTGGTGTGTTCGCGGAGGTTCTGCGAGCCACCTTGACTAAGAAGAAGCAACGCGAGTTTGACCGCATGAAGTTGAGTGAGATTCACACCCTCATTGACACTTATGTAGAGTTCAATATAACTAGGGAGGATGTTCTTGATGATCTTCGACAATCCGATATTGACTGGGGTGACACCGATTAGAGCTGTGAAGTTCACGGTGATGGGTGAGCCGAGATCGAAACAACGCCCGCGTGTTACCCAACGGGGAACCTTCACGCCTAAAGAAACTATTGAGGCTGAGAAGCGTGTCCGCGACGGTTGGCGTATGGCTGGCGAGGCGAAGTTTGAGTATCAAGTGATCGTTGATTTGCGGTTCTTCAACGGCAATAAGCGTAGGCGGGATATTGACAACATGGCTAAGCTGGTGTTGGATGCTTTGAACAAGGAGGCGTTCGATGACGATTACCAGGTTGTGGGCGTGAATATGTACAAGTTTTTTACGGATCCCGACAAGGCTCGTACCGAGATTGTTATTCAAGAGGTTGTGGAGTGGCCAGATGAACGCCAAGCAGTTTCAGCGTTATTTAGTTCGTGACCAGGGTTGTGTCCATTGTGGGGAAACTGAAACCGTAGCGCCCCATCACAGGGCTAATCGTGGCATGGGGGGATCGAAGGCGCGTGATGTTGCTTCTAATGTGATTGTGATGTGTTCTCAAATGAATACGGCGATGGAGTCTGACGCTAGAACCGCTGAGATGGCACGCTATTACGGTTGGAAGTTGAGATCTTTCGAGGATCCGGCTCAGGTGCCTGTCTACTACAAGACTCTAGGAGTATGGGTTTTGCTGGATGACCAATATAATCTGAACCCTCGGGGTGAAGAACAACGGGAGAAGTTTTTTTAGATAGGATTACTGAAAAGAGGGGGCTCTATGCCGATTGTCCGGCGGAAACTGAAATACGAATATCGCTTTACCCAGATACCGAATGACTGGTTGCGGGATCCGAAGCTCTCTTTGAGATCGAAGGGCTTACTAGCTCAGTTGTTATCTCATTCTGAGGGTTGGAACGTGACGATCAGTTCGTTGGCTAAGGCTAACAACTGCGGTAAGGATTCTATTCGTAGCTCGGTGAAGGAGCTAGAGGATTCCGGGTATCTGAAGCGTGAGCAGTCGCGTGGTAACGGTGGCGAGTTTGCCGAGGTTCTATGGGTTACTTCGGAGCCTTCTTCACCGTTGGCGGATTCACCGTCATCGGGTTTACCGGCACCGGTGAAACCGATACATAAGAATACTAAAGAGAAGAATACTATTGTTAAGAGTAATTATGGCGATGCCCTATTGGATGAAGCCTTTGAAACTTTCTGGTCTAGTTACCCCCGCAAGGTTGGTAAGGCTAATGCGCGTAAGGTGTTCGGGAAGTTCGCTGTTGAGCATTTGAAGGACATGCTGGATGGTGTTATTCGTTTGGCTAAGGATCCGAACCTGCCGGAAACACAGTTCATACCGTATCCGGCTACTTGGATTGCCCGTGAGGGTTGGCAGGATGAGGCTTACCCTAAGCGGGAGAAGAAACCGGCTGAGAAGGTTGCTGAGGGTCCGGGGAAGCGGGCTTGGGTGAAGTCGCTCCACGATCAGGGTGAGCATTGGGAGTGCCGTCCCGGTGAGTTCGATTGTAAGTAACAATAGAAAGGAAAAAAGAATGCTAATATTCGATTTTTTTGCGGGAACGGGTTCTTCAACTCGAGCCTTTGAAAAAGCTGGACACACTGTTATTACCTTTGAACTTGATAAAGAGTTCGATGTAACGGAACACGCTGACATTATGGATTTGACAGCAGATTATTTGATTGAAAAGTACGGTCAGCCGGATTTTGTTTGGGCTTCCCCTCCATGTACAGCATTCAGTGTGGCAAGTATTGGTCACCATTGGGGTGGCGGGAAAGGAGCTTATATACCAAAGACTGAGGCAGCAACTTACAATCAAAAGCTGGTTTGGAAAACTAGGGAACTGATTGCAGATTTGAAACCATCCCTGGGATTCTTAATCGAGAACCCTCGTGGCGTGTTAAGGAAGTTACCACCCGTGCAGGGTTTGACTAGGCGCACTGTGACATATTGTCAATATGGAGATGACCGCATGAAGCCAACCGATTTGTGGGGCGATGTCCCCGGTTGGACGCCTCGTGAAATGTGCAAGAACGGTGACACTTGCCACGAGTCGGCACCGCGTGGCGCAAAGACCGGTACTCAAGGTAGAGCCGGGGCGAAGTTACGCTCTATGGTGCCTTACGAACTCGGTGAGGAAATATTGAAAGCGATAGAGAGGGAAACTAATGTGTAAGACATGCGAGAAAGCTATTCAGTCGAGTGAGTGGTGGGAGCCGTTCGTTCCCCAATCGCACGAAACACCGAAACAATATTTGAGGAGGGCTAGTCACTTTGATGATTACGGTTATCAGTTCGTGATGATGAAGCTAGACAGCGTTGAGGATCTTGTTACGGTTGGCGAGTCTTTCAAGATCTTGGCTGTGCGTCACCACTATGAGCCCGGTCAGTATGCAGTTCAGGTTCTTAGGGATCTGGTGTTCTTAGCTTATGTTCAAGAGTTCGAGGATCTTCTAGAAGGGGGAAAATAATGTCAGAAATGGTTGATTACGCGAAAGAGTATGGGATTGACTTACAAGAACTGAAGAAAGAACATCCACTACACGCGACACAGCTTTGGGAAGCTTCTGTTCACCAAACGATTGCTGAGGATTATTGGCAATGGATTTCAAGTGTTCGCAGGGCAGAGTCGGAAGCCATCCAACGGGTGGTCGAGGATTATCAAGAAGCATTGGCTAAGCCAGCGCCCGTCCGTAAGCCAGCACCGAAAAGATCTTTGTCTGTCCCTAAGCCTAAGCCGGAGAAGCTCATCAAGGTTGGTAGGCACAAGTTCAGTCAGAAGCAGCTACAGATTGCTATGGATTCTTTGGAGAAACAAAGCGCACCAAATAAGTGACAAACATGCACTTCAATGCTACTGTTCTATCAACAGAAAGGGGATGTGTGGAAGGTTAGGTCAGATGCCGGTAGTTACCTGCGAGCGTTGCGGTTACGAATGGACCATAAATAGTGTTCGCAAGGATACGATTCTCTGCTCCTCTTGCCGGGCTACCAAAGTCCTAACAGTTCACACGACACACGGCAAATGTATTCCGTGGCATGGGGAGTTCGCAAAGGATATGGTCACACCGTTAGACCATCAAGGCGAGATCGTCATGCCGGGTGGGAGAACCTGCGGGCACTCCGACTGTGTAAATCCTAGACATCACATCAAAGAATAGAGAGGGAAACCAATGGCAAGAATCATTATCGAGAACGCAGAGATCACTAGGGTGATGGATGGTTACGGCTTTCAGGCAGAAACCAACTACACCATGAAGGATGGCGTGGTCAAGACTGAGAAGTACACGGTCTGGACTAAGGATCAGTACCAGGTTGGTCAGGTCGTGAACATCGAGGGGCTCCACTCGGTCAAGATGGAGGAGTTCACCAACCAGCAGGGCGAAGAAGTCAAGTATGCCCGTGCCCACGTGAACAACCCGAACGTGACACTTTCACCCAACGGGGCGAAGGTCAAAGAGGCAGCGATCATGGAAACATGGCCGACTGCTGAGATAGGCACAGAGGTTCCGTTCTAATGTTGCTGGAGGGGATGAAGCCGAAACCGGTTGGGGCTGCGCGTTGCAAGATAGCAACAATCTTTGAGCAGTTGGATTCTGCTGATCGTGAACTGTTAGATCAGTTCCTTGCCGATGAGGAGCGCTGGTCAAGCAACGGGTTAGCTAACGGGTTACGGGAACGCGGTGTGTTCGTAAGTGTTCACACGATCCTGAAGCACCGTAAGGGATTGTGCGCGTGCTAGAGAACCTGAAGCCTGCGGATAAGATCACCGCACCGGCTACGGCTCGCCCCGGTATCGAGTTCGATGGTATCGAGGGAACAGCCACCACCCCCGGCTACGATTCCGAGCCGGAGAACTTCAACGAGTTCTTGTTGGATGCCGGGTTAGATCCCGAAGGCATCGAGGTCATACCACCGGTACGCACCTCGCGTTGGCAACAACAGAAGGATGGGGAACTGGTTTGGCTCACGTCTTACCGGTTCACTTTCCGGAAGAAAGCCACCGGGATAGATCTGCCGTTGCTTATGGCTGAGGCGGGTAAGAAGCTCAAGCCGATCAAGCCAGCCAAGGCGCAAGACAAAGCCCTAGTTGTGTTGTGGTCAGATCTTCAGGTCGGCAAGGTGGATTATCTCGGCGGTACTAAAGAACTGTTAGAGAGAGTCGAAACCACTAACACCCGCCTGATGGAATTGGTTGAGCGGGAGAAGCCCAAGAAGATTATCTTCGCGGATCTCGGTGACACCGTTGAGAACTTCTACAACGCTAACGCGCCACAGCAGAGCTACAGCAATGACCTATCCATTATGGAGCAGGTGGATGTAGCAACCACGATGGCATGGCAAACCCTGAAGAACCTATACCAAGCCGTGCCGGATATTACTTACGCTTCTGTCGGATCGAACCACTGCCAGTTCCGGATGAACGGGAAAGCTATCGGCAAGCCAACAGATGACTGGGGTGTGTTCATCGGCAGGCAGTTAGCTAAGCTCGCCCACGAAACTGGTGCAAATAATATGCGCTTCGTTGAGCCACAACCCCATGACGAATCGTTAGCAGTGGATGTATTCGATGACGGCTTCCACATCCTGGGGATAGTTCACGGTCACCAAGTGAACAGACCAGAGGGAATGGGTGACTGGTGGCGGAAACAATCTTTCGGTAGGCAACCGGTAGCAGATGCGTCACTCCTGGTACACGGGCACTTCCACCACATGCGGGTAACAGAACTAGGATCCACACCACGCGGGACATCCAGATACCTAGTCATGGCACCAACAATGGATAACGGCTCAACCTGGTTCCGACTCAACTCAGGAGGAGATAGTGTGCCTGGCTTAGCGACCCTAATACTTGAGAAGGGCGTGGATTACACCGGAACGGTATTCAAGATCTGATGCCGATGTATCTTTACGGTTGCCGGGAGTGCGGTGAGGAACGCGACATACTCCACTCGATCAGCGAGGATCCTGTTATCGAATGTGATAACTGTGGTGACCGTATGACCCGGAAACCTCAAAGAACTTCTAACACCTTCAAGGGGGAAGGGTTCTACAGTAATGATAAGAACAAGAACAAATAATGCCCGCCCGCCCCTGTCTTGACTGCGGAACCCTAACGCGGGAGGGATCCCGGTGCCCCACCCATCAGGCACAACGGAACAGAATCCGTAACCGGCATGAGTCACCAGAGCGCAAAGAAAAAAAAGCAAAGCTATATAACACTGCTTATCAGAAACATGCGAGGGCTATCCGGGCGGGGGCACTCCTATGTCACCTATGTGGGGGCGGGGCGCGGGCTGGCGATCCTTGGGAAGCAGATCATGTTGAGGCAGGCAACATAAACTCGCCTTTACTCCCGGCGCACAGGTCATGTAACCAACGCCGTGGCAACAAACCACTCAACCGGTAACACCACACCCGTCTAGCCAAACACCCCTATCCCCCCCGGAGGCAATAGGGGGCGGGTCACATCCTCGTCATAGCAGATATCTAAACCCCTCAGCCTAGGCGAACGCGCACAACCGCGAAATTATGGTTTTTGGGTCAGAGGTCAGTCTGATAGGCTACAGGAGCCCCGCTACGGGGCGAACGGGATCGGAAGGATAGATTGTGTCATCAAATATCGCTAAGGACTTAGCTGGGCTGTCAGCGCCGTTGAAGTCTTTGAAGCAAGCCGAGAAGAATCCGCGCAAAGGTGACGTGGATGCGATCAAAAAGTCTTATGAGCGGTTCGGTCAGCGGAAGCCGATTGTGGCTCACCGTAAGACCAAAGTGATTATTGCCGGTAACCACCAGTACCAGGCTGCTAAGGATTTGGGCTGGGATGAGATTGCTGTTGTGTGGGTGGATGACAACGATGAAACCGCCACGGCTTATTCGATTGCCGATAACCGTATCGGGCAGTTGGGTGAGTGGGATGTTCAGGAGCTTGTGTCTGCGTTCGAGGAGCTGGACCCATCGGATCTTGAGGCTGTCGGTTTCACGGAGATTGACGTTGAGGATTACCGTGCGCTGTTGGATGAGCAGATTGGCTCAGCACCCGCAACTGTGATGGATGGCGGTAAGGGTAACCGCACTAACGATAAGACGGGCAACCCGGATCTCAAGGTTGAGAAGGATAGTTCTTACGATGAGTTCTTGGAGCGTTACGCCTCTAGAGCTGTTCGCGCCATCATGCTGTATTACCCGAACGATGTTTATGCGGAGATGACTCAGAATCTGGCGAGGCTTAGTGAGATAATGGGGGCAGAAGATACTGCAACCGTGGTACAGAAACTTGTTGAGGGAAGATTGCTCGATGAATAGTTTGCCAGAGTTCCTGATTGACCGTGTGGTCACAAAGCCAGAAGCCGATGACATTGTTGGCGAAACAGTAGAGTTCCGCGAGCCCAATGTGAACGAGGCTGGGATCTACCGCGACAGGGCAACCGGTGAGGCTATCTTGGTGTACGCACCCATGCCTGGTGGCGTGACGGATCTTCGCCAAACAGTTCTCAACCTGTCTTACGGCACAACCTTGCGGGCTTCCGGTACACGGAACGTGAGCAAGACTTTCGGTTTCACCACGCGCTCCGCAGTTCTACGGCGTGAGGCTTGCACCCCAACAGCTTTGACTTGGGAGAGCCCGGAATCACAGATTGTTCTGAACGGCACAGCAGACGCTTTGGGTAACTATCTGCGCGAGATTCTGCCAGAAGTGTACGAGCACGATTACCAAACAGTTCAGTCCGTTCTCCCGGAATGGCGCATGACGGAAGATGCTTTGTGGACTTCCGGTGTGATCAACCAAAGCTCGGCATTGCCTTATCACCGTGACGGATCGAACTTCGACACCTGGTCAGC
>Ga0181607_10004848_pt1 | contig 11450 bp, 8 predicted proteins | sample 041ome_9_FD_132420 | JGI IMG/M metagenome (GOLD analysis project Ga0181607, IMG submission 132420) | Coastal salt marsh microbial communities from the Groves Creek Marsh, Skidaway Island, Georgia - 041413US metaG (megahit assembly) | ecosystem: Environmental > Aquatic > Marine > Intertidal zone...
GGCATGGGCGGCATGGGTGGTATGGACGGCATGGGAATGTAGTTGCCCCTCTGTCTGCAGACTCAGAGGTCCCTTCACAACATCGTGGGCCCTTGACAGTCTGGCAGTTCTTGAAAGGCCAGGCCTATTGCCTGGCCTTTTTTCTGCCCGTGCAACAATGAAGATTATGACTTTCAACCAGCACTGCCTTGACCTTCAGCTTCGACACCGATCAAGCCTCTGCGTGGGCCTGGACCCAGACCTCACGCGACTTCCCGAGGGCCTAAAGCATGACACTGTGCTTGCCAGCGTCGAGCAGTTCTGCAAGGGCATTATTCAGGCAACGGCAGCATACGCTTGCGCCTTTAAGCCTCAAATCGCCTACTTTGCCTCGCTCTCCGCCGAGCCTGTGCTCGAAGACCTTGGCCACTGGATCAAAAAGCACTACCCTACGCACCTTTGGCTGCTTGATGCCAAACGAGGCGATATTGGTGCGACAGCCGAGCACTATGCGTTAGAGGCTTTTGACCGCTATCGGGCGGACGCCGTCACCTTGAGCCCTTACATGGGGCTTGATAGCCTAAGCCCCTTTCTGAGCCGCGAGGGCAAAGGGGTTTTTCTGCTTTGTCGAACATCCAACAAGGGAGGGGACGACCTGCAGATGGAAAGCCTGAGCAGCGGAGTTCGAGTCTTTGAACATCTGGCTCAAAAGGCCGAGCAGCAGTGGAACAACACGGGGCAAATTGGGCTCGTAGCCGGTGCCACCTATCCCGAGGACATTACGAGTATCCGTAGACAAGCCCCTAGCCTGCCTCTTCTTATTCCAGGCATTGGCGCCCAAGGAGGCGACCTTCTTGCCACCGTCAAGGCAGCCCAGACCAACTTTCTTATCAACGCCTCACGCTCTATTCTTTACGCAAGCGCGCAGTCCGACTGGCAGCAAGCCGCTGCACGCGAGGCAGAGAGCCTGAAAACAGCAATCGAAAAGGCAAGAGCCCGATGAGTTCAAGTACCGACCTCGGACCCGCGCTCGGCGAGCCTGCAGGCCTTCCTGAAATCTCAGTCACTACAGGGCTGGGTGTTTTGGCGCTTCTCAAGAAAGAAATTCGCCGATTCAGTAAGGTCTTCATTCAAACCGTACTGGCCCCCATGGTCTCCTCGCTTTTATTTCTAGTGATTTTTGCTTTGTTACTCGAAGGCCGTCTCGAGCCACTGCCTGGCGTGAGCTATTCAGCCTTTCTGGTGCCTGGGCTTGTCATGATGACGCTGCAACAAAACGCCTTCGCCAACACAAGTTCGAGCCTCACTCAAAGCAAGATCACCGGCACTCTTATCTTTCTTATGCTCTCACCCATGCGCCCCTGGGAGTGGCTTGCCGGCTACCTGGGCGGCGCCGTGGTGCGAGGCCTTTTATGCGGTCTGAGCGTTTGGCTTGCTAGCCTTCCGTTCATTCATGTGCCCATCGCCTATCCGTTCTGGCTGCTTGGCTTTGGCGTTGTTGCCTGCTTGTTTATGGGAAGCCTCGGAATTATTGCAGCACTCTATGCCGAAAAATGGGATCACGTTGCCGCCTTCCAGAATTTTCTAATTAACCCACTGACTTTTTTGGCCGGTGTTTTCTACTCCACTCACCTCCTACCGCCGGTCTGGCAGACGCTGACGCATTTCAATCCATTCTTTTATTTAATCGATGGATTCCGTTACGGCGCTTTTGGAGTGAGCGATGTTCCTCCCCTTACAAGTCTTTTGTTTAGCCTTGTTGCCACGGCCTTGGTTCTGCTATTAACGCACCGGCTTATTGCCATTGGCTGGCGCATTCGACAGTAAAGGCGACTGACTAGCCTTCAAATGTAGATTGGATCTCTCAATTTGCTAAGGTTCTACGCGTGAATTTGAAACTTAACTTTGCCCCCGAAAGGAATAGCTTGTGATTACAAAACCTGCTCTCACCATCGAGGACGCCGAAACCATGGGCTCTGCCGCCATCAAGGAGGCGCAAGCAAACCAATGGAAAGTGACCATTGCCATTTGTGACGAGGGTGGGCACTTAGTATGGCTGCGCCGTCTCGATGGGGCTTCGCCAATTTCCTCTTACATCGCCCCTCAAAAAGCGCGAACGGCTGCAATGGGGAAGCGCGAGACCAAGGTATACGAAGACATAATAAACGATGGACGTACGGCATTTTTGTCTGCCCCCGAGCTCAAGGGCATGCTTGAAGGTGGATTGCCCATTTGGGTTGATGGCCATTGCATTGGTGCTATTGGCGTCTCGGGTGTGAAGTCATTTGAAGATGCGCAGATTGGGCGAGCAGGTATTGCTGCGCTTCAGCTCTGAGCCACCGCCCTTCAGGGTTCTAACCACGAGGCCGTCTCGGCCTTTTTTAAGCCTGTTGACTGCCCTTGCGGTTATGGTCCTGCCGTTGGGACTGGCCGCGCCCTCTTCTGTAAACGCCTTTTGGTCCAAGTACAGGTTGTTTCAGTGCAACTCAAGTTACGAGGCCTACAAGTGCCAGACCTGTCAGCAGCTGCCCGCGCTTCGACTTGGCTTTGAAGTGGATCCAGTGCGACAGCTCGTCGCTCTGACCGTCTTTGAAAATGGACGGGCCGGGGCGAATCAGATTCTTCTCGACTGCTCGGTCAATTCAAAAGAAAGTTGGGGCTGCGGGAAGAAATCAACTCGCAAGTCAGGCAAGCTCGTCGCGTCAACCAGCTACTCAATGACCAACGGTCTTTTCGCCGCCGAGAACGCTAGCTTTTCAGGTGAGTCGAGACAGACTGGCTTTTACTGCGGCAAGCTGTAAAGAGAATGGTGGCGAATCAGGGACTCGAACCCCGGACCTGCGGATTATGATTCCGTCGCTCTAACCAACTGAGCTAATTCGCCACGAGTCGCTAGTTTACATCACTCCAAAGGGAGCCACGCCAATGAGCATCGCGTGGCCTTCAAAGGCAAACCAGGCCCAGGCACCAATACCAACCACCAGGGTTACTAGGCTTGCAAGCATTGATGGCGGGCGCGAGGCAATGACCGCCGGTAAGTTACTGAGCCCCGGATTTTCAACGGGCGCGCGACGCCGGGCCGACCGATAGACAAGCACCGACCAGACAAGAAACCCGCCAAAGAAGAGAACGTCGGCCAGGGTGCCATTCGACAACAAATGGGCAAAGGCCCAGACTTTGACGGCCAAAGTCATGGGATGCTTAAGTTTACGAAGGATAAGGTTCCCCGGAATGTACGCGGCAATGAGTAAGACAAAGGCTATAAGGGTGAGCAAAGAGGCTGCATGGGCCACGCCCGTGGGCGGTGTGTACAAAACAATAGGCTCAATGCGCGCTGCCGAATAGCCTGAGACAATAAGAAGAAGGCCGATGATGGAAACAATGCTGTAGAAGGCCTTGTAAACAAATGGGCCCATTGCCCCAATAAGTTTCTGGCGGGTGCCTTCGGCAAAAACACGCAGAGCGTGCACACCCAGAAAAAGAACAAGACCCAAAATCAGCTCAGCCACACGCCACTCCTTCTTAATTTAAGACAAGCTCATTATGCCCTCCCAGACAATGGTTTCCCCTCCGCGACGCAGTGCCTCTGCAGTTAAGCAACTTAGGCCCATTCTCCGAATGGCGGCCCATTACAAAGGCCGATGGATTGCCGCCTTTGCTTTTCTGGTTCTGGCTGCCGCGGCAACCCTCTCGGTACCCCTGGTCTTTCGGCAACTGATTGACCAAGCCTTGCTTTCGGGGCAAGACCTGGCCAACGTCTTCTTGCTCTTGCTCGGCGTATCCGTTGTGCTGGCAATGGCCACCGCCCTGCGTTTTTATTTCATGTCATGGCTGGGCGAGCGAGTGGTGGCCGACCTGCGTTCTGAGGTCTACCAGCATGTCTTAAGACGCCCACCCCAATACTTCGAGACCCTGCAGACCGGCGAGGTGCTCTCGCGGTTAACGGCCGACACCACACTGGTTCAGACCCTGGTGGGTACAAGTATTTCGCTCTCTTTAAGAAGCCTGGTGCTTTTTATTGGTGGCATGGCCATGATGCTCCTTACCAGTGCCTGGCTCGCAGGGCTGATGTTGGGCTTATTAATCATGGTGATCTTTCCCATTCTTGCTCTGGGACGAACAGTACGAAAGGCCTCGAAGGACAGCCAAGACAAAGTCGCCGACACCAGTGCGCTTGCAGGCGAAGTACTGAATGCCATGACGACAGTCCAAGCGCTTGGCCGAGAAGACTACGAGGCCACACGTTACTCAAAGACGGTTGAGCAGGCCTTTACCGTTGCAACAAGACGCAATCAAATGCGGTCCTGGCTCACGGCGGTTGCCATTGTTCTTGCCTTCGCGGTCATTGTCTTTGTGCTCTGGCTCGGAGCACGCGAAGTTCTGGCAGGCAGCATGTCTGCCGGTCATCTTGCCCAGTTTGTTCTGTATGCCGTACTTACGGCGGGGTCGATTGCCGCACTTGCCGAAGTCTTTGGTGACTTGCAACGCGCCGCAGGCGCTACGGAGCGTCTTTTAGGCCTGATGCAAGACGGGAAGGAGAAGGTCGTCAGCGAACCAGCGCCTTCAACGAGCGGGCTGAATGGACGCGTGGCTATTGAGGCACCAGTAACCATCGAATTCGATGGCGTCTGGTTTGCCTACCCCTCACGACCCGATCACTGGGCACTTAAAGGGGTTTCGTTTCAACTTCGTTCGGGCGAAACACTTGCCTTGGTGGGCCCCTCCGGTGCGGGAAAATCAACTATCCTGGCCTTAATGCTTGGGTTTTACATGCCTCAGCGCGGATCCATTCGAATTAACGGACGTTCGCTTCACGACTGGGGGTTAGCTGCGGTACGGGCCTCCATGGGTCTGGTGGCCCAAGACCCTATCGTCTTCTCCGCAAATGCCCGAGAAAACATTCGCTATGGACTTCTTCAAGCCACTGACGCCCAGGTGGAAGGGGCAGCGAAAGCGGCCCATGCCCACGACTTTATTCTTGCACTACCCCAAGGCTATGAGAGCTTTCTTGGCGAACGAGGTGTTCGTCTTTCAGGGGGGCAACGCCAGCGTATTGCCATTGCTCGGGCCATCTTGCGTAACCCCCCTATTCTCTTGTTGGATGAAGCAACATCGGCCTTGGATAGTCTTTCAGAAAAGGCGGTTCAGTCCGCCCTTAGCCAATGGCTTCCATCAAGAGCTGGGCTGGTGGTGGCCCACCGGCTTGCGACCGTAAGGCGGGCAACGCAGATTGCCGTGTTTGATCAGGGGGAATGCCTTGCGATTGACAGTCATGAACGTCTCTTGCAATCTAGCCCTTTGTACCAAGAACTCTCGGCGCATCAATTCCTAGAAACCTCAGGCTAAGTCGTTCTTGTTAGGCAGGGTCAAAAGTCCATTCAGGTCTTTACCCTCGAAACGTGGGCTTGGCCCTAGGGACTCGAAGGGCAGGCCCTGACGATTGACCCAGAAGGTGTTCAGGCCATACCAGTTTGCGCCCAGAACATCCCAGCCGTTGCTGGAGATAAAAAGCACCCTTTCTCGGGGAACCTGGTTTGCCTGAAAAATCAGATCGTAGACCGCAGGCATTATCTTGAACTGACGTAAGGTGTCAACCCCAATGACACGGTGAAAAAGCCCAGAAAGCTCGGCGGATGTAACCGCCTTCTCGAGCATAGCCTGGTTGCCGTTAGACAAAATAAAAAGTTGATGGCCCGCCTTGTGAAGCTTTGTTATCACCGGTAACACCTCAGGAAAGGCTGAAAGCCGCTCGTACTGGGCCATAAGCTCGCTCTGGTTTTTCCTGGATGCATCAAGGCCCAGGGCACGCAGACTAAAATCAAGGGCCCGCTCGGTGATCTCCCAAAACGTCATGTAGTGTCGACTACCGTGAGCACCTGATGGATCGGCCAACGAAATAAGCCTGGTGTACTCCACCTGCTTGTCACGCCAGAGTTTCGCCAGCGCCTCGCCACGACCGGGGTAAATCCGATCGGCGGCTACCCGAACCGAGTAGACATCGAACAAGGTGCCGTAGGCATCAAAGACAAACGTATCAAAGTCAGAAGGCATAATTAATAAAACCCTTTGTTTTAGAACTTACGAACAGTTCCCGATGGACTTGCTTATTCCTCTTGTCTGGGCCACAAACCTTACGCTGATTAGCTATTTCTTGCTCAAGCTAAGGCGAGACTTCGAATTAAGTGCGAAGCGTAAAGCCTTTGAAGAAGAACAGAAGGAGCGCCGCAGGCAGGCCAAAGAGGCAAAAATTCGGTCTCAGAATCAGCAACAGCAACAGCATGAGGTTTTACCCGAGCTGAGCCACGTGGAGACAAACGAACCCAGCCCTCCCGTCGCTCTAAACGAATCTAATAGCTCGCAACGAGGTCTGAGCGCGACTAAGGAAAATCCCGTATAGTCACAGTTGCGTTTAGCCAACCCCTTCTCTGACAGAGATCCCAAAGTCTTTCATTGTTGCCTGGCCGACCGCAATCGTCGCGGTGTTTTTCTGCGCCTTTAACAACACGTAGCCTTGCTCACAGGTCGTTTCAACGCTCCTGCGGAGGGCTGCATTTTTGAAAGATCCTATGTCTTCTTTTATTGAGCTCGGCCTTGCCGAACCTTTGTTGCGCGCCGTTTCTAGCCTTGGCTATGAAAAACCAACGCCCATTCAAGCCCAGGTTATACCCAAGATGATTGCTGGCCATGACGTGATTGGCATTGCACAAACAGGAACTGGAAAAACCGCCTCGTTCGTTCTTCCCATCCTGAATCGACTTGCCGCCCAAAAGCTCGACCATGTTGCCGCTCCTAAGGCGGGCAGTCGCGCTTTTACTACTCTTATTCTCGCGCCCACCCGTGAGCTGGCTCAGCAGATCGCCGACAGCATTCGTGATTACGGCAAATTTATGAAGCCACGCGTGGGTCTTGTGGTTGGTGGTGCCAACCCCACGCCTCAAATTCGCGCACTGGCAGCAGGCCTCGACATTGTTGTTGCCACACCCGGCCGACTGCTTGACCATATGCGATCGGGCCGAGCCCGACTTGATCAGACCAGCCAGATCGTTCTCGACGAGGCCGATCAGATGCTCGATATGGGTTTTATTCCTGCCATTGAAGAAATCATGCGTAAGACCTCGTCAAAAAGGCAGACGCTTTTGCTTTCGGCAACTATGCCCAAGCCTATTCGAGCTCTTGCCCAGAGCTTTATGGTGAATCCGGAACAGATTTCGGTAGCAGCAGTTTCAAAGCCTGCAGACAATATTCGTCAGGAAGTCATTCTTATCAACCAAGCTGACAAAGGCGAAAGACTTGTCGAGCTTTTAGCGCAGAGAGAGGTCGAACGCGCGATTGTCTTCACGCGCACCAAGCGCGGCACTGACAAACTTGAGAAAGCCCTGAACTTGGCTGGACTTCAGTCGGTTGGCTTACATGGCGACAAGACCCAGGGCCAACGTAATAAGGCACTGGCCCAGTTCAAATCCGGCGCACGCAAAATTTTGGTTGCCACCGACGTAGCGGCCCGTGGACTGGATGTTGACGAGGTTTCGCATGTGGTCAACTTCGACATGCCTACCATTGCGGAATCGTACGTGCATCGCATAGGACGCACCGGGCGTGCGGGTAAAAGTGGCGTCGCCATCTCACTTTGTGACAACTCGGAGCGAGGGCTTCTAAGGGATATCGAAAGACTCACTCAGACGAGGCTAACTGGCTCTCCTGAGACATCTATGCGGGGTCCTAAATCAGGTAACCACCCCACACTGCCCTCTTCAAAGCCACCCAGGAAAAAGAGCGCGCATCATAAAGCCTCTCAAGAAGGGGCTAGCACCAATTCACGCCAAGAAGGAGCATGGAAAACTCGGCAGTCAAATAGCCTTGAAAGACGAAGGCCAGCAAGAGAACAAGCGAAGCAATCGCAACGAGTCTGATAAGCGGGGCCCCAGCCCAGTTACTACGAAAGCGCTGGTTGGGGGTCACGGGGCGCTGGTTTTTCATTAATAGGAAAATTCAGAACGGCAGCGAGCAACCCAAGCCCTATGGAAATGAGCCAGACTGACTCATAGGAGCCCGTGAGGTCGAACAAACGACCACCCAGCCAGCCGCCTAAGAAAGCTCCTACCTGATGGAAGAAAAAAACGATGCCTCCAATCATCGACATATTTTCCACCCCAAAAATGGAGGCGACGGTTCCATTAGTGAGAGGAACGGTACTTAACCAAAGAAGCCCCATGAACGCACCAAAAAGGTAGGCGGAAACCTCAGTCAAAGGCAGGAAAATAAACGCTGCAATAACCAGGCTACGGGTCAGATAAATAAAAACGAGCAGACGAGGCTTCGAGTACACACCACCCCACCATCCGGCAAGATAAGAGCCCGCAATATTAAAGAGGCCCAACAAGGCCAACACCGTCGTACCCACTGAGGCACTAAGACCTTGGTCAACCAGGTAGGCCGGAATATGCGTTGCAATAAAGATCACATGGAATCCACAGACGAAGAATCCGAGCGAGAGAAGCCAGAATTCCCGATGCGCAAAAGCCTGGGATAAGGCCTCCCTAGAGTTAAGGGCTCTAGTTTTCGAAGGATGCGCGTTCCCGCTAGAAGAGCGGCGCTCGAGGAGCGCGAAGGCAAAGGGAAGCATGGCAAGCGTGGCAAAAGACATAACCATGAGAGCCGCCCTCCAGCCCGAATAGTCAATGAGATGCAACGTACCTGGAAGCATCGCGAACTGTCCGAAAGAGCCAATTGCAGCCGACAGACCAAGGGCAGCACTTCGCTTTTCTGGGGGCACCGAGCGACTAATTACCCCAAAAACCACCGGAAACGTGGTACCCGCCAGCCCTAACCCAATAAGCAAGCCTGCTGACAAATAGAGATCCATAGGGGAAGACGCCTGAGCCATGAAGTAGAGGCCGGCACCATACAACAGCGCGCCCACAAAAATAACTCGGCCTGCACCTCTCTTATCAGAGATAGCACCTACAAAAGGCTGCGCCGCTCCCCAGATAAGATTCTGTAAGGCTATCGACAGCGCGAAGACCTCCCTGCCCCAGCCATTGTCGATACTCATAGGTTGCAGAAACAAGCCAAAGGCATGGCGAAGGCCCAGGGCGATAAGGAGTATCAACGCGCCAGACCAGAGAACAACTAAGGGCGTTCTCCAATCCCGCTGATCTTTGATTCCCTTAATGTCTTCTGCAGCCATCGAGTGAGTGTAATGGAAACCCCAAGAGTCCCATGCGGACACTAAAAAAGATTGCCCTGCGCTGACAAATCGATGGATCCGACCTATTCAAATCATTGTTACAAGCAATTGGAGTTAGATTATTGTTATAAATAAACTATCAACTCAACTCTACAGAAGGAAAAACAAATGAACGCATCCACCGGACAGTGCCCCGTTATGCACGGCGGCAACACCAGCCAAACCAGCAACAATATGGCCTGGTGGCCCAAAGCTTTAAACCTGGACATTCTTCACCAGCACGACAGCAAGACCAACCCGCTTAAAGATTTCAATTACCGCAAGGCCGTGAAAAGCCTGGACATTGATGCACTTAAAAAGGACCTTCGTGCATTAATGACCGACAGCCAAGACTGGTGGCCTGCCGACTGGGGTCATTACGGTGGCCTGATGATTCGTATGGCCTGGCATGCGGCCGGTTCGTATCGGGTGGCCGACGGGCGCGGAGGTGCAGGCACAGGTAACCAACGGTTTGCCCCCATCAACTCCTGGCCCGACAATGCCAACCTCGATAAGGCACGCAGACTGCTCTGGCCCATCAAAAAGAAATACGGTAACAAGCTCTCCTGGGCCGACCTCATTATTCTTGCAGGCAATGTCGCCTACGAGTCCATGGGTTTAAAGACCTTTGGCTTTAGTTTTGGGCGCGAGGACATCTGGCATCCCGAGAAGGATGTTTACTGGGGCTCTGAGAAGGAATGGCTTGCCTCAACCCGTTACGAGGGCGAGAACCGCGAAACGCTGGAGAACCCCTTGGCGGCGGTTCAGATGGGTCTTATTTACGTGAACCCTGAGGGCGTTAACGGCAAGCCCGACCCCTTGCGCACGGCCCAGGACGTGCGCGTTACGTTTGCTCGTATGGCCATGAACGACGAGGAGACGGTCGCACTGACTGCGGGCGGGCACACCGTGGGCAAGTGCCACGGCAATGGCAACGCCAAGGATTTAGGGCCAGACCCCGAGGGCGAAGAGCTTGAAGCCCAAGGGCTTGGCTGGTTAAACAAGAAGGGCCGTGGCGTGGGCCGCAATACTGTCACAAGCGGTATTGAGGGTGCATGGACCACACATCCCACACAATGGGATAACGGCTACTTCTACCTCCTTTTGAACTACGACTGGGAGCTCAAGAAAAGCCCGGCTGGCGCATGGCAGTGGGAGCCCATCAACATCAAAGAGGAAGACAAACCCGTTGACGTTGAGGACCCCTCCATTCGTTACAACCCCATCATGACCGATGCGGACATGGCGATGAAGATGGACCCTGAGTATCGAAAGATCTCTGAGAGGTTTTACAAAGACCCCGCCTACTTTTCAGATGTCTTTGCACGGGCCTGGTTCAAGCTCACCCACCGAGACATGGGGCCTAAAACCCGTTACATCGGACCCGAGGTGCCGGCCGAGGAACTCATCTGGCAGGATCCCGTTCCCGCAGGTACGAGTAGCTACGACGTGAAAGCGGTCAAGGCAAAGATTGCAGCAACCGGCCTTTCAGTGGCCGAGATGGTGGCCACCGCCTGGGATAGCGCACGCACCTTCCGAGGCTCGGACTTCCGAGGCGGCGCTAATGGCGCACGTATTCGCCTAGCTCCCCAGAAAGACTGGGAAGGCAATGAGCCTGTACGTTTAGCAAAGGTCTTGAAAGCACTGGAGCCCATTGCCAAAGACACGGGTGCAAGCATGGCCGACCTGATTGTTCTTGCCGGTAGTGTTGGGGTTGAGCAGGCTGCAAAGGTTGCGGACTTTGCCATTGAGGTGCCCTTTACGCCCGGCCGTGGCGATGCCAGTCAAGAGCAGACGGATGCGGAATCCTTCGAAGTGCTTGAACCGCTTGCCGATGGTTTTCGGAACTGGCTGAAAAAGCACTACGTGGTCTCGGCCGAGGAAGTGCTCTTGGACCGGGCGCAGCTTATGGGCTTAACGGCAGCCGAGATGACGGTGCTTGTTGGCGGTATGCGTGTACTGGGTACGAACCACGGTGGCAGTGCGCACGGGGTCTTCACTGACCGCGTAGGCGCATTAACCAATGACTTCTTCGTCAACCTTACCGACATGGCTTACAACTGGAAACCCACTGGGCGTAACAGCTATGACATTGTCGAACGGTCTACTGGTAAAGCACGTTGGACGGCTACACGAGTGGACCTTGTCTTTGGCTCGAACTCGATTCTTCGTTCCTACGCCGAGGTCTATGCCCAAGACGACAACCAAGAGAAGTTTGTGCACGACTTTGTTGCCGCCTGGGTCA
>Ga0181607_10004850_pt1 | contig 11449 bp, 9 predicted proteins | sample 041ome_9_FD_132420 | JGI IMG/M metagenome (GOLD analysis project Ga0181607, IMG submission 132420) | Coastal salt marsh microbial communities from the Groves Creek Marsh, Skidaway Island, Georgia - 041413US metaG (megahit assembly) | ecosystem: Environmental > Aquatic > Marine > Intertidal zone...
CTATACGTCCAGCGCCTCACTCCACGACGCGAATGACATGTTCCCCACAAACGCCTTCACGCATTGGATGAGGATTGCCATCGGTTCTTTCGCATCGCGCATCGCATCGCGAGCTTCATATGCACGCACAACATCGTATTCGCTCGAGAATGCGTCGTCGAAGACACCATCGCCGATGGGACCTGGCGCGCGTTTCGCTCCACTGCCGTCGACGTGGGCGCTCGAGACCGCAGCCGTGATGGCGTCCGGCGCGCTATTGATTCTCGGAAGCGCGTATGCGATATCACCCAAGTACCGTCAATGGGAGCGTGAACAACGCGATACGAAAGACGAAAGCGCGCGATGATGCACGTAGTTCTAAAAATGGAGATGAATGTTTCAAAGATTGATGTGCTATAAAGTTGTCCTCGACGACGTCCGATGCGACCGCGTCTCGAGACAAAGTATGCTGCCCCGTGTTTCAACTCAACAAGTAGAAAATAAACAATTTATAATTTTTTGACACTATTCGTTTTGAATGCCGCCATAGATTCTTCGTACAATTTGAGCATGTCCTGCATTTGCGTGCTTTGATACGACATTCCCGACATGGTCCACGCGGGCATCATATTTGGAAGGAACATTGGGAACTGCTGCGGCGTCGCCTGCTTGGTTTGCGACGTGCTATCACTACCCACCATTGGCATTGGTAGGTTCGTGGTGTGGTTGTTCGCCTCCATGTTGTATTGCATGTGATGAGCCGCATGGGCTTGCGCTGCCGACGCCGCCGCGAGTTGCTGCAAAAAGTTGGCGTTACCGATCGTTCGTTGCGCGATGACAGCGTTCAAATCTGCAGTCATATCCAACGGATAGCGCGCAGCAAGATGCGCAGTGGTGTATGCCAACATAGCCTGGAAGTGCAAAGAGTTATCTGGCGTCACCCCGAGACCGGATGGAGGCGCTAACACGGGAAGTTCAGCGTCCATACCATCCGGAATACGCGGACGTCCGCGGGCGCGCTTGGCGTCGTTCCCGTTGGTGTTCTTCACCGGCGACGTACGGCGATGTACGGCCTTCTTGGACGAAGAAGTGGACTTCGATCCATGTTGTCGCTGCTCCATGTGCTTCAGCTGCGCTTGCCCATTATTCTTTTCTGTCAGCGTTTGCTTGTGCTTGGCTAAGAGTTGCGTCGCCTCGTTGTGTAGCTTTTGCGTCGCCTCTGCTTTGCTAAACCACTCGAGACCACCTCCTCGAGCGATGACCTCGGCGGATGTATTTTCACGGCACAACCAAAGGAACGCAGGCTTTCTTGACTCCATGAGATGAATTTTTTCAATCAAATGAAGAGAACAGAGAATGTTGGCGATATCGTACAAACGGCGAATCTTGGTTTTCAGCTTGGCGTCATCCGTGTAGTCACCAAGAAGAATCTTAGCAGCCGTATCCAAGCTCACAACGTTCGTCTTGGACGCCAAGAAGAGCTGCACAAACTTTTGAGACAGTAAACCAAGACTCTTCTCGCGTCTGCCGTCGTAGTTCCAATTTGGAACGGCGAATCTCCCTTGACCAGCAAACGCCTTGGCGGCGGACTTGTGCGCGTCAGCGTCCGAAGTCGTATTCGTTGTATTCGTCGTATTCGTCGTCGTGGTGGTCGGCGAACTGCGATCAGAATCATCATCGACCTTACCATCATCCGAACCTTCAATCGAATACGTCGGTAACGGGTTCGTCGACAAGCTATCGTCGCCGGCGAAATCTGCGCCAAACTCCTTCAATCCCGCCTCCTTCAGGCGCTTTAAACTCTCTGATAAATGACGCACTCCGTGCCACACGTACTGATTCTTCGCGCGACGCTCGACAACATCTATAGACTCCAATACATTCGCAATATCATATATCCGCCGCCGCTCAACTCCAAGCTTTGTGGCGGTTTCATCCAAGCTAATTAACTCCTCCTGTCCTTGCCCGTACAGAGATAAAAAGTTTTCACACAACACCCCGAGCGACTTTTCCTTGCGCGAATACTGCGCGTTCGACGTGCACTCCTGTTTTACCTTTGGCATCGTCGTCGTCATCATCACATTCGTCCCCGTCGCGCCATACGCCGCCGCTCTCAACCCGTCGTGTTCGTTCCCGAGCGCCTCGCCATCTTTCGCGTCCTCGACGTTCACGTCCGTCCCGCGCGCACGCCCCTGCCCCGCGTGCGCCGCGTGCACCGCGTGCACCGCGTGCATCTCACGTTTCCCTTCACCCCCAGACCCCATCTCTCGCTATATCTCCACGCGCGCGCGCACACCACGCGCGCTTCCCCGCTCGCCGAGCCGCGTGGGTGACGTCAACAAAAAGATCGGATTCAAACGCCTCTCTGCGCGCCCGTTCCCACGCCCTCGCGCGCGTCACGCGTCCCGCTCGCGCGCGCGTACGATGACACAAAACCTATCCCGTCGTTCGCCCTCGCGCGCTCGACCTCAGCGACGTCGCGCGAGACGTCGCGCGGCGATGATCCGACGCCGCTTTCGTGCGCCGCTTGGGCCGCCAGCCAGGCGCGCGCGCGCGATGATGACGCGCGCGTCGCAATCACGCCCCCTGTGCGCCGCCACCGCGTCCTCAAACGCGGACGCCACGACAACGCACGGATCGTACGAAACGTACGCAATGTCAATCGCGCGCCGCGAGCGCGTGATCGACGTCGCACGCGCGGTGGATTGACGTCGCGCGCGCGACGCGCCATCGTGACGTGGTAATCGCGCGCCAACTTCGCGCGAAAAAAAAATCATGGTCATACTGCGCATCGTTTTCGCCGATGTGGGCAATACTGTCGGCGTCACGCGACGGGTATAAATCCTCTGTGCGGGTGCCGTGTCGTAGTGCACGTCTCAGTCGTGCCATGTGTGGGCCAAAGAACAGATACTCTCTCTTCATTGCGCGCCTCGTCGTCGCTGGCGGTTCGCGACGACGACGACGACGACGACGACGGCGGCGGCGGCGGCGGCGGCGGCGGTGGTGGTGCGACGGTGCATACGACGCGTCGCGAATCGTTCGCCCTCTGTGTGCTTCTCGTCGTTCGCGGCGGACATGGGTAACCATCACAGAACCGCCGGTGGCGCGCGCGATGGCGGCTTGCGCGTGGCCAAGGGCGGCGTGAGTAAGCGCGCGGCTTCAGGGACGCCAGGCGGCGGCGGCGCGCGCGGAGACGAAAATTCGCGCGCGGCGTATCAGGGCATTCAGTTTTTAAAGTCGTTCGGGCAGCATATTTTGAAAAACCCGGCGATTGTGAATGCGATTGTGGAAAAAGGTGGCGTCAAGTCGACCGACGTGGTGCTGGAGATTGGACCTGGGACGGGGAATTTGACGACGAAATTGTTGGATACGTGTAAGAAGGTGATTGCGATTGAATTTGATCCGAGAATGGTGCTCGAGTTGCGTCGACGGGTGCAGAATGATCCGGTGTGGAATGCAAAGTTGGAGATTATTCAGGGTGACTTTTTAAAGGTTGACCTGCCGTATTTTGACGTGTGCGTGGCCAACGTACCGTATCAGATTTCATCACCGTTGATTTTTAAACTTTTAGCGCACCGACCGATGTTTCGATCGGCGACGTTGATGTTTCAGCGTGAATTTGCGATGCGACTCGTGGCACCGCCTGGGGATCCGTTGTATTGTCGGTTGAGCGTGAACACGCAGCTCTTGGCGCGCACGCATCACATTTTAAAGGTTGGCAAGAATAACTTTAGACCGCCGCCAAAGGTGGATTCGTCCGTGGTGCGCATCGAACCTAGACATCCAGGAATTCCCGTGAATTTTAAAGAATGGGATGGTTTAGTGCGATTTTGTTTCGGGCGAAAAAATAAAACGTTGGGGGGAATTTTTCGCACCAAAAACGTACTCGAGTTGTTGACAAATAACTTTCGCACGTACAAGGCATTGCAAGTGGTTCCGGATAAAAAGGCGAATAAAAAAGCCCAGGCAGATGCGATGGATGTCGATGATGACGCTGATGGTGACGGCGCCGATGGTGCGTCGTCCGCAGTGGTGAAACAGCTCATCGAGGACGTGCTCGCCACCGACGGGTTCGTCGACATGCGTTCGAGCAAAATGAGTCAAGATGATTTTTTGCGCCTCCTCGCGACGTTCAACTCCAAAGGTATTCACTTTGCGTAACGTGAAGTGTGTGTAGAATTTAAGATTTTCGTGTGTAAAATAACAAACCAAAACAGAAAACCTTCTCAATGTGTGTGTCTCTAAGTGGTATATATTATCGTCGGCGGCGTCGGCGTATGGGGTTGTGAACAGTTCTTCTCAGTCCAAGCGTCTTAACAAGTATTGCACTTGTACGTCCTTCGTCATGGGCATAATCCAACGATAGTACAGATCACCAACTTGTTCAGGAGCCACCTTTAAAGCATCTGTTCCCACTGGCAAGGCTAAAGAGTCGGGCAAGGCTTCGCTGATGTCGCTCCCGTACACAGCCGCCTTATTCACCACCCGGCGCACGACACGATCCTCCACCGCTTGGTTCGTCAGCAATGCCATCAACCCGTCAGCGTCCTGTGCTTTGATTAACGCAGTGTACTCGTCCGGCTGCGCCATGAACTTTGATTCGGCTACGTATTTACCATAGTGAATTCGTCGTGAAATTGTTTGCAAGCACGACAAATCGCACAAGCTCGCGCTACCGTAGTTGTTGTCATCCCCAGCCTCGCACATCTCCGGGAGTAAGTTGTCAATGTACATTGACATAATACGGTCATTAATATTAATGCTCTCCGCGCACGGATGCAGCACATCCTTGAACGCAATCGGCGGGATAACCAACGGCGGCAACGACTCGGGATAAAAAGCGTGCTCATCTGGCGACGTGTACCTTCGAATTTTCCCATGCGACTGCTCCACCTCTCGGAGCATAAACTCTAACATGCTCGCTCGATCACCATTTGGCGCAAAACAAGGCACTGGTACGGCATTCGCAGAATAAATCGCCTTGTTCAGCTTGTACTGCGCGCGCTCAATCAACGCAAAGATGATAGAGTCCTCTTGACGAATCAGCGACTGTCGCACGTTATCCAGCTTCAACCGATCGCTTAAATCCTCGTAATCGACACTATCATTCACCGACGGTCGCTGTGCGCTCGCGGCGTGCGCGCGCGCGTCGCGAGTCGCCGACAACGAGCGCCAGCCCGACACCGCCGGACTGGGGTTCCTCGCGCGCGTGACCCGGTGGCGCGCCGCACTAGGCGCGCCGCGCGCGCATGCGCTATCCGCGGGCACGCGTGACGTCTTGAATACCATCGCCGACGTGCCGCTGTTGCGTCTCGTCGCGCTGTGCGACCGCGTGCGCGTATGGCGGGCGTTGTTTCCTCTGGTGTGCTTTTCGTCGTGCGACAGTGCGCAACCAAATCACAATTTGACGTCAAAACCCAGCGCGAGCGGTCGCCGCGCATGCACCGAGCGCACAGAACGACGTAACGCGCGTATTCGAGTGCGTGCGCATCGCGTGAGACGCGTGCGACGTCGGCGAGCGCGAGCATTGTGGGTGAGAAGTTTCAAGTTTCAAAAGCCATGAACGATGGCGCAGAAATGTATGGCGGCGCAGACGTGCTTCGAGCGGCGGCGGCGACGCCGCTGACGCCTGAAGTTGCGACCAAGACATCGAACGCGCCATTGGTGGCGCGAGAGGACGATGGTGACGCGTATACGATTGCGAATTTGTGTTCTGTGGACAAGGCAAAGATTGCCAAGTTGGTTGACAAGTGCCTAGAGTCGCACTCCAAGGTTGAGGCGCTCGAACGACGCGTTGCTGCGGCTGAGCGCGCGTTAGAGATTGAACGACAATTGCGTGGTGATGTCGAGCGCGATCGAGACGAGGCGGTGGAACGAGCGCGGGTTCTTGGTGAGCAACTCGCGGCGTCGAGGGATAAAGTTGTCGCCGCGGCGGCGACGGCGCGGAAATTTCAAAACAAGTTGAAAGAGACCCGTCGAGTTGTTGGATTGGGAGATGCAGTTCTTTCGGTGGATATGATGATGAATGATGAGTTCGAGGTGCCGATACCGAGGCAAGGGCTGGAGATGACGCCCACACCGACGAGACGGCGAGCTCAGCGAGACTCGGTGTCCAACGACGGAAGTCGAGGCGAAGCCGCCGACGAGTCCATGTCAGCAGAGTTTGGTATAGATTTAGCACATTTAGTGGAAAGCGTGGAGCGTGTGAATGCCGCGACCGGTCGCCGTTTGGACTCGCCGTAATATAGCATAGATTGTAAGAGTAAAGTAAAACATACGCGCGACGGGGAAAAACCATACAGGACGAGTGAGAGTTGTAGACAGCCTTGGCGACAATTGTGTTAAAATATCATGCTTATTATTTACAAGACGCTATGATTAAGGCGTCAGAGAAGGTTTTGATGTACTACACTACGTTCACGCTTACGGAGAGGCGATTCCACTATTCCCAAGCCTTGCGCCGAGTCTTGGGCGCGCGTTCATTTTGCCCAAACGGATTTCCTCGCTTCGTCCCCGCAGAGGATCGTCTGTCGTACATTTCTCTACTAGGGAGCGCACTCGCGGATGATCGACGTGATCGCGTCATGGTAGACGACGTCGGTACCTCAGCTCCACCAGTAGTCAAGTGCGCCAAATTCTGCGCAATGTTGCGCTTGGCCTTTTTGCCGTTTCCTAACTCAACGGCATTCACCGTAGAGGCGAATCTGAGAGAGCACATTGACTCTTCGGCGCTATCCAAATCTGGAGCTATGTTCACAACCATCAACGTCTTGCCTTCACCCCCTAAGCAGGGCGCAAGCAAATAAGTGAGCTTACTGTTGCGGTACGGGATGTGCTTATCGCCCCGTCCAACGGCAGCAAACACATCACCCAAGCAGGACAAGCTCTTGTTAATAGCACACGCTTCGGTCATTCTTTGCCCAGCCGCACCACTTCTCTTTGTTCGCTCAGAACCAGCCAAGTCGACCAGATTGAGGCACCCAGTGAGAGTTTGGCCAGTCGCGGCGTGCACGCCGGTGATGTACAGGAGGAACAACGTGTGCGAGCGAGAAGAATTGGCATTCATCTCGGTCGCTTCCACCGCGCGAGCATTCATCGCGCGACGCACTAAGCTCGTGGCTTCGTACACAGAGGTCACTTCCTCGCGCACGACACCAGTGACGGTAGGACAGCCACCTTCCGGCGAGCTTACCACAGAGTGGCGCTCGCTGTGCACAGCACCCGGGCAGAGTAAATCGCGAATTTGTTCGTTGTAAATTTCCACATAGCTCGCCTCCATGGTATATTCATAGCCCTTCGATCGGAGTGCCTCAGCTTGTTCAAGCACCTTAGCTACCGCTCTGGGAATGATACCCCGCCGTTCACCTTCGCCCGTGCCCAACATGGTGTGCGTCTTACCAGAACCCGTCTGGCCGTAAGAGAACAAGCACACCTTGTAACCGTCTAGAGCAGATTGCACCAATTCGGAAACTTCCTCGAATACCTCTTCTTGCGTCGATCGCTCATTGAAAACGCGGTCGAAAGAAAACAATCTAGGATCGAGCTCAGGAATTGACACCGCCAAGGTTTCCTTGTCAATAGGTTCAACAACATTGTCTTCACCAGGCAACAACGGTCGCACACGAGCGATGACTCGCACGTTGCCACGTAACTCTTGAACCATATTGTGCATTTCGCGGCGCAGTTCATCGGCTTCCAATAACTGTGCCTCAAGTTCCTTGACGCGATCGAAAGACGCGACGTGTTCATCCTTGACTTGCTGGGCGCGGCGGTTGGCGGCGGCGGCTTCCTTGCGCAAATGCTCCATCTCAGCTTGCATCTTGGCCATCTCCCCTTGCTTGCCTCCATCGCGTTCAAGGCTGCGAACCTTGGACTCGAGACTGGCGATCGTGACCTTCATACGATCCGCGGCGGCAGAATCAGATTTGGGTTGATGCATCATGGCCGCGGCGGATGTCGCTGCAGCTTCGAGTCGGCGCGCTTCCTCCTTCTCGCGCGTCAATCTGGTGATCTCAGCATGCAACTTGGCTTCTCGTTCGTTCGCCTCCATCAAAACACGTTGGGCCTTTTGCTCGAGTTCAATCATTTCCTTAGTACGTGCAGAGCCAGAGAAGCTTTGAAGCTCGGTGATGAGATCATGCTTCTCGCGAGACGCGGCAGCTTGAAGTTCTGCTCGGAGCTCAGTCATGGCGTGTTCTCTTTGAGCTTCTGCGATACCACTGAGCTTGGCAGCTTGAAGCGCTAAAGCCTCCTGCTTTTCACTTTCGAGTGCAACACGAAGCTTTTCGATGGCGGCCTTGTAAGATTTGCTGGCGTCGATGTTATCAGAAGCCGCGGCTTCAGCCTTGGCTTGCGCGATCGCGGCATCCTTGATAACGGTAAGCTCAGCCTTCAAGTTGTCCAAAGCGATTTGCTTTTCCACTAAGAACTTTTCACGTTGCTCTTCGAGAGCCTTGGCCTTGATAGCTTCGAACTGGCCGGAAGCATTCAATTGCAAGTTTGCTCGCAAGTTTTCAAGTGCAGTCATCTTGTCAGCTTCAGCTTGCGCGCGCAACACCTTCTCTTGTTCCTTGAGCGCGGCATTGTGCTTAGCATCGAAGTTCGCCATCAATTCGTACTTTTCACGTTCCAACGCAGAAACAGCCGCATGTTTGTCGGCAGATAACTTCTCGGTGAGCTCTTGAATCTTGCGCGCCAACACGTCGGCGTGCTTTTCACTCGCCGTTACGAGAGCGGTTTGCTTCTCAACCTCCATGATCGCCTTGATCTCCGCATCGCTGCGCTGAGTCTTGTTGCCACCCATGCTCGCTGCCGAACGCGCTTGCTCGAGCTCAGCCTTCAAGTTGTTGGTCAACTCGAGCATCGTCTCTTCGTGCGCCTCCTTGAGAGCGACAATGGCTGCCTCGCGCTCGAGCGTTGCTTGTTGAGAAAGCTCATCACGCTGCGCTTGGAGAGCTCGTTCCTTCTCAGCCATAAGAGCAGCTTGAGCTTGCTGAATGCGAGCTTCCGATTGCTCTTTTTCGCTGCGGAGCTCGAGAGAAAAGTTTTCGGCACACTCCTGGCGCACCTTGATTTCAAGTTCGGACATCGCCGCGGCGTGCGCGTCGTGCGAGCCGTTGAGCGCAGAGTCCCGCTCGCTGAGAAGTTGTGACTGAAGCTCGAGTTGCTGCGCTTCTAAAGCCTTAGCCTTATCTATCGCATGTTCTTCATTCATCTTCTTCGCTTGCTCGGCGAGCGCACGTTCAGCCTCTTGCTTGACGCGAGTCAATTCCTCTTGTGCGCTTTGCTTGACTTGCTCAAGCGTGGCTTGAAGGCTTTCGAGTGCACTCGTCGCCTTGGCGGATGCGAGTTCAGCTCGATGTTCGGCATCCTTCAACGCAGCTAAGAACTCAGCCTTGAGACCAGCTTCCTTGGCACCGGCTTCAGCCTTGAAAGCGCTGAGCGTGATCTCGTTGTTGGCCTTTTGTTCGGCGAGGAGCGCGTTGAGAGACACGATGCGCTGTTGCATATCCTCCTTGCTCTCGGACTTCAACGCGTTGATTTCGTGCTCCAATCGAGACCGGAATTGACGTTCAAGAGAGTGCAACTCCTCACTCTTTTCGCGCGTCAACGTCTCTTCAAGATCGCTGAGAGCCTTCTCCTTCTCCATCGTCATAGCCGCCACAATCTTTTCGATATCCTCTTGTGCCGAGGCGTTTTGTCTGGCAGCCTCAGACGCGAGCTGGTTGTATTGCGCCGTCATACCTTCAAGCTTGGACAAATTGGCGTTAAGTTCAATCTTCAAGTTGCTTTCAGATTGCGTCAGTGCCGCGAGCTCAGAATCCCACGTTGCCTTTTCCTCGGCGTACTTGTTGGACAGCATCTCGTGTTCAACCGAGGCGCGTTCGAGCGCTGCTTGCGCATTCAAGAGCGCCTGCTGCGCCGAACGCGCTTCATCGCGCGCCATATTAGCAGCAATCTTAGCTTCAGCTGCCGCAGCGCCAGCCTCCGCGGCGCTCACGTTCTCCATCTCGCGAAGTTGCATCATCGTCCCGCGTTCGCGCGCCAACGACGCCTCGGCGGTTTCTGCCGCTTGCACTCGAGCCTCGGCGTCGGCAATCTTTTTCGCCAAAGCCGTCAAAACTCGCCCGTGTTCTTCTTCACGAATCTTTGCCCGTTCTTCGTTCAACGCATCAATCTTTCGCTGCAATTCTTCCTCAGCTTCTTGCACGTTGTTCAAGTGCGCCATGGTCTCCTCCTTTTGCTTGGCGAGACGCTCGCGCTCCGCCTTGATTTGCGCCATCTCCTCCGCCGTCGCCGGCACCGTGGTCGTCACCGCCTCACTTTTCGCACTCTCGATAGCAACTTTATAGCTTCTCTCAACCGCCTGACATTTCGCCGTCATCTCATCCTTATGTTGCAACAACTGCTTCAACGTCTCCTTTTGGCTCTTGATCTGATTCGTCAACTCGGCGGCAAACGCATTCGGGTCATCCTTCTTCTTTGTCGTCGGTCTCCAACTCAACATCACTTGCGCGTTCGCCAACGCGGGTGAATCATCATAAACCTCTCTCGCAATTTGTTGAATTTGACTCTTCATACCATCAGCGAATAAAATCGTCTCGTCCCCGTCGCCCGAGCCGCCTGCGGAGCGAAAACGTCGGTTAGTCAGTCGAGTCGCCCGGCGCGCGAATCAAATACGTCTTCCCCCCATCGCGTCGACGCCTTCGCGCGTGCCAACCCATCACCACAGCGAATACTATACAACCACCATCACACCGCGATGATACCCATCCCACGCACGCGCGCACGTCGTCAACATCGTCGTCATTCCATTCAAAAAAAAACCATTCGCGCTCGTTCCCCTCAACGACTCAATGTCGACATCATTCCGCGCACATCACCACCACGACGCACCGTACGCGCTCGGTCGCGATAACCGCCGAGCACTCGAAGCACCAATCGCACTTCCTGGCGCATCTCGCGCGCTCAGCGACGCATCCGACGTCGATTGTCGACGCAAGTTGTCCATCCTAATGGATGCACGTGACATTCAAACCGTCAGTCCATCGGCGCTCTCGCGCGTCTCTCGCGCGTCTCTCGCGCGTCTCTCTCTCTCGCGCGCGCGTGCACGCACCTGGCACGTAAGCTATGCATCTTTGCCACCGATCCCGGGGCTTCGCGCGCGACGTTGGCGTCGCGTAACGCCATCGTCGTCGTCGTCGTCGTCGTCGTCGTCGTCGTTCGAGCGTCGCGCAGTGTCGCACGTTCCCCTGGTGGAGGGCGCGCGTGCGCGTATTGCGCGTGACCGACGCCCATGTGCGTGGTGATTGGCGTCATGAACCTGTGGTCGTGCGTGTCACGGAGATTGTCGTACGTGGTGTACAGTACGTATCACGGCCATCCCCAGGGTCACGGGTTCGTCGTGGCATAGGCGTATTGTCTCTCGAGTATGGCGAATGAGGGTTTAGCCCCCTTGACCGACGACGAC
>Ga0181607_10004853_pt1 | contig 11446 bp, 10 predicted proteins | sample 041ome_9_FD_132420 | JGI IMG/M metagenome (GOLD analysis project Ga0181607, IMG submission 132420) | Coastal salt marsh microbial communities from the Groves Creek Marsh, Skidaway Island, Georgia - 041413US metaG (megahit assembly) | ecosystem: Environmental > Aquatic > Marine > Intertidal zone...
AAAGAATAAAGAATAAACAACCCAGCAGTGTACTACTACTAAACCAATCTACCAAAACCGACGAAAAACAATACGAAAAGAAAGAGAGAGAGAGAGAGAGAGAGAGAGAATGCGTTTTTGACTCTGACGCGCGCATAATCGTGTAGCTTTTTGTTAACAGATTGAGCTCTTTTGAGCGTGTACAATACTTCAAACATCGTGCAAATATCATCCACGCATATCATCATATCATCCACGCGCGCGCTTTTACAAGTTCGTCCTCACACTTTTTTTACGAGTAAAAGCAAAAGAATGCCTCCGTCTTCGCACTCGCTGTTCAAGCAGCAGCGCAGGCAAAAGCTGAGACTGATTCTCGTTTTATTCTTATCGATACCTTTAATCGTGGAGATCAAATCGCATTATTACTCTGCAGTGGACGATGATGTGTACGTTGAAAGTAGCGCCGCTCGTCCCTTCGTTCCGCGTCGTGGCAACGAAATGGAGCAACATTTGCAACAGTTAGGCCAACGCGTCATCATCGACGGCAACGACAAGGACGAAAACGACGCGACGCGTGGTGACGCGAACGCTCGCACTAAGTTACCAAAGTTCTTAGCCGGCGAAGAAGAAGCGATGAAATACATCGACAGTCACGGGAAGAAAGGTGGAGGTGGAGGACGAAGAGGAGGAGGAGGAGGAGGACGAACGCCAAGTGCGCAAAGGAGAGGATGGATCGCATCTTCGAGTAGCAGTAATAGTGGTAGCGGTAGCAATAACAATAAACCGGATAAGAAGTTTTACGACGTGTATTTGAAAAACGCAATCGAGAATAAACCTGCCTACCCTCTCTTGAAAGGTTTTCTTAGAACGGTTTTGGAGTCGTATCCGGCGTCGAGGACGTGGTTCGACGGAGGCGCGGGGACGTGTGGAACGATGAGAGCGTTGAGAAGCGCGGGAAAAATAGTAAGAGGGATTGAAATATCCGACGTGTCGAAGACATCGTGCAAGGAATTAGCAAAAGAAGGTGTGGTAGAGACGGGCGTTTTGAACGATTTGAGTCGCTTCGAGGACAAGCGGTTCGACGTCGTCTTCTCGAGCGAAGTCTTGGAGCACGTGCCGACGCATTTAGCCGAACAAAGCGTCAAGGAGTTGGTAAGAATCGCGAAAAAAGACGTCTTTGTCACCATTAGCTTGCGCAGGTCGGGGTTAGATCCGAAAGATCCGAAGAAACCAGCCATCGTGCATCTCACCGTCTGGCCTCGCGAGAGGTGGGAGCGAGCCTTCGAGAAACAAGGATGCGTGGTCAATCGAGAGGTGTTGAGAAAATTTGACAGGTACGACGAGACGAGGTACGGCGCGAAACCCAACTTTTTTGCGTTCACCTGTCACGCCGGTGAAGAAGAAGAAGAAGAAGAAGAAGAAGAAGAAGAAGAAGAACGCGTTGAAGGCGACCGCGAAGAAGAAGTCTAGAAAAGAACCAAAAGCTAGCGAGTAGTTTGAAAAAAATTTGATACCCTAAATAAGACCGAATCTACTCTTTTCCCTTTTTTCCTCGCGCGTGGGTGGAATCCTCCTCATATCAACACACACCAATCACAACAAAACAACCATGTCGTTCGCTTTACAAACCGCCTTGCCGATGCGCACCACCGCGACTTTCTCCAGGTTCGTTGTTTCCTTTGCCGCGTTTTCTTTTAGTATTAGTCCGTCGTAAACGTTTGTTTGCTCGCGCGTGCTTGTGTGTAATAAAAGAGAGAGAACGGAGGAGAGGAGGATCACAGCGCAAAAATGTGTGTCTTTCCCGGGGTGGATACGCTCTTGTCTCGGGAAAAAAAAAAAATTGGAAAAAAAAGAAGCCCCTTCCTTGGAGCGCGCGAAAGGATATCCGCGCGTGCGTTTCCCGCGCGCGCACGTTACGACTAACACCCGTCTTTCTCTCTCTCTCTCTTTCTCTCTTTCTTTATGTATGTGTCGATGATACACAGCAAAGTCAAATCGCAAACGCGATCCACCACCAGAGGTGCTAAAGTGCAAACGAAAGCCTTCTCGGACGTGAACTTGGCCATCTCGGGTGCGAACGCGATGATGCTCGCGCTCGGCCGATTCGTGTTCATGCCGTACCAAAGAGCGCAAATCGAAAAGGCTGGTTTGCCGACGCAAAACGGCGAGACGCACTTCGCCGCCGGCGACGTGAAAGCGGAAGAAGCTTCGTTCTTGAACACGACGAACGACCCGGCTGGCTTTACGTTGATTGACGTCATGGCTTGGGGTTCTCTCGGTCACGCTTTGGGCTTCGCCGCGTTGGCGGTTGGTTCCTTCTCTTTGCTTTAAACTCCTCCTCGCGCGTAAATATAAACGAGCGAGTTGCGTTAGAAGAACCTTATTTAGTAGTCAAAAATCAATCGTTTGTGCACAATATTTGTTAAATAATACGTACTATCACATGTTTTATGTTCTCTTCTCTGTCTCTCTCTCTTTTCGCTCGGTTTAGATTCATCTTCGCGTTGAGAAGCGCGGAAGGGGCCAGAGAGAAGCGCTCGCGCGGTTCCACGAATTGCTTCTCTCTTTTTTTTGGGAAACGCTTCTTTTCACGCTTCACAAAAAAAAAAACACATCTCGAAGTTTTTCTATTTTGTTTGGCGCGAGAGAAAGAACACGCATCGGCACGCTTCGTCTGCTGCACGCGCGACGACGACACGAACGACGATAACGAACGCGCGATACGCGAGAGCGAGAGATTTGTTTTCTCTTCCGCGCTCTTTGTATTTATTTCTGTTCGTGGTTGCGTATTTAATTCTGATCTCTTTGGCGACTGTCGTTGAACTGACTCGATCGGTGGTGCGGTTGAGCGCGTTCGCGTACGAACTAATCGCGTGAGGAAAGAAGGAGACAGACTTCAATTCCAACTTCTCTCTCTTTTTCTCTTCTCTTTCTCGCTCGTCTTCGCGCGCGCGCGCGAAGACGATGGAACCATCGAAAAGAAAAATGTATTTCTTTTCCTTTTTCGTTGTTATTTGTTGGGGTGCCTTTGTCGCGCGCGCCGGCGAAACGATAACGACGACGAATAATACTCCGAGCGTCTCGACGTGTTCGGTGATGCCGGACGTGACGAAGTGCGCCAATCCGACGTCAATCGCGTGTAAATCGTTGCTGAATACCTGGAACGACGCCGGGTGTTTTTGTGATGGCGTGGATACGGTGGATATTTCGGCGTTTGCGAGCCAAGTGGATGGCGCGATGCAAGCGAACGGCATCGCGAAGCATGACTCAGAGGCAGACTCTGTTTGCGTGCGGGCGTTAGAAGAGCAAGAATCGCTGAGTGCGCAGGACATTTTGAAAGCTCCGGCGTACGCGTACGCAGTGAAAACGTCTGCGACGTCGTATTCCGTGCATTGGGCGGCGAGCGAGAAGTACAAGAACGAGACTGTTTCCATATATTCGGTCACTCCTTTCATTCCCGGCGCCGATAAGATGCCAATTCAATACGCGTGGCCATATTATGGCTCTTCGTCGGAGTCAAATAATACCATCGTTAGGAGTGGTGCTTTATCTACCGAAATTGACGTATCAGAGATGGAGGAAACCGCGTCGGTCTTGAAAAGTGTGATTGTTTTTCTGGTACACGCCGTCGTGATCAGCGGTGATGGTACACAAAAACTCTCTCAAAATTTTGCATCGGCTAAATACGTCCCCATACCTGACGGTAATTCGGATGTTGAGATATTCACCTCGGCGAGTTCGACTGATTTTTCCTCGTCATGTGGTACCTTCGCGTCTCCGTGCGCTTCGTTAAAAGCAACGTTGGAGTCGACCCAATTCAGCTCTTTGAGCAAGAAAAAAGTGTTGTTGCTTCCCGGAACCTACTCTTCGACCTCGTGCGGTCTTTCGATAACATCGCTTGGATCAATCGAAATTTCTTCTCTCACCGGGTCGCCCAAATCAACGGTAATTGATTGCGAGTACACAGATCATTTCGCTACGATTTCTGGCGACGACGACGATATCACCATTACTGGCGTGACAATACAAAACGGTCGCAGCGAAACTGGCGGCGGTTTAAAAATTGCAAACTCGGCGACTTCTGAGCGCATTAAGCTCTCTGATGTTGTCATTCAAAACTCTTTGGCAGAGAATTTAGGCGGTGGTATTCACGTCGTGAGTGCATCTCCCAAGTTCGATAACGTCGTCGTGCAAAATTGTTCAGGAGGTAACGACCGAACAGGAAACGCCAATCGAGGCGGCGGTATTTACATCGAAACAAACTCGAATGTCATTGCGAACGATTTAACCGTGAAAGGTTGTTCCTTGGACGTTTCTGGTAAAGGCGGTGGTTTAAACGTTGACGAATCCTCCGGCGGCGTTTTCACCAACGTCGTCGTTGAAAACAACTCAGCCTTTTTCGCGGCTGGTATTTTCATCGGGAACAACTGCACGCCCAAGTTCATAAACGCGAAAGTCTCCGGAAATTCGGCGAGTTACGGATCGGGCATTGGTATCTTCAATGGTGGCGATGCTGAGTTTGTGAACGGCATTGTTTCTAAGAATACGCCAACCGCAAACGCCGAAAGCTACGGTGGTGGTCTTCTAGTTTATGCGGGCGCTAAAGGAACGTTTAACGGCGTTACTTTTAGCGAAAACGAAGCCGATTACGGAGCTGGAGTCATGGCGTGGACAGGAGCAATTTTACTTACGTTCGATTCGTGCACGTTTACAAGAAACATTGCGAAAGTCAACGGAGGTGCCATCAATGCAAAGACTAAATCATCAATTGTATTGTCTGCAAACGCAACTTTAGCTGGAAACGAAGCTCAAAATCTAGGTGGTGCTATTCACGCTGAACCTTTGGCATCGGTAACCCTTTCGTCTGGAACGACTGTGTATAAAAATATCGCAAAAAGCGGTGGCGGCGTTTCTTGTATCGGAGCGGATATCACCATCGAATCTGCTTCAAAATTCGTCGAAAACGTCGCGTCTTCCTACGGTGGTGGTGTTTACCTCGAGTCATCGTGTAAAACTTCCGTTCATACCTCGTCATTTTCAGGAAACGTTGCTGGTGGAGGCAAAGAGACGGTGTGCCCGCGAGTTCGCGGCGCTGGTGGTGGCGCGTTTGCTGTCGTCGGAGTATACAATGTATCTTCGGTACGCGATGGGCCGACTAATTTGGAGATCTCACAAAACACAATTTTGAAAAAGAACGCGGCTATCGATGGTGGTGCAATCTTCGTGTTGACGTCGAGCGATGCTGCAACGACGAGCGCTGTTTCCAGTTCCACTCTGTTGGCGTCTTTGTACTCCGAAGGTGCGGTCGTTACCATTCGAGGAGGAGCGCAACTTCTTGAGAACACCGCCTTTGGATGCTATGGTCCTGGCGAAAAGCGCGGTGCTGGAGGCGGCATTTACGCGAGCGTTGGTATCGTCACTGCAAAGGACTCCATCTTCTCTAAAAACGTCGCCGCTACAGACGGTGGTGCTATTCGAGCCTTAGACAACGTCGCATCCTTAAAGCTCGACGCAACGACCATGAATGAAAATGTTGCTAGTGACGGTTTTGGAGGAGCTGTATCGAGCTCGGCAAGTGTTTTTCGAGTCGAAAACGAAAGCTTCATGTCGAAAAACGAAGCTACTAATGGTGGTGCAATCTCCATCGCTCCATCGTCGGAGGAAGGCGATTCAAACTCGGCGTCTGCGACGAATAGCGCGCTCAACTTCGAGCTGACATCTCTTCTGCTCGACAGGAACATAGCTTCCAAAGTAGGTGGCGCTCTCTATTTCGACGCCAATTTCGCGAAAGCTTCGAACACGTTGGCAACAATGAATACTTTATCAGAGTTGACTTTCGATTCAAACTCGGCGGAATCTGGCCCGAGTGTATATTGGACGCGAGCGTCTTCGCCGAGCGTCGAGTTTACGTGCGAAAATTGCAGTAACTTACCGTCTTTACATCCAAAAGACTACGCGACTGAGGCTCTGAAAGTTCAAGCGCCGAAGCGTGTTTTGGCTGAGCTTTTAAAAGGCGTCGTTTCTAGTGAAGTTGCCAAATCGTTTGCGGTAGAACTCGTGGACTATTATGGGAATATCGCTGTTTCAGAATCGGTGTCATCGATGTGCACAATTTCAACTGCCTCGCACGATCTGAACGACAATGACATCACGGATTACGCTGGAAACGTTTCGAGGCTCGGATTTTTGAGAGATTACTCTCCTTTGGTCGTTTCTGGCGAACTCTCTGAATATGTTCAGAAAGGCGTTTCAAGGTTCGACAAGGTGACGTTTCGCGGCGAGCTCGGTGACGTATACCGCGTATCGTTCTTGTGCAAACGCTCAAACAATGTGCAGATTGGTGATGAATTGATACTAAACACGCAAATCTTGAACTGCTCTCCCGGATACCAACCGTCGTGGATGAACTTAGATAACGGCGCAAAATCTGCGAGAATATGCAGTTATTGCGAAGATCGAACATTCAACTTGGATGGAATACAATGCAAGCCGTGTCCTGAAGGCGGCGAATGCCGCGGTGGGAGTGATATTTCCTCTCTCGAAGGTTGGTGGCGCTCGAGTGATTTGTCCGAGTACATCTTCCAGTGTCCAATGGGGACGGAAGCGTGTAAAGCGACGAATTCGACTGGAAACGTTGCCTGCGAGGAGGCCTACGAAGGGCCGGTGTGCGCGTTATGCAAAGAAGGTTACCGGAAATTAGGCGGTAAGTGCTTGAAATGCCAATCCAAACCGATCACAGACGCTATTCCAGCTCTCGGGATTTTAGCCGGTGTTGGGTTTTTGATTTACATATTCAAAAAGCCTCTCCAAGAAGCAGCCGGAACGGTACTCGCCGCGTGCGTCATTTACGTCTTTCAGACGCTCGGTTTGTTGTACTCCTACGACGTCAAGTGGCCTTCTCCTATGGAAAGAACGCTAGGCATACTCGATGTGACTAACTTAAACTTGGACGCGTTAGCTCCGGGATGTTCGAACACCTCAAACACGTTTTACGTATCGTATATTGGCGCTTTGACCGTGCCGCCGATCATCTTGATTTTTACGTTCGTCGCCTATACGACCGCGGGTATGATTAGGAGGATGAATAAGAATAAATTTCTCGGGGTGAACATCAACGACGAGAAACTGATCGAGTTCCAAGGTAAATGTAAGCGCAACTGCGTGTGGATGCTCGTGTTGACCTACGCTGGTGTCACCAAGACCGTTTTACAACTCTTCAACTCGAGAACTCTCGACGTTGGAACGTTCCTTCGGGTGGATTATAAAATCGAAGCCGAAGGTGCGACTTTTAGCGCCTACCGTTCGTCTGCATATCTGGCAATGATCATCTATCCGTTTGGTTTACCGTTGTTCCTCGCCTGGAAGTTATTGAAACGCCGTCCGACTGGAAAACTATCTGAATCTAATTCCTTGCGTTCGACGTACGGTTTCTTGTATAAATCCAATCGCCCTGGATGCGAAGGATGGGAGCTCGTTTTATTGGCAACCAAGTTTTTCTTAGCCGCTATTCCAGTGTTTGCTACCGAGCGAAACTTGCGCGGTATTTCGGATTCTGGCTACGACGTATCCTCTGAATTCGCATCGGCGTGTCAAATTGCAATGGCGCAAATGCTCTGCGGCATCGCCTTCTGTTTGGCTTTATACGTCAAACCATACGCTCAACCGTTGCATAACCGCCAATTCTCTTTGGCTATAGGTACCGTCATCTCTTGGCTGGCAGTTACCACCGCCGTCTTTGCTAACCCGAAAGCGTTCACAAACACCGAATCCAGCGGTGTTGGTGCTGGTTTGGTCATCTTTTCTCTCGTCACTTTAGCCTACGCCGTATCGGCGTCGGCCAAAGCCGGCGAAAAACCTTTCGCCCGCGGCGAGAAAAGAGACCCAGACGAACCGTCGTTTTGGAAATCACAATCGCTGCTCTTCACGAAATCGTTTAGAAAAAGCAGTCGATCGAACGTTCAAACGACGCAACAAAAAGGCACGTCAACTACTGAAGACAAGAACGACAACGACGACGAGAGAGCTTCTTCTATGAAACCTCTCGCCACCGCCGCGTAAAAAAGCGGCCGCCGCCTGGCGCCGACTTTCGTCTTCGACTCTCAAGACCCGGTCCGTTTTTCTTCCGTTACTTCTCTGTTTCTCCTTCTCCATCGTACGCGTTCGCGCTCACCACGCGCTCACGAATGCGATGCGCTCTCTGGATTAAGGACACCGAACCCGTTTATTTTATTTATTATATTAAGTACGAGTACCATACCACTCGCGTATTTACGTTCAGTTGAAAGCACACACTCGTTTTTTTCTCGCTCACTTGTACACCCTAAACGTCCATTTTTTCTCTCACAGCCACACACCAAGAACCGCACAAAAACAAACTCTCTCTGTAATCGCAACCATGCAGCAACGCACGAACGCGGAATCGATCCGCGCCGAGAGCGAGAAAGTGAGGCAAGCGAACGAGGAACGATTGAGAGAAAAACGAATGGTGCGTGTGCCTCTTTTTGATCCGCATTCGCATGATTCGGGATGATTTTTTTTTGTTTGGGCGATGCTCTTATCGATTTGGATGCCGGGCACGTCCACAGACACGATGATCGGCCGTCTCTGAATTTTTTCGGACTTTCGCGCGCACTTTCTTCCCCACTTTGCCCCTTTTATTATCATCAAACGCTGTTTGAACGCGTGCGAAAAGAGGACTCTACTAATAACTGACCATCTCTTTTTTTCTCTCTTCTCCGATGACTCCGTGAAACGAAACAGCAAAAGTCCTCTCGCTCGAGCGGATCTGCCACCCCGGGGGCGATAATCTTTTCGTTGTTAGTACTCGTTGCCATCGCGGTGTTTGCGATTGGCCACCCGTCTGGGCAAAAATTGTCGAACCAAGCTTCGAGAAAGTTTGGATTAGGTGGACGTAGTAGCAGCGGCGGTGAATACGACGTTGATAGTAGCAGTGGCGACGTGGTGGACGTCTCGGAAGAGTTGGCGCCGTCGGAGACGATGACGGAGGAGGATCGAGAAGAGATTGCGGCAGAAGAGGCGGAAGAAGCGCAAGAAGAAGCGGCAGAGGAAGCAGCAGAGATGGGTTTGAATAACGATGCGGCTGAAGCGGTGCCAACGAGAGCGAATATGGATTCTATGGCGAGATGGGCGGCGTTGGCGTGCCCGAGGTGTGCATTAGACCGGGCGTCGCGCCGAGCGGCGTGATTCCGGGATTAGAGCTTCACGATCGATACGACGACGCGTTTTACACGAAACCAGCCGGTACGACTGCGGCGCACACGGATAAAGTGCAACACACGGAGGAGCAAAAAGCGGAACACGAAGATGCGAAGGAGGAGTTGCAGGATGCTAAGGAAGACTTGAAGGACGCCGTGGAAGAGTTGAAGGAAGAGATCATCGAGGAGAAAGAGGAAGAAGCAGAATTGGCTGCCGAAGAAGGCGTTGAAATTTCCGACGAAGAGCAAACGGAAGACGAAACGAAATTGGAGGTTGGGCAAGAAGACGCCGAGACGATTGCGGGCGCGTCTTCTGATGAAGAGTCTTCCACCGAGGGTGAAAAGAGACGGGCGCGAAGCTTGCTCGCGAAGCAAAAGAGAGGGAGAATCACCGGTACGCCGTTGGCGGCGACTTCGGTGCCAAATGTCCCGTTAGCTTCTGCCTCGTTCGGTCGCCAACGATACGCCGGGCCGGAAACGAACCCGTTGCTCGTCGAAGGTATGTCTGAAAATGGCGACGATATCGACCAAGCGGATACGGAGCAAAGAGTCATGTTTGAAGTCGCGAAAGTTTCGCTCTTTGACATCGCGTGTCAGTTCGCGAACGCCGAGTGCGCGGATGCCGCAGCTTTACAATTGGCTGCTGCATTGAGAGCGGACGCTGAAGCCGTCATTAATCCAGACGTCTCTCCGGAAGAACTCACGGAAGTTTCCGCGAGACTCTCGACGTTGCACAGCAACCCAAGAACGATGTTGAACTCGTCCAAGTTACCGGCGATGGGCAAATCCGGCGAACTCGGTTCGTGCGCTTTGACCAGCGACGCGGAATACGATCCGAGTGGACAACGTTTCGATGCGACTGTTTCCCGATTCGCCTCGGTCATCGACGTTCACGACACGTTGGTGTATTGCGCGCCGGATTCTAAGTTTTGCAAATTTACGAAACTCACTGAGCCGATTACGGAGACCACCGTCCGATTAGACGCGGCTTCGTATTTGTTGGCCAAAGCGGCGGGTAAAACTATCCACTCCATCTTGGCGAACGACGAAGGTTTAGGACGAGGTATCTCCAACTGGGGCTACGAAGGCGAACCGACGCACAACTTTGTCACCACGTTGATGCTCTTGCGTTCTGGTTTGTGCGCTCGATTGGACGTCTACGGTCAACCGTCCATCCCTCTCGATTGGTTCCGCTCGCAAGGGTACGGTCACATCACCGCCATCCCGGGAGATAGCGAAGAGGACCAAAGATTAGCTAAAACGCTCGTCCAAGAGAGGTACGCTTATAGAGTGGTGATGGATCAAGGAAAAATGTGCTTCTTCAAGTAAAAAGAATTGACCGGACACCCCTCTCGCTGCTTTCATCGAGAGAGGTATGAAGGGAAGAGCTTGAAAGAGAAGATAATTAGGACACAATACTTTATATATAACATTATTATCACGGTATATACATTCTTTATATTCGATATCAATATACAACGCGTCCGCCGCGAGCTTCCTTTTTACGTCGCTTTCTTATTTCTCGTCTTGGCTCTTCTTCTCCACCCCGGCGACTTTCGCGTAGTGATCCGTCACGATGTTAATATCGCACCCGTACTGTGCGTAGCACGCCTCTAACTTTTTGCCTTCCAATCCTGTTCGCGTATTTCGTTCAAAGAGAGAGATATAGATGTCAGCGCGCGTTCTGTTCACGTCGCGCGTGAGAGTAAACAGAAAAGAAGAAGACGAAGAAGAAGCGCGCGAGAAACGTAACATCACAGAAAAAAAGTGGAGTCAAAACAGAGAAGCAACGCATAAAATGATGACTCGGATTTGAGAAACAAAAACTGATCGAATCATCTTCTTCTTTTTTTCCAAAACGCGTACCTTCGCACTCTTTGATCGCGTTCTTAATCTCCTCGACGTCGCAGTACCCTCTCGCACCGCCACCACCAGCCGTAAAATCCTCCTGTTTTGATTGAAAGAGAGAGAGAGAGAGAGAGAAAATCGCGCGCGTTAGTTTCAATCGCACACATCCAAAAATTCTCGTTACGAACAAAAAACAAACTCACCGCTTTCTTCAATTTCGGTTTCGCCGGTTCCGCGCGAGCGATGATCAGAGAAGACGCTCTTCCTTTTTTTCGTTCGATTATTCGAGACGTGGTAGCGGCACTCCCCAAAGTCGTCGTCTTTTGAGCAATAATGGTAAACATTTTTATTTATCGTGATGGTGTTTTCTTCAAAATGAAGAGAGTTGTCTCTCGCTTTTATTT
>Ga0181607_10004859_pt1 | contig 11440 bp, 8 predicted proteins | sample 041ome_9_FD_132420 | JGI IMG/M metagenome (GOLD analysis project Ga0181607, IMG submission 132420) | Coastal salt marsh microbial communities from the Groves Creek Marsh, Skidaway Island, Georgia - 041413US metaG (megahit assembly) | ecosystem: Environmental > Aquatic > Marine > Intertidal zone...
AAGTGGCTTTTTGTTTGGAAAACCTCCGCATTGGGAACGTAAAACTCAAAGCCTTCCCATATTTTAAATTCTGGTGGTTTGTGTCCAATAAAGTAGTTGAAGCTCGGTGTTCTTACCATGATCAATAAAGCCCTTTTTATAGTGTCCGAAAACTCTTCCTAACCCACCCATAACGTTTTATTATCAACTCTGAACTGGCCATCTTATCGATCCAGAGTGATTTTTTCTGGTTTACTGTTGTTTTTACCAATTAAAACATTTCCATTTCATGTTTATGCATATCCTGCATTTGCGAGGAAGTTCCAGCATTCGTATAGAGTGAGCGAATCACAGATATCACCGATGGCGGCAAAGAAGTCTGTGAAGGTTCTCGCACCGACCCTTTGCAGATGGGCATGAACCCTGCTGGGGAACATCGCCCCCGACAGCACCCCTCAGAGATCCCACAAAAGCTGGAAACGCTCTAATACTCAACACTGATTAGCAATGTAACCCTCTAACATCATTTGTGTTTTTCATCACGATAGTTTTAAATATTTTTTCTGGAGATATATTTGTGAGCCAACTTTACCAATTACATCAGATGAAATTGCCAAAGAACGTAAATTGATAAGCAAACGTTTATTTTCAAGTTTTTCGCAGATCCAGCTATAAAAACCGCCAGCTTTTAAGTGGTCTTCAAGTACTATAACTGTTGAATATTTACTTATTAGATATTCAATTTCTCTAATTGAAACCTTTTCTCCCCAGATAGGGACAGAGTATATATCACAACCATTAATTGTTTCGTCGCCTACACTTTGAAGCGCAGCCCCGGTGGTAAGTAATGCTTTGTCAGAATTCGAGGAACCGATCAAGTTCACCATTCCTGGATGCAACTTTTTTTTTGTCGAAAAGTTTTTTTCCCCAGTTTTACCAAGTCGCAAGTATGATGGTTGTGGGCGATCTGTGATATATTCTGTGCATCCTACTACTTCATTGGGATCACACGGAGAAAGTATGATGGTATTGGGTAACAGTCGAACAAGTCCATAATCTTGGATTGTGTGGTGCGAATAACCCAGCGCACCGTAAGCTAGGCCTCCTCCAATTGAAACTGTAGTGACGCTCAATTCATGATAATCCACATCGTTTCGCAATTGTTCTGCACATCTAAAAGTAGGAAAGTTTCCTATCGAATAAGTAAAAACATGTTTACCAGCCATAGCGAGTCCTGCGGCCATGCCAGCCATATTTTGCTCTGCTATACCTGCATTTATAAATCGATTTGGATGTTTTGCCATGAATGGTTCGACAGCGCCATAACCCAAATCACCAGTCATAAAACAAATATTTTTGTTGCTCTCAGCAATTTCGACTAAACTAGCGATAAAAGTATTACGCATAATTTAATTAACTTTCCTTAATTCAGATAAAGCTAGAGAAAGCTCGTCATCAGAAGGGTTTTTGTAGTGCCAACGCACACTATTTTCCATGAAGGATACCCCCTTCCCCTTAATTGTTTTCAGCACTACGGCCTTAGGGCCTTTAGAACTGTCACTAAGAAGAGCTGTTTCGATTTCCTCAAAGCAATGCCCGTTGATTTCATGCAATTCGCACCCAAATGACTCTAATTTTTCTTTCAATGGATATAGATTGAGTGTGTTATCCACTGTGTCTAGGCTCTGAAGATTATTATTATCAATCAAAATGGTTACATTATCTAAGCTATGATGCGCTGCAAACAACATTGCCTCCCAGTTTGCGCCTTCGGCGATTTCTCCATCACCTAATAAGCAAATCCGATGATGTTTTTCGCCATTAATTTGATCTGCCTTTGATAATCCTACTGTGACAGATAAACCGTGACCAAGTGATCCGCTTGAAAAATCAACAAAAGGAACTTTGTGACTTACATGATGCATGAGTGGCGATCCGTCTGCTCCATAACTGTGCAACATTTCTTTAGTGAGTAATCCTTTAACGTATAAAGTTGCATAGAGTGCAGTGCATGCATGTCCCTTGCTAAGAATGAAACTGTCGCGGTTCGCGATATTTAGGTCCTCACAAAGACTAAAGCGGTCACAGTTATATAGGAATGTTAATATATCAACAATAGAAAGAGCACTCGCCACGTGTGATGCCTTAGCTTGGTGAACCATTCTTAAAACTGTCATCTTGGTAGTAGTAGCAACCTCGCTAAAGTCCAAATTTTCAATATCTGTTTTCATTTAATTTTTGACCTCAACGCGTAATATATTTCTTATTTTTGAGCAGATGTACTCTACTTTGCCACGTGATAAGCCTACACCGCTGGGTAAATTCATCGCTGAATTCCCTAGAAAATGTGCATTATAGTTTGGTTGTTGAGGGACAGACCAAATTGGATACTGGCTTATCGCAGGAAACAATGGACGGGTATCAATGTTATTGGACCGCAGTTCTGCGATGAGATCATCCCGTGTTATTGGAGCATTTTCTAACAATCTAATAGATGTCATCCAATGTATTGATTGAGCGCCTTCATACTCAGCTTGGAATTCTATACAATCTAAATCCTCAAGATATTCCTTATACCAAGCGTTTATTCTCCGCTTCATTGATATTTGTAGGTCAGACCGCCGAATTTGCGCTAGACCAATCGCTGCCTGTACATTGGACATCTTGTACTTCACACCTTTTGCATCTATCCAAAAGGTCTTGTTGGGGTTTCTTCCTTGATCCGCAATTTTTTTAGCTTTTTCGTATAGCCCGTGATCGTTGGTAACAAGCATCCCTCCTTCGCCAGTTACTAGCATTTTAGCCCCTTGAAAACTGAAACAACCAAACTGGCCAAATGTACCCACACACTTTCCCGAAAATTTAGCTCCAATTGCCGGCGCAGCGTCCTCGATCATTGCAAGTCCATATTCAGTCGCCACTCTTTGCAGTTCGGTTATGTTTGCGGGATTACCGTACATATGTACTGGAATAATTGCTCTCGTTTTTGATGAGATTTTGGAAATACAGTCCTCTAAATTCATATTGTATGTACTCAAATCTACATCACAAAATATTGGAATAGCGCCTACATCTCTAACCGCGGTAGCTGATGCGACCCAAGTTTCATCGGGGACAATAACTTCATCGCCCTCACCAATTCCCGAAGCAAGTAATGCTATTTGCAGTGCGCCTGTACAACTTGAGGTTGCAATTGCGAAATTTGCGCCCACATAGGTCGCAAATTCTTGCTCAAATTGCGTCAAATATTTAGACCAATTCGAATTCCAACCATTCATTGCAGCGTCATAAGCGAAGTAGCCTTCCATTTGCGAAATTGATGGACCAGCAGTTAGGATCATTTGGTCACTATCAATTTTTGGAAATCTATATTTCATCAACAACATCGCGCCATCATTGCCGTCTGGGTCTATCTTAAAATTTAAAAAATCAGGGTCTTCGATTTTTCGTTCACATCGCAATTTCAATCTTTGCGACATAATAAATCCTAAATTACTATAAAATCTTATCGCATGATTGTTGTCTTCCATAACTTTCAGATATATCTCATCCACTGGTAATATTGGCATCACCCATGAAATTAATTTTTGAACCGAACTTGACATCAAATTTCGAGTCGCCACATCGGGTGATTTTACTACGTTATCTATTTCTAGAACATTTAAATTTGTTTCAAAGTCAGCGCTTAATCCGATGTGTCCCGCGACATTAGAACCACCATCAATTAACAGAAATAAGATACGATTTTTCGAGGGTAGTAAGATATTTTCGAGCCAGTTCCGGGTGCTTTGAGACGTTGCAGTAAACTGCGTAGGATAAGCACTTCTGAATTGATTTCTCCATTGGGTTAGGATCGTTATTAAATTCTCATCATGGATGGCCGAATATGTCACAGGTAACAGGAAAAGATTTTTTTTAACTTCGATTGAATTAATCCACGCGGATTTCAAATCCGAAGTATTTTTAAGAAATCCAAATAGTTCTTGTGTGGCTTGTCTAAATTCTATTGTCATGTCAGTTCTTAAAAATTAAGCCCCAAAAATTCTTCAATTTTAGAACAAGTTTTTTCTAAATGGGTACTAGTTAAACCGGGATAGAGTCCAATCCAAAATGAATTTTTCATCACCTTTTCTGTATTTTCTAACTTACCTGAAATCCTGTATTTTATCTTAGTTTCACTGAAGTATGGCTGCTTTGTTACGTTTCCAGCGAAGATCAGTCTTGTACCAATTTTTTCTTGATCTAAAAATCTTAATAATTCCTCCCTGGTGAAGTGCAGATTGTCTCTTACGGACAATGGAAACCCAAACCAACTCGGCACTGAATTTTCAGTTGCTGTTGGGAGAATAAAAAAGTCACTTAACGATTCTAAACGCGACATTAGAAAATCAAAATTATTATTTCGCTGCAAAATGAAACCATCCAATCTATCCAGTTGAGCCACCCCACATGCTGCCTGCATATCAGTTATTTTTAAGTTGTAGCCACAGTGGCTGTAAATATATTTATGGTCATAACCATATGGAAGCTGCCCCAATGACCATTCAAATCTTTTATTACATGTGTTATCGCAGCCAGTTTTGCAGTAACAATCACGCCCCCAATCTCGGTAACTTTCCGCGATTTCTGCTAACTCATCATCATTTGTAAAAACAACACCGCCTTCGCCCATCGTGATATGATGTGCAGGATAAAAACTCAAAGTCGCTATGTCGCCAAAGCTACCAACTAATTTACCATTATGTCTTGCACCCAATGCGTCACAACAATCTTCAATTAACCATAGATTATGTTTGTTGCAAAAATCCCGAACCGTTTGTGCGTTAAAAGGATTACCTAATGCATGCGCAAGCATCACTGCCTTCGTCTTTGGACTGATGGCTTCCTCTAACTTTGACACGTCAACATTATGCGTATTTAGATCTACATCCACAAAAACTGGAATTGCACCAAACTGTATTTGAGGGTTGATTGTTGTAGGAAAACCCGCCGCCACACCTATTACCTCATCACCCGGCTTTATTGCTCGATCGCCAAGTTTATGAGACGTTAGCGCACTGAAGGCGACAAGGTTCGCCGATGAGCCCGAATTTACGGTCAATACATGTTTGGCATTCAGAAATTGTCCGAGCTTCCGCTCAAACTCATCATTAAATCTTCCAGTCGTCAACCAACCATCAAGTGATGCGCTGACCATATTAGAAATTTCAGGGAAACCAATCACTTTACCTGAAACTGGGACTGCTTCAAAATCAAAACTTGCCTCTGCATACTTTATTTCACAATAATTTTTTACTAGAGCATCAATTTTAGCGCGTAAATCTTTCAATTCAGTGGTGACCTGATTATTCATCTTTGCTTTACCCCAAAGTAGTCGTTTATGTCTTCGTCACATAATGCAAGAGCATTATCAGTTTGTAAAAATCGTTCATACCAGTTTATCGTCTTCTTGATTGTCATTTCAAAGTCCCATTTTGGTCTCCAGCTGGTTTCGCTTTTGACCTTTGAATTATCTAGTGAAAGTAACTGTGCCTCATGAAGCTTAATTTTGTTTTTGTAGTCGTGGTGTATTTTCAAACTCCAACATTTGGTAACCTCATTTACCAACTCATTGACGGTCTTGATACTTGAAGCGTCTGGTCCAACATTGAATGACGAATAGGAACCTGGCGCTGACGTCAAGATTTCTTCCACAATCAAGGTGTAAGCATGTATGGGCTCTAACACATGCTGCCACGGGCGTGTCGCATATGGATTGCGCAAATCGAGTATCTTTTTGTTTACTTTTGATTTTACAATATCGGTCATTATCCGGTCGCTCGAATAATCACCACCTCCGATCACATTACCCGCCCTCACGGTTGCCATTGATACATTTTTTTCTTTTAAGAAGGAATGCCACATCGAATAGGATATAATTTCAGCAGCACCCTTACTCGCACTATAGGGATCTGCTCCGCCCAACGGGTCATTTTCTCTGTATCCCCAAACTTGTTCCACATTGCGGTAACATTTATCAGATGTTACGCAGATAACCTTGCTAGTGCTAGGGGCTAGCCTGACGCCGTCCAGAACATTTGCGGTACCAATAATGTTAGTTTGAAATGTTTCGATCGGAGTTTGATATGATAATCGCACTAAGGGTTGTGCCGCTAAATGAAAAACTACCTCTGGATTTATTTCTGATATAGTTTTTTTTGTAAGCTCTCCATCTCGGATATCAATAAAACTTTCATCAGAGAACACCTTTGAGTTTTTCGCATTTCTGTACAATATCTTTTCATCGTCATCATCAGAAATTGAAATACCAAAAACTTTTGCACCCATGTTTTTCAGATAAATTGATAACCACATCCCCTTAAATCCAGTGTGCCCAGTGACCAGAACCTCTTTCCCTTCCCAGAAACTAGTCGTTAAATAAGCCATGGAGCGCCTCCACTTTTCCATAAATCTTCCAAATGTATTTTATCGCGCAACGTATCCATCGGATGCCAAAAACCATCGTGTTGAAAACAATTTAATTGCTGTTCCGATGCTAGTGTTGGTAACGGTTGTTTCTCCAATACGGAGTCATCGCCACTGATATAATCGAAAAATGAATAATTACATACGAAGAAGCCACCATTGATAAAACCTCCGTCACCCATTGGTTTTTCAACAAATTCCGTCACTGAGTTACCTTTAATTTGTAAAGATCCAAACCTCCCGGGGGGAGACACCGCCGATACTGTACAAACCTTTCCGTTTTTTTCGTGACTCGCTAAAAGGTGATCAAGATTTATGTCGGAAAGCCCATCACCGTACGTCAACATGAATTGTTCTCCAGGGTTGAGATATTTTTGTACGCGCTTCACACGTCCACCGGTCATGCTCGTTTGACCCGTATCTACTAAAGTTACCTTCCAGTTTTTTGCTCTGGTTTGATGATAATGATGCGAGTTATCCGAGTAATCGAATGTCACGTCGCTGTTATGTAAGTAATAATTTGAAAAGTATTCTTTGAAAGCATAACCCATATAACCAAGGCACAATATGAAGTCATTATAGCCATACCTAGAGTAGTATTCCATGATGTGACAAATGATGGGTTTTCCGCCAATTTCAATCATTGGCTTTGGCCGATCTTGCGTCTCCTCTGATAGGCGAGTACCGAAGCCACCTGCTAATAGTATCACTTTCATAGATTATTCTCCGTGAATTTTTCGATATATAAATTTATCTGATCACTCTCTAGTGCAGAAATTCGGGATCGAAGATCATCAATAAAATCACCATTTCCACATGCATAAACATCTACAGCTCTCGAAGAATCAACTTTGAGTAAGCTTGACTTTAAATACTTGATGATCTCCGGAGTTATTCTTCCGTGTGTGAAGCCTGGATAAAATTCGCGTGTCAAGTGCGTATGCAGTTCGCACGAAGGCCGGGTTACCACGTCTCGGAATATATTGAAATGCTCGTTAAGGGCCTTTACACTCCAAAACAAAGCAGTGCAATTTACCGAACGCTCCCGGTCGCTCAATATCATAGACCTTAATGGAGCTATGCCACTTCCTGTACCACAAAAAACTTTCACATTTGTGTCATTGTTCCTTAAAAAGAACGAACCAATAGGTCCCTCCAAATACACTAATTCATCTTCGCAAGCATTATTGAACCAATAATTACTCAACTCACCGCCAGCTACATACTGAACCAAAATCTGCAGTTTTTGCTCAATGTTTTTGCTAGAGTACACTGAATAGGATCTCGTTCCGAATTTCGGCACAGTGATATCAAAATATTGTCCAGGTAAATAAGAAATATTTTTACCCGGGGGTATCCGAAAGGTAATAATTTTATAATTCAAAGCTACTGACTCAATTCTATCGATTTTTGCAGGAATTTTCATGATCTTGGGAAGCGCGAAATCTTCAAAATCAGCGAACTCGTACACGTCACCATTTGAGGGCAAATGCTCACAAGATAAAATGGTCTTGCTAAAAGAATTAGGTAATTTAATTTTTGCCAAACATTCATTACAACGCCCGGAACGACAGGAAAAGGGAACAGTAAATCCACTTTGTGTCACTGCAGAAAGTAAAGTTTGGTTGTCTTGAACTTTTATGCGAAGTCCGTTTACTAAAATTTTAAACATTTATCATAAGGTTCCCTACCTGGCTACTCGGTGAGAAAAATTTCTGCGTCAGGGTCACAGATGACGAACTCATTGTGAAGTGTTCGCTGCAATCCCTCTTTTAACGTAAACGGCGGAGTAAAATCATCCAAGCTCACTTTGGAACTTTTAAACTCAGTCGATGAAGCAAACTTCTGCACCCGAATTGAGCTCACAGGTAAATTCCTACCACTTATTTTAGCGACTAAATCTGCCGTAAAGCCCAAAATTATACCCAACCAGTAAGGCAAACGCGGCCCAACTCCGGTCTTAACCTTTAATTTGGCTCTTACCTGCGAAACCAGCTCATTCATCGTCAAGTCGGGCGTATCAACATAGTTGTAAACACCATATTTTTGATCAGTTGCCACGCAGGTCTCCAAAAAGGCAACGAGGTTACCAATGTAAGCCATTGACTTCTTGTTTTCGCCTTTTCCGACCATAAGAAATCTGCCTGAAGCGATTTGGTTCAGAAGGTTAAAAACATTCCCGCGATTACCCTCTCCAAAAATCACGGTGGGTCGCACGATAATCAGCGACTTGTCACCATTAGCATGCCAAGCTCGAAGCCTCTCCTCAGCCTCAAACTTTGTTCGCCCGTATTCATTAAAAGGGTTAATTTCACCGCTCTCATCCGTTCCGGGCTCCGCAAACCTATAAACTGCAACCGTACTTGTGAAGACGATCTTATCGATACCCTTTTCCTCACACACTAGCGCAACATTTTCCGCACCATCTGCATTTGTCCGCCGATATTCAGCCTTGTCTCGAACATCATCACGATGCACAGCCGCCAAGTTCACAACTACATCATCCGTGATCGTGTTTCGTAAGGTCGTAACATCACGAACATCTGCTATCTTGCATTTCTCTGAGAATTGATTGCTCATTTTGAGGTCAATGATTTCAAAATCCTGCTGCCTAAATGCAAGCTGGCGGCACAGATTTGTCCCAACAAATCCCGAGCCACCAATCACTGTAATTTTTTTTACCATTACTCAATCATATCTTTTTTATAGAACGTCAAAACGTCACCTACCCATAACACCCCATTATCGTTCAACATAAATGGCATCTGGATCTTTGCCCTCAATATATCGGCGGTATATTTTTCGATACGAATTTTCCAAGTCAACCGTAAACGTCCCCACATCAAAAAGTTCTGAATTAATACGTTTCAAGGTAAGTAACAGACGGACACCACTTAATTTTTTTGGATTTTTTGCTAAAGTCAATGCAAGATTTTCATAATCTTCCGACGTACTTGTGATAAGTTCAGGCATTCCAATTGATTGTAGTAAGCTTGAAGCCATTCTAGAGGCATACCCAGCGCCAGCCTTCGTAATAAGCGGCACGCCAGCCCAAAGTACGTTACTAGCCGTCGCGCCCGCGTTATAATTAAATGTATCTAAATATAGATCCGCATGCGTCAGTTGATTGATATATGTACTAAATCCTACCAATTTGGTAAAAACAAGTCTATCCGAAGAAATTCCACGGTTACCAGCCTGTTTGATTAAATTTTCTCTTGCTATCTCGTTGGCCGCATACAACCAGAGAACACTACCAGATACTTCATGCAATAAGCGCATCCAAATATCAAACTCTTCCGATGTTATTTTATATGTATTATTTATTGCACAAAATATAAATGTATCTTCTGGCAATCCTAATTCCCGCTTGCAGCGCGGTTTTTCTAAAGACAGTGAATTATCTTGAGCCTGAAAATGTCTTGGCAGATAAATTGGCTTCTCTGAATAGTACTTCTGATTTTCAGATGGAACTAAATTTTTATCTACTATAATATAGTCCATGAAATTTGCACCCATAGATCCCGGAAACCCCAGGTAACTTACTTGTATCGGAGCAGCTCTATGTGCGAAAATCTGTGGTCTGCCGTTTTTAGTGAGGCCTGACAGATCAATAGCTATGTCAATGCCATCGCGCCGCGCGAGTTTGGCTATATCAATTTCATTGAGGTTTGAAACGTCCTTAAAATTGCGAACTATTTTTGATATTCTGTCGTACATAAAGTCGCGTTTATTGCCAAGAGAGTAGGCATAGATCTCAAAATCGTTTTCAGAATGGCCTTCCAGTACCGCTGAGATTAACGTCGACACAGGGTGTAGATGAAAATCGCCAGAAAAGTAACCGACTTTAATTTTATTTTGCTTAACTAACGGCCTCACAAAATTTGGAAGCTTCCCAGGCAAAAGCCATTCCGCGCAAAATCGCTCCGCTCGAATTTTGTGCCGATGCGGCGCGTCCTCCAAGGCCAGTAAAGAAAAAGGCGACACTACACCCTCTGAAGTTCCAACCGAAGGAAGCTGGAGCCTAAGATTTTCGATTTCATCCCAATCACATATCAGTGCACACAGATGTAACTTTGCAGCCAAGGACCAGCTATGGTTAGGGTTTATTTTTAATGCCTTACTGTAGTATTGCAAAGATTCTTTGTAGTAATGGCAGCCCTTATTTTGCAAGATTTGCCCGATATTACACAGGGCCTCTACACTATCCGGTCTTATTCTCACAGCCCTTTTAAAACATTTTAAAGCGGTGCTGTAATGCCCCTTTCGCATCCTAATTATTCCAAGTTGATAAAAAGAACTAAAAGATTTAGGATTCAATTTAACCGCTATATTGTATTTTTTGACTGCACCAGCGAAGTCACCGCCTTCGAACAAACAGTTGCCAAGTCCTTCCCAAGCTTCAAAACGATCAGGCAACATCTTACACACTTTTTCAAAAACTTTTTGTCCTTCAGAAAAATTCTTCATGTCACTTAAAATGTTTCCTTTCATTAGCTGAACATCAACACAATCAGGTTGTAACTTTAAAAAATCGTTACATTTTTTTAGTGCGTCCAGACTATCGCCTAAACTCACCATTAAAGTTACGGTATTAAGGAATGATGTTGTGCAGAACGGATCAATTTCGATAGCGCGTTTAAATGCGATCAAAGCATCGTTTGGTTTATCATTTTTCCAATGCAAATGACCAATTCTATTCAATATGCTCACATCGTCCGAGTTAACAGCAAACGACCTTTCATAAAAATCAATTGCACCATGAATATTTTCACCAAATTCATATGCTTTCCCCAACGCATAAAGATAGCGGCTACAAGTAATATTTTCTTTTAGTGCATCTTCTAAGTAATGAATTGCTGTCTCAGGGTCCTTTCGCTTGAGGAGTAAATCAACAAGAATTAACCTCGCTTCAGTATCATCGGGTTTTAAGTTTATTGCTTGTTTAAAATATTCAACTGCTTCATTTTCATTTTCTTTCAGTAAGTTTAAGTGC
>Ga0181607_10004866_pt1 | contig 11432 bp, 10 predicted proteins | sample 041ome_9_FD_132420 | JGI IMG/M metagenome (GOLD analysis project Ga0181607, IMG submission 132420) | Coastal salt marsh microbial communities from the Groves Creek Marsh, Skidaway Island, Georgia - 041413US metaG (megahit assembly) | ecosystem: Environmental > Aquatic > Marine > Intertidal zone...
CGGCATATCGCCCCACACCCAGCATTGCAATTTGCGCCGCTCATCCGCTTGCGTGATATCGACCGGAAACAAATCGCAGCCGCGCCGCGAGGCCACTTGAATGGCCCCGGCCAATGCGGGCGCTGCGCCGCGCCACGTCGCCTCAAGCGTCAATGGGCTATCGGCGTCGCCCCAATGAACCACCCCGGCATCGGTTTGAAGGGCGAAGTGGAACTTATCAAAAAACAGATTAAGCCCGGCGCTGGCGCCCATTTCACGCAACCGCAAAGGCAGGCTCAGCCGCTTGCTGATTTCGGAGAAACCGAGCAGCAATGAAGCACTGCGGCCGGTCTCATTGGTTTGCGGTGCGCTGCGAAGAAATTTGCGCGCGCCCGCCTCGTCTTCGGTGAATACATGCCGCAGCGCATCTTCGAGCGCGGTGCGCGCTTTTTCGTCATAAGCGCCGCCACAGCTTTGGTAAAACTGCGCCAGCCCCGCAGCGCCCGCCAGTGCCGCATGATGGGCAAAACCGGCCAACCGCAAAGGCACATTGTCGTTGAGCGGATCGCCCTGCCAGCCGCGCACCAGCTTGGCGATAATGCCACCGGCTTCAAAATCATTGTGACAAAAGCCCACAACATCGCGGGTCAGGGGCGAGCCCAAAACCTCACAAGCGCGTCTTTGCGCATCAAAGGCAGTGAGAATTTTTTCGTTCACATCATCACCGGGCGGCGTGACGGAAAAATCTTGGCTGGAGATGGATGATTTCCGATTTTTGTTTTTGTTCATGCACGCAGGCTAGCACAGCTTAATCCTTCTCAGCGACTTACTCGTCAACCTACTCGTTGACTTACTCATCAACCTACCCACCAACTTACCCATCAGCCGGCTTATCGGGGCTTTCATAGCGCGCGCGTAAGGCCTCAAAACCGGGGGTATCGGCCCAGTTTTCCGGCTCGGTAAACGGCGCGAAATGCTCTTCGTCACGGGTTGCGCGATAGTGCTGCAGCGCATGATAAACGGCGGGAAAAGCCAGCGCGTCCCACGGAATTTCATCCCAAGACAAAAGCGCCACGGCTTCACTTTCGGGGCCCGGCGACACATCGGCCGAGCGCAGGCGACCGCGATAAAACATCTGCACTTGCGCGATGCGCTCGACATTGTAAACGCCGATAAGCGCGTCGGTTTCGACATCGGCATTGGCTTCCTCGCGCGCTTCGCGGGCCGCGCCTTGGGCCACCGTTTCGCCCTGTTCCATAAAACCGGCGGGCAGCGTCCAATAGCCTTTGCGCGGTTCAATGGCGCGCTTGCACATGAGGATTTTATCGCTATCACCTTCCGCCCAAACGGCTACGACACCGGCGATAAGCTTCGGATTGATATAATTTATCAGCCCGCAAGTGTCGCAAACATCGCGCTCGAAACTGTCATCATGCGGCACGATTTTGGAAAACGACATATCTTGTTCGTAAGCGCGTGTTTTATCGCGAAACCGCATTTTCTGTCTCCTTCGATTTGGAAGTGAAATAGGGCAAAATATCGTTCTGCACATGTTGCGCGCTCAACGGCCCGACATGGCGTTTGAGAACCCGCCCCGCGCCGTCAATAACAAAAGTCTCGGGCACGCCATAGACGCCGAGATTGAGCGCCACCGCGCCGCGTTTGTCGAAACCGATTTTGGTGTACGGATTGCCGAGGCGGTTCAAAAACCGCTTTGCGGCATTGCGCGTGTCTTTGTAATTTATCGCATAAATCGGCACGCCGCTTTCTTTCAATGCCATAAGCTGCGGATGTTCGACCCGACACGGCGCGCACCAGCTGGCGAAAATATTGACCAGCACCGGCCCCCCGCTTTGCAAATCATCCGAGTTCAAATCGCCCTGTTCGTCATAAAGCGGCGGCAGGGTGAAAGCGGGCAGCGCTTTGTCCTGATAGGCGCTGTCCAACCTGTCGGGCGGCCCCAAAGTCAGACCGACGCCAAACAGAGCCAAAAGCGCCACGCCGACCAGCGCCGGGGCGAAGCGCAGCAGGCGGTTCATGCGGCGTCTTCCCCATCTGTGTCCAGCGCGTCCACACGTGCGCGCGCCGTCGCCAGAGCTTTGAAGCTGAACCAGATGAGCAGCACCAGCGGCCCAAAAGTGGCGATATAGCTGGCATATATATAGCTGTCATACATGGCGCTTATCCTTTGTAACCGTGCAAATTGGCTTTGGCGCGCAGCTTCTGCCGCAATACTTCCATCTGCATACGCGTCAATGTCAGCGCCAGAAACAGCACCAGAAACGCACCGCCCATTATCAGCAGCGGATAGAGAAAATCAGCATGCAGCGCCGGACGCGCCAGCCGCGAAACGCTGGCCGGCTGGTGCAGCGTGTTCCACCAATCGACCGAAAATTTGACAATCGGCACATTGACGAAACCGACGATGGCCAATATCGCTGCCGCGCGCGCCGCGCGGGTCGGTTCTTCGATCGCCTGCCACAAAGCGATATAACCGAGATAGATGAAAAACAGCACCAGCACCGAGGTCAGGCGCGCATCCCACACCCACCAAGTGCCCCACATGGGCTGGCCCCACAGCGAGCCGGTAACCAGAGCGATAAGCGTAAACACCGCCCCGATAGGGGCCGCCGCGCGCGCCGCCACATGGCCCAAAGGATGGCGAAACACCAATGCCGTCACTGAAGCAAAAAAGATGAAGCTATAGCCAAACAGCGCCATCCAGGCGGCAGGCACATGCACAAACATTATCTTAACCGTCGCGCCCTGCTGATAATCATCGGGCACAAAGGCGACGCGATAAAGACCATAGGCGAGCAAAGCCAAAGCCAACGCCCAAAGCGGTGCGTGCAGGCGCGCCGCCAAGCCCATAAAGCGGGTCGGGTTGGCATAAAAAGCCGAGATATTTTCAAGCGCTTTCAGCATTTAAAATCTCTTTCACCATAATTCCTCTAGCGTAACGCCGAGCGCAGGGCGGCGGCAATGGTCCATGGCGCCAATAATAAGGCCGCCCCGCTCAACGCCGCCAGCACCCCCAAATAAGGCCAAATGCCGACACCGCCTTCCAGCGCCACACGCGCCGTGGCCGCACCGAAAATTAACACAGGCACATAAAACGGCATGGCGATAAGCACCGTCAACAGACCACCGCGTCGCACGCTGACGGCCAGCGCAGCGCCAATGCCGCCCGACAATACCAGTGCCGGTGCGCCGCACGCCATGGCGGCCAAGACCAAGGGCACCCTTGCGCCTTCAATATTCAACAAAAGACCGGCCAGCGGCACACTGACCAACAGCGGTACCACCAAAGCCAGAAAATGACCGAGCAGTTTGGCCAACACCGCAGCCTCGAAAGGCAGCGGCAGCAGCATCAGACGGTCCAGCGCGCCGTCTTCGAAATCAGCTTGAAACAGCCGGTCGAGTGTCGCCAAAAGCGCAATGGCCAGCACCACCCAGAGCAGGCCGGGGGCCAGCGCGCGCAATAATTTCAATTCCGGCCCCAGCCCGAATGGCAGCAAGGTGACGGCGATGAACAAAAAACTGACCGCAAGCACGGTCTGGCCGCCGCGCCAAGCGAGCTGCATATGCTGTCGGCAAATGGCGGCGAACAAGCTCATTTTCATACTCATGCCCCGGCTTCCATCGCTTGGCCCAATCTTATCTCGCTCTGGGCAAACGCCAGACCCTCATGGCTGGCGGCGACAATCATGCCGCCTTGTGCCAAATGCGCTTGCGCCAAAGCATCGACAAGGGCGCGAGCTTGCGTGTCGAGCGCCGTCATCGGCTCGTCAAGCAACCATAGCGGGCGCGGGTCGATAATGAGACGTGCCAATGTCAGACGGCGTCTTTGGCCGGCCGACAGATCGCCGACAAATTGCCAATCGCGCGCACCAAGCCCCAAGGTTGCAATGATTTGAGCGGGCAAAGCACAACCCGCCATCGCCGCTTCGAAAGCCAGCGTTTCACCGACCGTCAGGGCATTTTTGAGACCGTCAGCATGGCCCAAAAAGTGCACCGCTTGGTCGGGCGCGCCAAACGCCATCTCGATGCGCCCCGCCGCTACCGGCAGCAGGCCGGCCAATTGGCGCAGCAGCGATGATTTACCGCTGCCATTGGCACCGCCGACCAGCAGCGCCTCCCCGGCTTTCACGGTGAAAGATAAATTGTCAAAAAGCAGCGCCGCGCCGCGCGTACAGGCCAGCCCTTCAACGCGCAGCTCGCGCGCGTCGCCATACGCCGCCGCGCTCAAGCCGTGGCGCGCGCCTATCTCGGCATCAGATAGAACATCACTCATGCCATTGTTTTAGGCTGGCGGTGCGAATTTGGTCAAATCAATGCCTTGCACGGCGGTTTGATATTCGTCCAGTGACGGCGTGCGGCCCAATATGGAGGACAACACCACGACCGGCGTTGACGCCAAAAGCGACTCGCCGGCTTTTTCATCGCTGTCTTCTACCACGCGGCCTTTGAACAAGCGCGTCGAGGTGGCCATCACCGTATCGCCTTTAGCGGCTTTTTCCTGATTGCCCATGCACAGATTGCAACCCGGGCGCTCTAGATAAAGCGTGTTCTCATAAGCCGTGCGCGCCTCTTGTTTGGGCGCATTATCGTCAAACTCAAAGCCCGAATATTTCTGCAAAATATCCCAATCGCCCTCTTCTTTCAGCTCGTCGACAATATTGTAAGTCGGCGGCGCGATGACCAGCGGCGCTTGGAAAGTGACGCCGCCATTTTCTTTTTCCAAATTGCGGAACATTTGCGCGACAATTTTCATATCGCCCTTATGCACCATGCACGAGCCGACAAAACCCAAATCGACCTTCTTCTCGGCGCGATAATAGGAAATCGGGCGAATGGTATCATGCGTATAGCGTTTCGAAATATCGGCGTTTTCGACGTCCGGGTCGGCTATCATCGGCTCGTTAATGACGTCCAGATCGACTACCACTTCGGCGAAATATTCGGCATTATCATCGGGCCTAAGCGCCGGTTTTTCGCCCGAATTAATCTCACCAATGCGCTTATCGGCAATATCGATAAGCCCTTGCAACATACCTTGCGCGTTATCCATGCCCTTATCGATCATCACCTGAATACGCGCTTTGGCAATTTCCAACGAGCCGATAAGCGTCGCATCGTCGGAAATACAAATCGACGCTTTGGCTTTCATCTCCGCCGTCCAATCGGTGAAGGTGAAAGCTTGGTCGGCCAATAGCGTGCCGATATGCACTTCGATGACGCGGCCTTGAAAGACATTATCACCGCCGCATTGGTCGAGCATTTGCGCTTGTGTGGCGTGCACAACATCGCGGAAATCCATATATTCGGCCATCTTGCCTTTGAAAGTAACTTTCACCGATTCCGGTATCGGCATGGTCGCCTCGCCGGTCGCCAGCGCCAGCGCCACCGTGCCGCTATCAGCGCCAAAAGCGACGCCTTTCGACATACGGGTATGGCTGTCACCGCCAATGATGATGGCCCGGTCGTCGACGGTGATATCGTTCAATACTTTGTGAATGACATCCGTCATGGCGTGGTATTGACCTTTCGGGTCGCGCGCCGTGATGAGGCCGAACTTGTTCATAAACGCCATCAGGCGCGGCGTATTGGCTTGCGCTTTGGCGTCCCATACCGAGGCGGTGTGGCAGCCCGACTGATACGCGCCATCGACGCTGGGCGACAATACGGTCGCCGCCATGGCTTCCAATTCCTGCGAGGTCATGAGACCGGTTGTGTCTTGCGAGCCCACAATATTGACTTTGACGCGCACATCCGAGCCCGCATGCAGCGGTTTGTCAGTGGCGACGCCCAGCGCATTGGCGTTGAAGATTTTTTCAACCGCGGTCAGGCCGACGCCGTCATTGGTAATCTCTTTCGACGACGCAAACACCGATTGCAACGGCACACCCAACGTCTCGCACGCCATGGTTTGCAGTTTTTTGCCGAACACAATGGCGTAAGAGCCGCCGGCTTTCATGAATTCAATTTTTTGCGGTGTAAAGCTGTCGGCAATATCGACCAGCTCCTCATCGCCGCCCTCATTATAAAGCTTTTTGGTTTTCGTATTAATGGTCAGAACAGTGCCGGTCTCGACCGAATATTTCTGCTCCAGCACGGCATTGCCGTCATTGTTCAAAAGCGGCTTGCCATCATCGCCGATTTTCTTGACCCAGTTTTTAAGGTCAACGCCAATGCCGCCCGTCACCCCGACCGTGGTCAGAAAAATCGGGGAAATGCCATTCGTGCCGGCGACAATCGGAGCGATATTGACAAAAGGCACATAAGGGCTGGCCTGCGTGCCCGTCCAAAGCGCCACATTATTGACCCCCGACATGCGCGATGAGCCGACGCCCATAGTGCCTTTTTCGGCAATCAGCATGACGCGTTTATCGGGGTGCTGCAATTTCAGCGCTTCGATTTCTTTTTGCGCCGCTTCTGAAATCATGCATTTGCCGTGCAGTTCGCGGTCGGAGCGCGAATGCGCCTGATTGCCCGGCGATAAGAGGTCGGTCGAAATATCGCCCTCGGCGGCGATATAGGTAACGACTTTCACCTCGTCTTCAATATCCGGCAGTTTGGTGAAAAACTCGGCTTTGGCATAGCTTTCCAGAATATCCTTAGCGATGCTATTGCCCGCCTCATAAGCCTGTTTCAAGCGGTCAGTGTCGGCCTCGTAAAGAAAAACTTGCGTTTTCAACACCTCGGCGGCTTGCGTGGCAGTCGCAGGGGAAGTGGCAGGGGAAGTGGCATCACCCTCGCCATCCATCAGCGCCAAATCCAGCAGCACTTCCACTGACGGGCCGCCTTTCATATGCGACAGCAATTCAAACGCGAAATCGGTCGAGATTTCGGCCACATCCGCCAGCCCGAGAATAATCTCTTTCAAAAACTTGGCTTTTTCACCGGCCGCACTGGTGGTGCCGGGCAGCGTGTTATAGATGAAATGCTTGAGCGACGCTTCGCGGTGCGCGTGGCCCGTATCCTTAATCTGCGCGATAATCTCGGCCAGAAGCGCCGCATCGTCGATCGGCTTGGCGCTCAGGCCCTGTTTTTTGCGGGTTTCAATCTCTTCAAGATAAGCGTCATAAAGGCTCATGGCTCACTCGCTTTCAGCTATTAAAATAGTGCTGGCACTGACTTACTGCGTCGATTTAGCAAAGTCAAATGACCCGAAAAGGGGGCGGTTGACTAACTTTCGAGGTCGCGCTTGGCGGGCATTAAAACCGGCGTCCGCGCGGCGTCATAGCGCAATGCCCAACCCTCATAACGGGCATTCAATCGGTCGGCCAGCGCTTTGGTTTCGGCGCTCGCCGTTGGCTTGGCGGTGATGCGCATGCGGCTCCAAATCACTGTCGCCGCGCCGATATTTTCAAATCTTATCGACAAGCCGTCGGCATAGATAAGGGTAAAGCGGCGCGCCTTTTCAAAGTTAATCGCGTCTTCGCGCGCCACATCATCGGGGCGCAAGGTCTCCAGACGCTGCAACCAGCGCGCCGCGCCGGCCATTGACCACGCCTCACCGACACGCACAAAAGCGAAATCATCGGGCGCGCCTTCAAACCGCACTTGGTGCAATTTATCGGGCGCGTGACGCGGCAAGCGCGGGTCTATCCACGCCGCCGGTTCGGGGTTGCGCGGCAGACGTCCGCGCGCCAGCCAGCTCTGATTGCTGTCCTCGCGCCGCACGTAAAACTGACGCAATTCGGGGCCGTAATTCTCAACCTGCTGCTTGGCCTCGGCCTCGCTTTGCTGCTCCTTGCCGAGCAGCAGGGAAGCCAGTTCTTCGCCGCCGCTGTCAGTGACGCGAAAGCGCACCGCCGCGCCCAATTCTTCGGGCACTACAAGGCCCAGCGCGCGGTGCCAGTCGGGCTGCGCGGTGCGCGCCTCGACGGCTTTCAAATCGGCCAGCGCCAGCAGCGTCTCATTGACCAGCTCGTCATTGGCCGGATAACCCCAACGCTGGTCGAGCGTCCAGCCTTGCGCGCCGCGGCTCATATACAAACCGCGCACGCCCGACAGCCCCAGCCCATGCGTCACTTCCAGCTTTTGGGCGTCACGAAAATGCGCAGCATAATCGGCCAGCAGCACTTGCGGCGGCGGCACCACATTGACCGGCCGGTCGCCCATCAACCCGATAAAAGCCAGCACCAGACTGGCACCAGTGGCCAACCCCAAGGGACGCAAGAGACGCTGAATATCCATCAGCCCGTTGCCTCCTTTGACGCTTCGACAATCAACCCGCCGGCTTTTTGCGTTGCCAGTCTTTGGCGTCTTTGTCGCCACGCCAAGAGCAGAGCGACGCCCGAAATCAGCACCGGCATGACCGCAATATTGGCCCAGGTGAGGCGGCTTTGCAGCGCCTCAATATCGCGCCGCAGATTGCCCTGCACACGGCGCAACGCTTTGCGCGCTGCTACCAATTCAGCGCGATAGGCGACGGCCGCTTCATCGGCCTCGGCCAGTTGCGCGCCGCTTTGCTCCAAGCGGTCAAGCTCGCCTTGCGCCGCTTCGATACGGGCGATGAGGTTTTGCTGTTCGGCCAAATATTCGGCTTCGGCGGCGCGGCGCAGCGCTTCGATACGGGTGAAAGGACGGGCTGCTTTTTCACGCCCGCGCAGAGAGATAAGATCGTTCGACCCCATCAGGTTCTCAACCGCGTTTAAAAGAAACTTGCCATTATCGGCAATCGGCACGCCAAAGCGCTGGCCGAGATAATTCTGCTCCGACACCCAAAAACGATCATCGAAGAAATCGCTGTCAGCGAACACCACAATATTGGCCGTCTCGGTGGCGGCGATATGATTTTCGGCGCGCGCTCGGTCGCCTTTATCATTGGTCGCTTCGGGCGGGCCATCGGCAAAGGCGCTGGCGACGCGGCCCGACAGACGCGCGGCGATAACATAAGGCGCTTCGCCGACCGCGAAACGGCGTTGCAGCGCATCGGGCGTCGGCGCGGACAAGACATAATCGCGGGTCATCAATCCCGCCTCATCGGATGAGGTCACCAGCGCGGTGAATTGCGTGCGCGCCCCCTCGCTCGGCATCAGCGCACCGACCGTACCGATATTCAAGCGATCAATATTGCCGGTAATCGGGTCGTCCGCGTTCATCTCGCTTGGGCCAAGCCCCATCCATAAAATATAATCCGTGAGGGCGCGGCGCGCATCGCGCCCGGCCGCCACACGTTGCGCGCGTTTTCTATCGGCAACAATAAGATCGCCCGCCATGGCGACCCCCCATTGGCGCATCAAGCGCGGCATATCCGATTGCTCGGTATAGCCTTTCAATGGTTCGCCATTCGGCCCGGCCGTCAGACTGACCTCGGATTGCGGGTCGATGAAAGCGATGACGCGTCCGCCGCGCATCACAAATTGGTCGACCGCATAAGCCTGCACATCGGAGAGCGGGCGCGGATGAGCCAAGAGCAGCACATCGACGCGGTTGGGGATTTTCACCTCTTGCGGCGGGATAAACGCGACGTCGAAACGATCGGCCAGCTCGGCATAGATGAGGAAAGGCTGCGACTGGCCGCGCATCGCCGCCATAATGCCACCGGCCCCGGTGTCGAGCGGTAGATTGGAAATAATGCCAAGCACCGGCTTTTGCGGGCGTCCCAGATTGTGCAGCAAGCGCGCCAAATCATATTCCAAATATTGCTGCCGCTCGGCGGCGAAATAGGGAATGATTTCGACATTATCGACCAAATTGGTGCCGACCAGACCGAAATACACCACCTCGCCCTCAGCCACGGGGCGCGCCACCAAACCTTGCGCCACCGCTTGATCTTCGGCCTCGGAAAACGGCTCAGGGTCGATAATATCAAGCTCGACCATGCCGTCCGCCGCCATGGCAATTTCTTCCAACATATCGCGCACGCGCTGCGCCTCGACGCGCAGCCCCGGCTGCTCGGCGGCTATTGCTTGCGAATAATAAAATTTCAGCCTTATCGGTTCCTGCAATCCGGCGACAATATTGCGCGTGCCTTGGCTCAAGGTGAACAGACCGTTCTGTGTCAGGTCGAGCCGCGCATTTCTGAGTGCCAGATTGGAAAACAGATTGAGGCTCAAAAACACCACTGCCAGCAGCAGCAGCGCCAGGGCATGCGGGCGGGCCAGAAATATCGCTGTCAGAGCCCGGCGCATCACGCCCCCTCACCTTTTTTCATATCGACGACAATCACTGTCGCGGTGAGAAACACGCCGATAAGCGTGGCGAAGAACATCACATCGCGCATATCGATAACGCCGCCGGTAATGGCACGAAAATGCGTCAGCAGAGAGAAGCTCGCCAACGTCTCGATGAGCGCTTGCGGTGCCCAGCCGTCAAAAATCTCCAGCACCAAAGGCGCGCCCGAGACGGTGAACAAAAAACACACCACCACCGAAATAACAAAAGCGATGACCTGGTTGCGGGTCAGCGCCGACAGGCACGAGCCGATAGCCAGATAGCCACCGGCCAGCATCAGCGAGCCGATATAAGAAGCAAAGATGACGCCATTATCGGGCTGGCCGAGATAATTCACCGTCACCCAAATCGGGAAAGTGAGCGCCAGCGCCAGCGCCGAAAACGCCAAAGCGGCGATGTATTTACCGATCACCACAGCGGTGAGGGGCACCGGCAGGGTCAGCAGCAATTCGATCGAGCCATTGCGCCGCTCCTCGGCCCATAGCCGCATCGAAATGGCGGGCAGAAAAAACAGATACAGCCATGGATGGAACATGAAAAAGCTGGTCAGGTCGGCTTGGCCCATTTCGAAATAAGCGCCCAGATAAAAGGTCGCCAGACCATTGGCCAGCAAAAATACAATGATGAAAACAAAAGCCAATGGCGTGGCAAAATAACCGCCAAATTCGCGCGCCGTGATTGCCATTAAAGACCGCATCATGCGCCGCCCTCCTGACCGGCATCGAAACTTGCGGCTGCCGGACGCGCTTTGCCGGTCAGCGCGCCGAACACATCGTCGAGGCGTCCGGTCTCCAATGCCAAGGCGCGGGGTGCCAAACCGGCTTCGCCGACACGGGCGCGCAAATCGGCCAGCAGAGCGCCGGGTTCGCCGCCCTCGGGTGCAAAAATATGCAGCGTGCTTTCATCACCGCGCGTCACCAGCTCGGCCGCGCGATGCGGCACAGCCTTTAAGATGTCGCGGGCGGCGGGCAATTTTTCCGACGCCAATGTCAGCGTTACTGCGCCGCTATAGCGCGAGCGCGCCGCCAGTTCGCTAGGCGTACCCTCGGCAACAATTTGCCCGCGATCGATAATCATCGCCGCGGCGCACACCGCATCCACCTCTTCTAGAATATGCGTCGAGATGATGATGGCTTTGTCGGCGGCCATATCGGTAATGGCGCGGCGCACTTGGAATTTCTGGTTCGGGTCAAGGCCGTCGGTCGGCTCGTCCATCACCAGCACATCAGGGTCGTGAACAATCGCCTGCGCCAGCCCGACGCGGCGGC
>Ga0181607_10004874_pt1 | contig 11419 bp, 7 predicted proteins | sample 041ome_9_FD_132420 | JGI IMG/M metagenome (GOLD analysis project Ga0181607, IMG submission 132420) | Coastal salt marsh microbial communities from the Groves Creek Marsh, Skidaway Island, Georgia - 041413US metaG (megahit assembly) | ecosystem: Environmental > Aquatic > Marine > Intertidal zone...
CGCAGAGCCTGCTGCGGTCCTGGGACACAGCATGGGCGGCAAGGTGGCCATGACGCTGGCACTGACTCAGCCAGAGCTGGTCAACCAGCTGATCGTCGTCGACATCGCCCCAGCCCGCTCGACCGCCAACACCCGCACGGTGCTACAGGCGATGCGGGACGTCCCGCTGGCGACCGTTGGCTCACGCACAGAAGCGAAGGCCTCGATGGCTGCGGCGGTTCCTGCCCCCGGAGTTCGCGATTTTCTCGCCCTCAACCTCAGCAGTGGTCCCGAGGGTCTCCGCTGGGGCATCAATCTCGACGCCCTCGATGCGAACTTCGAGAACATCCTCGACTTCCCCACGTTTGCCTACGGCGTGAACTTCCCGAAGCCGACGCTCTTTGTCGCTGGAGGACGTTCTCGGTACATCATCGAGCACCACCACCCAGAGATCAGGCGGCTCTTCCCGCAGGCGACCATCGAAACGATTCCAGAGGCTGGCCACTGGGTGCATGCCGATGCTCCGGCCGCATTTCTGCAGATCGTCTCAGAGTTTCTCGCTCGTACAGCGGCGAACTGACGGCCGCCAGACGAACGGCCATCAGACGATTAGACCGGCGATGGAGGCCGAGAGGGCCGTCGCCAGTGTGGCCACAAGCAAAGCCTTCACGCCCAGCCGAGCCAGATCCCGCCGTCGCTCAGGCACGAGCGCCCCGATCCCTCCGACCTGAATCCCGATGCTGGAGAGGTTGGCGAAACTGCACATCGCGATGGTGCTCAGCATCGTGGCACGCTCACCAATGGCCCCACCCCGCACAAACTTGCCCAGCTCCTGATAAGCCACGGCCTCGTTGGTCACGGTGCGAACACCGAGCAGGCTGCCAACCGTGTCACACTCACTCCAGGGCACGCCCATCAGCCAGGCGACCGGAGCCAGCAGCCAGCCGAGCACCTTCTGCACAGAAAAGTCTGGATCCGCAAGCCAGCCACCGAGCCAGCCGAGCCCCATGTTGACCATTGCCAGAAGGGCGATGAACGCGATCAAGATTGCCCCCACGTTGACCGCCATCAACAGCCCCTCGCGTGTGCCCCGCGCGGCGGCGTCGATAATGTTGGCATCGCGAGACATGTCATCCGTGGGAAAACGGCCGAGGGTTTCTGGAGACTCGGTCTCGGGTATCACGATCTTGGCCAGCATGATCGTGGCCGGAAACGTCATCAGAATCGCTGCCAGCAAATGCCGCGACACAGTCGCTCGGAGAGCCTCATCGCCCCCTCCTACAAACCCGATGTAGGCCGCCAGCATGCCCCCCGACACGAGTCCCATACCGCTGACCATGACCACCATCAGTTCGCTGCGAGTCAGCTTCGCGAGATACGGCCGAATCGTCAGCGGCGCCTCGGTCTGGCCGAGGAAAATGGAGGCGGCAGCATTGAGCGTTTCCGCCCCGCTCGAGCCCAGCACACCTGCAGTCAGCCAGGCAACCAGCCGCACCACCCGCTGCATGATGCCGAGGTGATAGAGCACCGCAAACAACGCCGCCACGAAAATGATCGCGGGCAACACCTGCACTGCAAACACAAACCCGACAGGACCGTCGGCCTGCACCAAGGCATCACCAAAGAGAAACCGGGCCCCTTCAGTGGCGCAGGCAAGGATCGAGTTCACCCATGCCGCAGCCCCATCAAGCACCCGCCGGCCAGCGGCACTTCGCAGCAACAGGACACCGAGCCCGAGCTGAAGCAGGAGTCCGCCGAACAGCGTTCGTAGCGACACCTTCCAGCGGTGTTCCGAGAGCAGCCAGGCGGTCGTGAGAATCGCCACGATTCCCCACACGCCCTGGTAGCGTGACAGATCCTGCATCGCTCACACCTTCCACATTTCGGTTTGAGAGACCACCCATCCTGGCACTCCGTCCATAGGAATCAGCACGCGGGCGGGCCGGCAGTCTCGCGACCCCCGACCAACCCGCATCGCTGTGTGCATCACGCGGTCTCTGATACGCCTGCGTCTGTTACGGCAGCATCTCAGCGTGGAGGTCTTGACGGCCATCGGCCTCCACAAGAACAAGCACCATCGTCTCGTTGAGCCGGTCCATCTGAACAACGCCCTGGAACGCTTCCACGGTCTCAAAGCCTTGACCAGCGGTGCCACCGCCACGAACGGGCTCAGTCAACGACTCTGCGTTTTCCAGTCCAGCGGTGGGGATCTTCATCACACCACGTGCAGAGTTGCTCAGCAGCAGGTAGCCGACGCCATCCTTCTCGTAGGACACCATATCAAGCGGACGATTGCGGTTGCCTAGTTCCGCAACCGTCGTGCCCTTCACGCGATCGCCAGCCTCACTGAGCGACTTCACCGGGATCTTGACCAGCGGTGTGCAGACATACGCACCCACGATGGTCGGCTGACCATCGATCATCAGCGGCACAAATGTCCGCATCGCCGCGTTGTCTTCATCGCGTCCGTGAGCAGCATGGTAGATCTCGACGGCCACACCGTCGTCCCACTCAGCAAACGGGAAGGCCAGTTCTCGCACCGTTGAAGACGCCAGCGCACTTCGCAGTCCGGAGACCAGCAGTTTGTTCTCAAAGAAGGCGAGGTCGGTAATCGAATCGCTGCGACGATTCCGAGCACGCGGGCCTTCACCTACAACCTCATCGGCCGGGGCATCGCCGAGCACCGCCTTGGAGAAGTGGACAGACTCCAAAGGCACGCGTGAGATCGCGCTGGTGCCGTCGACCTTGACGATCGCCGGCTGTCCATCGACTTCCGCTGCGAGAAAGGCCGTGCCCGTTCGTGGATTGACGGCCAGGTCATTGATCACAGCCTCTGTAGCACCGAGTGCCTTCGCCACAGCCTGCGGCAGTTCGTGCACATGTATTGAGGACGAGGCAGGATCTCCCTTGGTGTCGCCGGTGGCAATGGCAAACACCGTGGCAGCCTTGGCATCACCAACAAACAGGATGTCATCGGGGCCCATCGCTAGCGTGGTGGCAGAGGCAAGATCGGCTCGCCCCTGCTTGAGGCCCCAAAGATTGGCCGCATCGGCGTGCGGTGTCGCGGAGACAAGGAGGGCCAGGAGCCCAAGAACGGTCGGGAGTGTTCGAGACATCACGTGCATCTCCAGGATCGGTGCGCTGTTCGTCATGCAGCGGTGGAATGCACAGGATCGCCCCCGTCAACATTCCCTTGGCGGATAGACTACCAGGAGCACGCCCTCCATGGTGAGCACCACCGAGAGCATCACTCCGCACGGACACGTCGAAAGGAATCGTTCCCATGCCTGCACGCCGACGAAACCAGCCTGGCAGACGCGACTTCCTTAAGAAATCCGCCGTTGGTGGCCTGGCCTGTTCGAGTCCGTGGCTGCTCTCGGAGAGTGGTATCGGTCGGCTCGGACGGGTATCGGCTGCAGAGGCGGCCCTGCCCGCTGGGAGCGTGCAGTTTGACCCAGCGATCGAACCGATGGTGCGGTTTCTCGAAGACACGCCCCGCGGACGGCTGATCGAAGAAGTCGCTGCCCGGATTGCCAAGGGCAGCCTGGCCTATCGCGAGCTGCTCACTGCCCTGTTGCTCGCCGGAGTCCGCAACATCCAGCCCCGGCCGTCAGTCGGCTTTAAGTTTCACGCGGTGCTGGTGGTCAACTCAGCACACCTGGCCAGCCTGGCCTCGCCAGATAGCGACCGCTGGCTCCCTATTCTCTGGGCGGTTGATGCCTTTAAGTCATCGCAGGCACGCGATGTCCAGGAAGGTAACTGGACCCTTGCGGCGGTCGATGAATCTGCCGTCCCCTCGGCAGACACCGCAGCAGATCGGTTTCGCGAAGCCATGCAGGCCTGGGATGAATCGGCCGCCGACGTAGCGACCGCGGCACTGGCTCGCGAGGTAACCGCCCAGCAGACCTTCGACCTATTTGCAGAGTTTGCCGCTCGCGACTTCCGCAGCATCGGCCACAAGGTGATCTATCTCGCCAATGCCTATCGATCACTCCAGACCATCGGCTGGCAGTCGGCGGAACCGGTGCTGCGAAGCTTGGCCTATGCCATGCTCAATCATGTGGGCGAGCCCAATCCTGCCACCTCTGACCTCGAGCCTGACCGCGACGGCCGTCGCAACCGTGAACTCACCGTCACACTTCCTGACACCATTTTCACCGGCGGTGTCTTCGGCGACGGTCTGTTCCGTGAAGGCGGCCCAGCCGACCCGGCCGCCACTGCCGAGCTCCTGCAGGCTCTCCGCAGCGTGTCATCGGAAGACGCCGTCACGCTCTGCGTGGATCAGCTGAAGCGAGGTGTGCATGTGCAGTCGATCTTTGATGCCCTTTTCGCATCCGCAGCCGAACTGACGATGCGGCAGCCGGCCATCGTGCCTCTGCATGCAATGACCACGACCAACGCCATCCACTACTGCATCCGCACCTGCTCCAACGACACCACCCGACGCTATCTCCTGCTGCAGAACGTGGCCTTCCTGGCACGCTTCCGCGAGGCTGCCAAGGGACGCGGCGCCCTCGCCAATCGCCAGATCGATCGCCTCGAGCCAGCGGCAGGCACCAGCGATCTGCCCGAGGTGTTTGGCACGCTCGGCAAGAACAGCCCAGAGGCCGCCCGGCAGCTGCTGGGCTACCTCGCCGCTGGCAACTCCGCCGACGATGCGATCCGCTACGCCCGGCACCTGATCTTCCTTAAGGGCAACGACGCCCATGACTACAAGTACAGCTCAGCTGTGCTCGAAGACTACGCGCATGTCTCACCAGCCTGGCGTGACCGCTACCTCGCGGCAGCCCTGTTTAAGATGCGAAATGAGAACGAACAGACGACGTCCCTGATCCGTCGCATCCAGCAGGCCCTGGCAACGGGCTGATCATGATGACCACACCCACCAGGCCTCCCGAGTCGGTGGCCGGCCTGCCGGCAGACCGTCCACTGCGTGTCACCTACCTAACAAGTGGTGCCGCTGGCATGTTCTGTGGCAGCTGCATCCATGACAATACCCTTGCGCGTGGTCTTCGCAGTGTGGGCATCGATGTGCAGCTCGTCCCCACCTACACCCCGATTCGCACCGACGAACCTGACAGCAGCGTGCCGCTGGTCTTCTTCGGAGGGCTCAACGTCTACTTCGCCCAGAAGATCCCGGGCTTCGCTCGACTGCCGCGAGTGCTGACCAACTGGCTCGATCGTCCTGGGGTGATTCGCTTCGCCACCTCCTTTGGGATCCAGACCGATGCCCATGAACTTGGTGCCCTGACGGTCTCGATGCTGCGTGGGGAGCATGGCAATCAAAGCAGAGATATCGCACGCCTGGTGGCGTGGCTGGAGACGCAGCCGCATCCCGATGTGGTGCACTTCACCAACCTACTGATCGGTGGCTGCATCCCGCTCCTCAAACAACGCCTCGGCGTTCGCGTGGTGGTCACGCTGCAGGGGGACGACATCTTTCTCGATTCGCTGCCTGAGCCCTACAGAAGCCGCGCGGTCGCCGAGATGCAGCGGCTGGTGCCGTATGTCGATCGCTTCATCGTCAACAGCAACTACTACGCCGATGAGATGGCCAGGCTCCTGGCGATTCCGCGGGATCAGTTTGATGTGTCACCGCTGACCATCGACACCGGCGACTTCCTTCAGCCAGGTGACACGGCCATCGAGGCGAACGCCCATCGGCCAGCGGAACGGACGATCGGCTACCTTGCTCGCCTCGCGCCTGAGAAGGGGCTGCACCTGCTTGTCGATGCTTTCTGCCGACTCAAACAGCGTCCCAACACCGAGCACATTCGTCTCAAGATCGCCGGCTGGCTCGGTGTCCACCGTCGTGAGTTTGCCGACGAACAGTTTCAGATCCTCCGCACTGCCGGCCTTGCAGATGCCTTTGAGCATGTGGGGGAGGTCGACCGGGTCGGCAAAGTCGACTTCTTGCGTCAGATCGATCTGCTCTGTGTCCCCACCACCTACCGCGATCCGAAGGGGCTCTTCGCGCTTGAATCGCTCGCCTCGGGCACGCCTGTTGTGCTCCCAGCCCACGGCGCGTTTCCTGAAATGCTCGATCGCCTCGGTGGTGGCAGGCTCGTGCCACCGGATGATCCGGAAGCCCTCGCTGACGCCCTGCTCAACCTGCTGAACGACGACGACACCCTCCGCAGCCTCGGCCGCTCGGGCCAGCAGCAGGTGCACCAGCTCGCTGGCATGGACGCCCTCGTGACCTCCACGCAAGCGACCTACGCCCGCGTTCTTTCTGTACCTCCAGCCTCCCCGTAAGCAGGCGTTGGTCCGCGTTCGCCCTGATTCGCGAGTGGCACGAACCGCTTCGGTCTCCAGACGCCGTGTAGCGGCCGGATCAGCAACGTTGATACGGGGGCCAACGGGCCCAAGTGAGTACACTCTTAGACCCGCGCGTCGTGACAGAATCTGGAGAACCACCGAGCGTTCCATGCCGCTGATCGAAATCGAAGACATCTGCAAGACCTACCAGCTGGGCGGCGGCACGGTACACGCGCTGCGTGGGGTGAGCTTCACGATTGAGCGTGGGGAGTTTGTCGCGCTGGTTGGGCCCTCGGGCTCCGGTAAGTCAACGCTGATGAACACCCTCGGCTGCCTCGACCGTCCCACCAGTGGTGCCTATCGGCTTGACGGCCGTGATGTGGCCGGAGCAAAGGCGGATCAACGAGCCAACCTCCGCAACACACACCTTGGCTTTGTCTTTCAGAACTTCAACCTCCTGCCTCGCACCACGGCCCTGGAGAATGTGGAACTGCCGCTGGTGTATGCCCGTGGCGTGTCCTCCCGTGAGCGGCGAAAGCGTGCAACGGCAGCCCTCAGCGAGGTTGGCCTGGCCGATCGGCTCGACCACCACCCGGCCCAGCTCTCAGGTGGCCAGCAACAGCGGGTGGCGATTGCTCGGGCCCTGGTCAACGAGCCGTCGATCCTGATGGGGGATGAGCCGACGGGCAACCTGGACTCCCGCACTGGGGCTGACGTGATCGCGTTGCTGCGGAAGCTCAACACCGACCGCAGCCTGACCGTCGTGCTGGTCACCCACGACCAGCAGGTGGCCCGGCATGCCGACCGCACCATCGTGCTCCGCGACGGACTCATCGTGGCCGACACCAGCGACTTTGCTGTCGCCAAGGCTGCTCTGGAGGCCGAAGACGATCCCGCTCCCGCCGCGAAAACTACCGGGGTCGTTTCTTAGGCTCACTCGTAGCGGAGCGCTTCGATGGGATCGAGCCGGCTCGCCCGCCAGGCGGGATAGTAGCCGAAGAAGATCCCCACGATGCCGGTGAAGACGATCGCGATCGCCGCTGCAGGCAGCGACACCACCACCGGCCAGTCAGTCCCACTGCTCCAGGCGTTGATCGCCGTGGTGATCCCAGCAGCGCCACCCACGCCCAGCCCGAAGCCGATCGAGCCCCCGGTGGCAGCCAGCAGAATCGACTCCGCGAGGAACTGCCGCAGGATGTCACGACTGCGGGCTCCCATCGCCATCCGGATCCCGATCTCGCGGGTCCGCTCCGTCACCGACACGAGCATGATGTTCATGATGCCCACCCCTCCCACCAGCAGTGAGATGCCAGCGATCGAGGCGAGCATCGCCGTCATGATGCCGGTCACCACACCGAGGGCCGCTGCGATCTCCGTGGTGTTTTGCACCTGAAAGTCGTTGGGCTGACCAGGTGCGATCCGGTGACGATCTGCCAGCAGTCCGCGGATCTCATCGGTGGCAGATTCCATGGCATCCACATTGCGGGCCGACACAAGGATCGCGTGCACATCTTTAAAGCCGCTGCCGATCAGTCGCTTGCGGGCGCTGGTGTAAGGCAGCAGCACCACATCGTCCTGATCCGCGCCCACCATGTTGGCCCCCTTCCGCTCCAACACGCCGATCACCCGATGCGGAATATTGCGGATCCGCACAGTCGCCCCGAGCGGATTGCGGGTCTGAAAGAGTCGTTCCGCCACCGTCTGCCCGAGCACGCAGACCTTCTCAGCTCCCGCCACGTCGCGTGCCGTGAAGAAGCCACCCGCCCGAACGCCCCAGTTTCGCACCAGCAGGTAGTCCGCCCCGACGCCGTAGATCTCCTTCGGGCTCCAGTTGGTGCGGCCGTAGATCACCTGAGCAATCGCCCCCACCAGCGGCGTGACCGCCAGCACGGTATCACACTCCTCAGCGATCGCAGCCGCATCTTCGGCCGTCAGGCTTGGCAGAGGCCCCTGCCGCACACCAGAGCGGTCGCCCGTGCCGGGAATCACCACGATCACGTTCGTCCCAAGTGCAGCAAACTGCCCCTGAATCAGCTGCCCTGCGCTCTGCCCCACCGAGACGAGCGTTGTCACCGCCGCAATCCCGATGACCACGCCGAGCACGGTCAGGCCAGCCCGCAGCGGCTGCCGAGAGAGTGCCCGAGCGGCGATCACAAACGTCGACATCGGCTGCTCCGTTAGGTGTCGTCGCGAACGCCAACAACAAGGGCCATTCCCTCACCGACATCACCTGCGACGACCTCCGTCGTGCGGTAGTCACTCAAGCCTGTTTCAACCGCCACAGCCTTCAGTAGTCCGTCCTCTTCGATCCAGACATGTCGTCGGTTGTCTTCCTCAGCTTCGGCCCGGCTATCGGCATCTGGCCGACCGGCAGACGATGTCCTCAAGTCTGCGAGCACCTCTTCGCCATCGAGAATCGGCAGGTCGGCTTCACGAACATGCTCCCGCTTCGGAAAGAACCGCAACGCCGCATTTGGAACTCTGAGCACATCACTGCGAGAATCGATCTCAAACGAGATGTCGGCGGTCATTCCAGGCAGGAGTTTGAGTTCGGGATTGGCAGCCGTGAGCACCACCGGATAGGTGACCACGTTCTGGAGCGTGTCGGAGTTGAGCCGCACCTGCTCAATCTCCCCAGTGAACACCTCGCCGGGATAGGCATCGACCGTGAACTGAACCGGCCGTCCCGCCTCACGGCTGGCACGGATGCGGCCGATATCCGCTTCATCAACCGCGGCAAAGATACGCACCCGTTCACGCATGTCGGGGGCGATCACAAACAGCTCGGGCGTTTGAAACTGCGCCGCCACGGTCTGGCCGCGGTCGATCTTGCGATCGATGACAATGCCTCCCACCGGAGCTTCGATTCGGGTGTAGTCGAGATTGGCAATGGAGTTCCCCAGGTTTGCTTCCGCCTGTCGAACGGCAGCCTCCGCCACAAGGATCTCCGCCTCCTTGGCGATGCGGGAGAAGGTCACCTCATCGATCTCGGCATCCGGGATCGATGTCGGGCTGCGGGCCTTGGTCGTCTTGGCCCGCTCTTCATCCTTGCGGGCATGCTCGAGCACCGCCTCCGCCCGCTGCAGTTCTGCTTTGCGGGCGGCAAGGGCCGCCTCATCTCGGGCCACGTTCGACTGGTAGAGCCGGGGATCGATTTCGGCGAGCAGGTCGCCCGCCTCCACCTCATCATTGAAGTCGGCACCGAGTGTCACAATCGTGCCCGACACAAACGCCCCCACGTGCACCGACTCGACGGGCTCGATCGTGCCCGTGGCGTTGATCACCTCAGTCACATCGCCACGCTCAGACGTCTGTGTGCGAAAGGTCGCCCGGTTGGCCTCTTCGATGTACTCCAAGGCGGGCTCATACCCAGCCACCCCAGCGGCCACGAGTCCGGCCAGGAGAAGCAGAACAATCACAAATCGCATCAGTGCGAGCCCCACGAACGTTCAGATCTCCACGTCGCCCGATCGAGTCGACGCCCGTCTATTCCTTGTTTCTACGATACGGCCCCGGCCCCTGCCCTGAAAAGGGATCACTCGCTCCGACAGCCCACGAGAGCTGTCGTTGTCTGAGAAACCACACCAGTGGTAGCCTTTCACAACTTCGCGACGGCCATGCCGTTGAAGTTGAGCGGGCGTCCCGCGTCGGCTTGTGTTTCAGATTCCAGGGAGACCTCCATGCGATTCTTCGCTCATTCGCTGATCGCAGCCTCGTTTGTCGTCGCAGCCTCGCTGCCTCCATGTGCCACTGCGGCAGAGGACTGGTCACGCTTTCGCGGCCCTGGCGGCCTCGGAGTAGCCACCAGTTCAACACCCCTGCCGACAGCCTGGTCGCCCGACGCGAACGTTGCCTGGAAGACGCCGCTCCCCGGCCCTGGTGCCTCAAGCCCGATCGTTGTCGGCACCAAGGTCTTCGTCACCTGCTACTCAGGCTACGGCCTTTCGCAAGACGATCCTGGCCAGATTGACAACCTCGTCCGCCACCTCGTCTGTGTCGACCTCAAAACCGGCGAGAAACTCTGGCAGGCAGATGTGAAAGCTGCCCTGCCTGAAGATCCCTACTCCGGCATTGGCGTGACCGCCCACGGCTACGCCTCGCACACGCCCGTCTCAGACGGTGAGCATGTCTATGCCTTCTTCGGCAAGAGTGGCGTGCATGCCTACGACCTCGACGGAAAACCGATCTGGCAGGCCGAGGTGGGCATGGAGTCAGATCCCACCCGATGGGGATCTTCGTCGAGTCCGATCATGCATGACGGCACTGTCATCGTGACCGCCTCATCGGAGAGTCAGTCCGTCATCGGCCTCGACGCGAAGACCGGCAAAGAAGTCTGGCGGCAGGAGGCTGCCGGTCTTGATGGCATGTGGGGCACCCCCACCCTGATCGAGATCAATGACGACCGCACCGATCTGGTGATGTGTGTCGCCCGAGAACTCTGGGGCCTCGACCCTGCCACCGGCAAGCTTCGCTGGTTCGCAAAAGCCACCGACGCCGAACACGCCTACGCCAGCGCGATCTTTGACGGCACGCGTGTATTTGCCTTCACCGGTCGTGGCGGCGGCAGCATTGCCGTTGAGGCAGGAGGCCGCGGCGATGTCTCGGCAACCAACACCATCTGGAATGGAGCCGACACCACCGCCTTCGCCTCGGCCGTGCAGCATGACACCGGCATCTACCTCGTCGCTCGCAACATTCTCACCCGCGTTGACGCCGAAACGGGCAAGCGTGTTGGCCAAACCCGACTGCGAGGTGCACGAGCGACCGGCGGACGTTTCGGCTCGCTCGACTATCCGTCGCCCATCGTGGTCGGTGACAACCTGTTCACGCTCAACGGCAGCGGACAGATGTTCGTGTTTGCCCTCTCCGACGACGGTCCCGAACAGGTGGCAGTCAATGAGGTCGCGAGCGACGCCGAGGAGTTTCGTGGCACGCCTGCTGTCAGCGACGGCCGGCTGATCATGCGGAGCTCCCGGCACCTCTACTGCGTCACCGACAAGGGGGATGAGGTGGTGCAGACGGAGCCTCCTGCCGAGGTGGAAGAAGAGCCAGCAGGCCCGCCGCGTGGTGGCCCAGGTGGCGGTGGGCCAGGCGGCCAGCGTGGCGGCCAAGGGCAAGGCCGCTTCGATCCCGCCACGCTCTTCACCCGCATGGACACCAACAGCGACGGCTCACTCACTGC